>Ga0181558_10000082_pt1 | contig 75282 bp, 47 predicted proteins | sample 011ome_22_FD_133754 | JGI IMG/M metagenome (GOLD analysis project Ga0181558, IMG submission 133754) | Coastal salt marsh microbial communities from the Groves Creek Marsh, Skidaway Island, Georgia - 011507BT metaG (megahit assembly) | ecosystem: Environmental > Aquatic > Marine > Intertidal... | reverse complement strand
GGCGGATGACATCGAGCGCATCCGCGCCGAAGTCGCTGACGCCGAGCAAAGTTCCGTGGGCGAAGATGTTCAAGCCGCCGAAGCTCGCGCCGCCGCCGCCGAAGCTCGCGCCGCCGCCGCCGAAACTCGCGTGCAACAACTCGAAGGCGAGCTCGCCGAGGCGAACGAATCGTGCGCGACCGCGCGAAGAGAGTTGGATGAAGCGCTCGATCGCGTCAGACGCGCCGACGCTGAAATGGCTCAAATCAAGGATGAATTGTCAGATGCCATAGCGGCAAAAGAGGACATGGAAGGCGCGGTGACGCGCGGCGCGGTGAGCGCGGCGAATTCTGCGGCAAAAATGAATGCTGCGGAGAAGGCCAAGGCTAAAGCCGAGGCTGAACTCGCGGAGATACGCGAACAATTGCGTCTTATGGACGCCACGAGTCGCGAAGCCGCCGAGTCCATCGCTGCTCGAGAAAAAGCTGAGCTCGTGTCGAAACGCGCGGTGGCGCAGCTCGCGCTCGCAGAAAAGACGGCGGAAGAAGCTCAAGTTGCAGCAGACAAAGCGGCCCGTGAAGGCGAAGAACGCAATCGTCGTTTCGCTCACGTGCAGGCGCAATTTCAAGTCACCGAAAAAGAGCTTCGTGAGAAGATTGACACGGTTGAAGCTGAGTTGAAAACGCTTCGCGCGAATGCAGACGAAGCGACGCAAATGAAAGCAGACGCTGAATCTATCGTCGCCGAAGCGCGAGAAGAGGCGGATGAAACCAAAGCACAATTGGACGCACTCACTGAACGCGCAGAGCGCATGGCAAAGGCGCTCGAAGTCGCCGAAGCCGAAGCGATCGAGGCTCGCACGCGACTGACGGTGTTGGAAGAAATGGCTGCGTTGCGTAAATCGCAACCCGCACCAGAGCCCGCGCGCGTGCCTCCACCGACAGAACCCGTGGCGACGCAAACGGAAGCCACACTAGAAGCGAGTGCGAGCGCCGCATCTGAGACGAGTGAGACGCATATCCGCCGTCGTCTCGCGTCGATTATCAATCAACTGAACGCAAACGTCGAGCGTCCCACTGCACGGACCAGCGTCGACGAAACAAAGTCTTCCGGTTCTATTTGGGGTATGTTGGGCATGGGTAGCGACGCCGACGAAGCGCGAGACGCCGACGAGCCGGACGCGTTCGTTTCGACGCCAATCGACGACTCGATGGATTTGGATGCGTTGTTCGACCGCATCGAAACGTTGGCGCGCGACGCGACTGCGTCTCAGTCGGTACAACGATCAGCGCAGCCATCATCCGCGCCGGCACCTGCCGACGTCGACGTTGATGCACGATATGAGCGCGAAACGCAAGAGGAGCTCAGCGCGCTCAAGGCAGAGCTCAGTGCGCTCAAGGCGGGATTGGGCGAGCGCTCCACCGCCTCGCTCGCCGCCGTCAATCGCCGCGCGCAAGAAGCCGAACTCGCCGCCGCAGATGCAAAAACCAAACTCGCCGCGGTGGAGAAAACAAACCGCGAGCTCTCGTGGCAAATTTCCATGCTCACCGAACAAGACGAAAAGCAGCTCCGTCCAGTGCTCGCATCGTCGGGATGGCTCGCGCGCGCCACCGGCGCCGTGTCTGGATGCACCGCGCCGCGTCGTCAACGTTCGGTGCTGCTCCAACAACACCCATAGCCCTCATCACTATCGCCGTCGTGCATTCACCATCCTTAGTCGCGTTGGTGTGTAAAATAAAAGTATACATTTAAAACGCGACATCCGCGCGCAAACGCTTCAGAGCGTGACGCGCGACAGTCAGTCACTCATGCGTCTCGCCCTCTGCGCGCAGCGCATCGCGCGTCCGCCACGCGCGACGCACGTACGCGCGCACGCGTCGCGATCGCCCGTGCGCGCGTCCGTAGCCGCGCCCGTACGACGTCGCGGTGACAACCAACGCGCGCGAGTGTCGGACGCCAAAAAAAATCTCGACGCCGCGATGGATGACGACGCCGGCGCCGCACCATCCGCCGCCGCGGTCAAGCGCACGTTCGAATGGGACCGCACCGACGTGTTCACCGCGTACGGCACGTTCGCGACGATCCTCGCCGTCGGGTCCACGGACGCGGCGTCGAGCGCGCAGTACGCGTTCGTCCCGTACTTTGCGGCGTTGGCGCTGAGTTCGATGTACATTGGCGCCCATCGCGGGTTAACGCGCACGTTTCGGGAAACAATTAGCTTTGAAAGCTCGCTCGCCGGACCCGTGGTGCTTTCGGTGGCGCTGTTCAGCGCGTATCTCGCGTTGGAGGTGTTTCATTTGGATATATCTTGGTTGGTGAATGGATATTTTTTCGTGCTCGGCGCGATTGCGGTGGGCGGGAACGCCGTGGAGCCGCTCAACGCGATCGGGACGTGGTGGAAAACGGGCGTGGTGGAGTGGAAAGTCCCAGATGGATGGGCGGTGGATCCAAAAACGGGGGATGTGGTGAAGGATGCGGAGGTGAACGTGACTCCGGCGCAAATTCTCGGCGGCGTCTTTGGCGTTGCGTTAGCCAGTGCCGACGCGGATGCGGGACATTTAAATTTTACGTTGAACAACGCCATCGCGTGCATGATTGTGACGGATTTCTTGTCCGTCATTGGGTTTGGGTCATTCAAATCTGCCGCGACGTTGCTTTCAGGATTGCTCGTCTACGACGCGTTTTGGGTATTTAAAAGCGAGGAGGTTTTGGGTCAAAACGTCATGATGAGCGTGGCGACGAATCAATCATTCAACGGCCCTTTTAGATTGTTATTTCCTCGTTTTGAGGACGTGTTGAATCCAGCACCGATTGATGCGTTTCCGTTTTCCTTGGTCGGTTTGGGCGACATTGCCGTTCCTGGCTTATTGATTAGCTTGATGCTTCGATACGACGCGTCGCGGGCGACGGATTTACGCGCAAGAGCGTCCGCGGCGGCGGATGCATTTATGGGAATTTTCGAAGATGAACGCAACGAGCGCGACGCGGGGCCAAACATGTTTGACAGCACAAACGTTGATGGAGATTACGAGGCGGATGGCTACCGCACGGGCATTGGTAAACGCGCCGCCATCGCCGCGGAGCAAGCGTACGACGCCGCGGCTGAAGCCAATGAAGATGCCATATTAGTCCCTAGCAGTTTATCCGGCCGAGCGTTCTTTTCTGCGACGCTCAAGGCATATCTCGCGGGTTTGCTCGTCGCAGTCGGCGCAAACGTGGCGACGGGCCAAGGCCAGCCGGCGTTGGTGTATCTCGTTCCCGCGACTTTGGGCGTCGTGGCGTACACCGCGTTTACGCGTGACGAAGTCTCTCGCGTGTTTGAATTCGTAGACGAGTCCCGCGAAGAAGGGTCATTATTGTAAAGTGTATTCATCATTTAATTTCTACCTACCGGTATGTATGCGTCGCGTATCGTAAATGTCTTGTCAGTCTTGTCTCATTGGTCTTGTCTTGTCTCATCTTCGCCGTTCATGCTCGCCGCGCGCATCTTGGCTGCTATGATCTTAAGTTGATCGAAAGCAATTCATACACGACATAGTCATAGTCATCGTCATCGTCATCAGTGTCGTAGTAGCTTGCATCGGTGTCGGTGTACCAATAGGATTCATCGCTTTCATCGTTGTCATCGTCGTAGTCGTCGTCGTCGTCGTCGTCGTCGCTGGTGACGGCATCGCTAGCGGCAGCGGCGTAATCGACATCGTCCTTGATCCAAGGCCAGCGATCGGGAAAACTCGTCCAATTCGACACGAGAGCACGCGCAAACGCGCCTATATTTTTAAATCCAAGAACTTCCTCACACGCCGACGTCCACGCCGCCGACGCGTCGCGTTTCGAGTAATACTGTTTCTTCTTCCCGTTCGTCCTACGCAATTTAGCTTCAGACGCCTCATGCACACGCGCGCGCGCATCCTCCATCGTATCTCGATACTCATCGCAATACTCGTGTATGTACCGCATCTCAGCCACTCTCCGCGCCACCGCCTCGGCGTTCCATTTCTCCAACGCCCGCGCCCGCGCCTCCCCCTTCACCCCCGCAAACGTCTCCGCCTCGACGAAATTTACACATAGCACGCTACCCTCACGTACCTCACACCCCAACCTCGCACACGCCTCGCGTAAATCCCTCTTCCGCTCCCTCCTCGTCTGCCACAAGTGTTTCGTACGCGCGTACGCCAACCGCCACTCCTCCACGCGCACCACGCCTTCGATGCTCTCTCGAACGTCTCGCGGGGCGTCGTACGCATCGTACACGCGCATGCGCGTCGCGATCGTGCGCGCATCGCGATGTTTGACGTAATCTGCGTAATGCGCGCGCGTCGTCGCGTCGTCCGTCGGCTCGGCGCGCATCGCAATGTCGACATCGAAGTGCACTTTTTCCTTCACACACAAAAAAAAACGCACGAAAATGGCGACAAAAACGCATGGCTCAATCAAGATGCATCTTGATTGCGTGACGCACGCCATGCCGAACCTGCCGAAATCGGACGCCATCGCGTCGACGAAGACGAAGACGAAGGGCAAGTCCAAGGCGAAGACCAAGTCGAGGCTCGCGACGACGACGACGACGACGACCGCGAACGCGGTGACTACGAAGACAAAGGCTGATGGTGGCGCTGAGGCGGAGGAGACGAAGGATTTTACGCACGCGTACGCGGAGGATTTACGTGCGGATATTTATACGGATGTCAATGCGAATCCCAAGGCTAAGGTGCACACGGTGGAGTGGAATAAGATTATGAGTGGTGCGTGTTTGTGTGATCGCGCGCGAGACGTAGAGAGATGACTGACGAGACGCGTCTTCGCCTCGCGCTGGACGGTTGGTTAGGTGATCCGGTTGAAATCAATCCTTCCGTCGGTGCGGGGATGAAAATTATGACTGTGGATGAATGGATTTCGCGATGGAAGCAAAATGAACGGTTCCCTGATTGCTTGTCGTGCGGATCGACGAATACGAAGGAACACCACTTTTCGCAGTCGTGGTGCCGAGGGAAAAAGAAGTTTGAATCGGAAACGATTTGCGCCGATTGCCACATGTGGAGCTGGCGCTCGTACGCCGATCCCGATTTCTTAACTCCAGAGGAGTACGACAAGTTGCGTTGGGAAAAGCTCGTCGCCGAACACGCGGCACAAATAAACGACGAGCGCGTCACCGACGAAACGGACGCCGTCGAGCCAGAAGCCGTCGCGGCGTGATACTCGCGTCGACCAGAACGTGCTCCACGCACCATTCGCGATGTGTTTTTGAAATCAAACCTACTTTATCATCTGTGCTTAAAACCTACTTTTTCGCGCGCTCGGTGTTATTCGCCTTCATTCGAGCCACGCGCACGAGCTTGGTATACCTCGCCTTGTCCGCCTCTGAAAACGTCTCGCGCCAATCCTCACCATTCTCTTTCAACCCCGCGATGCGTCGCTCAAACTCCCCTAACGACTCTTTGGGGTCCAATATCCCTGGTAACCACGCCGGGTAGGCGTCATCGGGCCCGATCGCCGGATCTTCGCCAGACTTTAAATAGTTCAACCCAGAGACGTGCGTGGCGCTCGCCTTGGCCACCGTCCCCGCTTTGCCTTCACCAGCGTCTGCGATGCGACGCGGAAGACGCGCGAAGGGTCAGTCACGAAATGTCAACCCGAGGCGCGCATCGCAACGACGGAGACGACGATACCGAAGACGACGACGACGACATAGAGGACCGCGAAACGCCGAATCACCAACCTTTCGCCGCAGCTTTACCCTTGGCTTTCGCAAACACCACGCGCGACGCGCTCGACACCGACCGCGTCGTCGACGCCCAGTCCATCACACGCGACGCGTGTGCCATCGCAGACGTCGTCGCGCGTTCAACCCCGCGCGCGCGTCGCGACACCGTGGACAGAATCAACGTCATGGTGCGTGTCGCAATGGCGTCACATCCATGCGCGCCGCGTGTGTACCTCGCGCCTCGCCGTTCACCCCGGGCGTGGCGTTCGATCGATCGGCGCGCGGGCGCGTCACGCGCGCGCCCGCGCGCGCGGTGATGTTTGTCAAGCCGACGCGTCGAGCGGCGTCGAATACGTCGTCGGTGATGATGATGCCTCCGACGATCCATCAGCGCAGTGCGCTGACGCGCGCATCCTCGCCGTCGTCCTCACCCGATGCCGGTGAAGGCGACGGACTCGTGCTGCGTAAGCTCGAAGGGCGCGCGGCGCTCGCGCGCGCGGCGTTTCCCGTCGCCGTGGCGTGCTTGGGGGGTGTGAGCTTTGGGTATCACTTGGGCGCGGTGAATCCGGCGCTGGAACATCTCGCACGAGATATCGGCGTCGCCGCGGATGTTGGCGCGAAAGCATCGGTGGTGTCATCGCTGTTATTTGCGTGCATATTTTCTGCGTTCGCGGCGGGTGGGATGGCGGATCGATTCGGGCGCAAGGCGACGTTGACGCTGGCGGCGGCGGCGTTGGGCGTCGGAAGCGCGGCGTGCGCGTCGGCGACGGGATTGAGCGCTATGCTTCTCGGACGCGCGCTCGCAGGCGTGGGTGTGGGGATTGTGTCGATTTTAGTACCCATGTATATCAGTGAGGTGAGCCCGGACGAGCATCGCGGGGTTTTGGGATCGGCAAACCAGTTGTCGATTGGCGCCGGCATTTTATGCGCCATGGTTGCCGGTTTGCCGTTGCAAAGCGCGACGGTGAATCCGACGTGGTGGCGCACGATGTTTTGGATAGCGAGCGTGCCTGCGATTGCGCTTGGAGTGTTGCTTCGCGCGGTGCCGGAAAGCCCAGCGTGGTTGCGATCGAGAGGGAAATTTCAAGAGGCGGACGATGTCGACGTGCGATTATTCGGCGCTCCGAGCGGCGAATCCGCCAACGCGACTGGCGCGAAGACGGCTGCGTCGTGGACAGATACGCTTCGAAACCGTAACAATCGTCGGGCGATTCTCACCGGTCCGACGTTGTTTTTGATTCAGCAGTTTGCGGGTATTAACGCCATCATTTACTTTTCAACGAGTATTTTTGAAGGCGCCGGCGTGCAATCGGGCGTGCTCGCTTCGGTGCTCGTATGCGTCGTGAACATCTTGGGATCGGTCATCGCCACTGGTCTGTTAGACAAGATGGGTCGTAAGCCGTTACTCGCGTACTCATTTCTGGGTATGACTGCGTGCTGCTTGGGCTTGGCGGCGAGCGCGGCGTTTCCGGCGTCGGCGCTCGCGCCTTCGCTCTCGCTCGTCGCCGTCGTCGGGTACGTCTTTATCTTTGGCATGGGCGCCGGACCCGTGCCGGGTTTACTGTCTTCAGAGATTTTTGCCCCAGCCGTGCGCGGGAAAGGCATGTCGCTGTGCTTTTTGTCCCATTGGCTGTTCAACTTTTTCATTGGTCAAGGATTTTTACCCGCCGTGGAATCGTTTGGCGCGAGCGCCGTGTACGCTTTTTTTGCCGCCTTTTCATTCATCGGCTACGTCTTCGCGCAGACGTACGTCATCGAAACAAAAGGTAAAAGTCTCGAACAAATCTCGGCTGAAATGAATGGCAAGTAGGAACGTGCCCACGACCTGTTGTAGAACTACTGTGCACCTGTTGTAGAACTAGACGACGACGCGAACGCTGCGCTGTAAAACAAATACAAAGTGTGCAAAATTACATCGCCGTTGCCGCGCCCGACGTCGTTACGACGACGAGCAATTCCTAAAATCTAATGTATACTTTGAACGCACGAACATCCCGTGCAAACCGTGCGGGATTCTATTGTTCAGACGAATGCTCACCACAGGACCTTTGTCGATTGCGGCGCAGTCTAAAACGACGAGGCGTGAAATTCCGCGCGGATGCTCGGCGCTGTGATCGGCGACGAGGCCGATGAGCCAAGCGTCGGTTTCGCTCTGTCCATCGCGCTTAGGCACGATCACCGGCTCTTCACAGAAACTGCGGTTTGATGCGTACCATTTCTGTAACTCGCCCGTCTTCAAATCTATGCGAACGTAGCCGAGAGGCGGGCCCGAGACTTGGACTTCGTTGGATAACGACGCGTACACGTAGCGGCATTCGCGTTTGCCTTCGTACAAAGGCGAAACGTGTGGATGGTCAATGCATAAATCATCACACCCGGGGGCGGGCTCGCGCTTGACCTCGCCAGTTTTGGAGTTTATTTGGTACATCCACAACAGCGTACGCGGAATGTTGTTGAAATCAGGCGTGAGCTCGGTGGCGATTGGGAACGGCCACGCCGCGCTCGCGCCCCATTCGCCGAGAAACACTCCGGGAGACAGCGCGTCCCAGCCTGCGGTGTACACCGTGACCCAATCATCGAGCGCTCGCGCGGAGACGTCGTCACCGTCGCGCAAGGGCGGTCCGTCGTGCGCGAGCGCGGTGTGAATTTCAAATGACGCCAATGGCCCAGTAGCGACGACGGGCGCCGGCGGCTTCGTTTGCGTCGGCTCGAGCGCCGCATTCGTGGCGCGCGGAATCAGGTGCACCAATAACGGCTGCTCGGGCTGGGAAATCAAGCACTCTCCCGCGCCTTTTACACCCGCGAGAAACGGCAGAGGATCGATGCCTAGACGATTCTGAATCATCACGTACCACTTGGCCGTCACGCCGAAATCGTGCGGCGCCGCTTCGCATCCCTCCATGACGTACTCGCGCGACCCGCGCTCGTTCCAGTCATCATCCCACTCCCAGAGTTTAATTTCCACAGCCTTGGCCGTGATTCGTGATTTCCAACCCCATCCGCACAAGAAATTTGTGTGCGAGTCAATCTTAGGATGCGCTGTAAACGCTCGGCCGCCCATATTGGCCGCCGTCTCAACCGCGCGCCCGACGGGTTCGGGCAACCCGAGCGTGAAATACTCTCCAGGCTCGAGTCTCCCGTCGAGATCGTCCACGCCATTCGCCTCGAGCGTGCCCGCATCGAGCGTCACCGGACGTCCCGCTTCGTACAACGCCAGCACTTTACCTCCCCACGCGATGATATTCGTATTCGCTAAATTCTTCGTGCGCAAATCAAACCAATTCGCTAGCGGCCCGCCGTCGCGCATCGTCCCAAACGTCCCGCGATACAGCACCTTGTCCTCCTTTTCTTCCTCCATAAACGCCTCAGTGCGCACAAATCTTGACTGAAACCGCACCGTCTGTCCTCGGCTGAATTCAAACCGCACCGCCAACCCGTCGCCGTCGAGCATGTGCTTGTACTCTTTCCCTCCTCGCTCGAACAACCCCGGACCGACGCGATAGAGCGTGCCTTGCGCCAAATCGTCTGGAATCGTTCCATACTCAATCGCATCGCCGCAGCACACGTAGTCGTGCTCGCCATCCGCGCTCGCGTAGGCGTTGGACCAATCCGCGTGCGAGTACACGCAGTACCCGTGCGTGCCGGGCGTGCGTTCAAGCACGTCCGCGTCGCGCACCGGGTCGATCGCGCCTCGGCGCTTACCCCAACCGAGCGTTCGCGGCGTCCACGACGCCTCCGACGACGCCGACGCCTCCGACGACGCGCGCAAGGTCGCGCCTCGGCGCGCGTCCTGTCCGAGCGGCGACGTTCGCGGCGTAAACGGCGACGACGGAGCCGCCGCACAGCGCGCGTTCGCGCCTCGGTGCGCGCGAGACATCGTGCTGGACGCGACGCGCGCGCGACATCGCGCGACGCGCGCGTGGCGCGGCGTGGAGGCGCGCGCGCGCATCTGTGACGTCAGCGCACAGACGAAAAAGCACTTTATCCATGGCGCGCGCGGCGCCATTCATCGGCGCGCGTTCGATCGATTCTCGCGCGCGATGGGTGCGCCGAACGGGAGATTATGCGTGCCGTCGTCGCGCGCGCGCGCGCTGACCAAGCTGACGTCGAAGACGACGGCGACGGGCGGGGCGCCGGTGATGTACTGGATGAGCCGGGACCAACGCGTAGATGATAACTGGGCGCTTTTGCGCGCCATGGATATCGCGCGCGCGAACGACGCACCGGTGGTGATTGCGTTCAACGTGTTGACAAAGTTTCTGGGCGCGGGTGCGCGACAGTTTGGGTTCATGCTCAGAGGATTGCGTGAGCTCGAGCTCAAGGCGAAGCGCGTCGGGCTCGAGTTCACGATGACGTACGGCGACGACCCAGCGGCGGCGATCGCTGCGCTGGCGCGTGAGATTGGTGCCAAGGTTGTGGTGTGTGATTTCTCACCGCTGCGTGACGGCTTGGCGTGGCGCAAGGCGCTGGCGGTGACGTGCGAGGGGCATGGTATCGCCGTGGAGGAGTGCGACGCGCACAACGTGGTGCCGTGCTGGCTCGCGAGCGATAAGCTCGAAGTCGGCGCTCGCACGCTGCGCGGACGCTTGGCGAAGCGCTACGGGGAGTTCTTGAATGAATTCCCCGACGTTGCGAGCGTTGAGATTGCGCGGTACGCGGGTAAACCGTTTGAGGCGATTAAATGGGACGCGCTCATCGAAGAGGCGTTGACACGAGGCGCGGCAGTGCCAGAAGTTTCTTGGGCTGTTCCGGGCGAGGCTGCGGGCAAGGCGGTGCTCGATGATTTCGTGAATAATCGCATGCGCCTGTACGAGAGCCGGAACGACCCGGTGAAGTCGCGGGCGTTGAGTGGGTTGTCGCCGTGGTTGCACTTTGGACAAATTTCTGGACAGCGATGCGCGTTGGACGCGAAAAAGGCGTCGACGGCGAGCACTGCAAAAGCCTATGAAGGTTTTTTCGAAGAGCTCGTCGTGCGCCGGGAGTTGTCTGATAACTTTTGCTACTACAGTCCAAACTATGACAAGATTCAAGGTCAAAAGTACGATTGGGCAAAGGACACGCTCAAGGCGCACGCGAGCGACAAGCGCGAGCACGTGTACACGTTGGAGCAATTTCAGCGCGCCAAGACGCACGATGATTTGTGGAACGCCGCCCAGCGTGAATTAAGATATGGCGGTAAAATGCACGGCTTTATGCGCATGTACTGGGCGAAGAAGATTCTCGAGTGGACGGAATCCCCCGAACAGGCGCTGGAATTTGCGATTTGGTTGAACGACACCTATTCGTTGGACGGACGGGACCCAAGCGGTTACGTCGGTTGCATGTGGTCTATCGTCGGCGTGCACGATCAGGGCTGGAAAGAACGCGAAGTTTTTGGTAAGATTCGTTACATGGCGTACCATGGGTGCGCGAAGAAATTTAGCATTCCCGATTACATCGCGCGCGTCAACGCGCTCGTCAAGGCGGCCAAGGCGGGATCGAACGAAGTCGCCGCCAATCCTGGTTTGTTCACCATCAATACCGACTCGCTTCTTAAGAAGCGTAAGACGATGGACTAAAACTGGACTAAAACAGCGCACCACTCGATGGTGCTATATATTCATTCATGTGTGTAATAACGCTTTGATTCTTTTCATTTTACAAGTGCTGTTTTTACAACTCGATGGACGCGCGCGGAGCACCGTCACGACGTCGTCGAGTTAAATCACATCCACAGTCACGAACGTATTCCACAACCACCTCGTAATCGCGTGACTCATCAATCCAAGTGGACCAAACATGCAACACAACACCAAGCTATGCCGCACGGGCACGCGAGCGACGAGATCCCCAACCGTCGATCCGTACGCCGCGCTATCCATGTACACAAATCTCGCCACAAACAAATCCAAACTCAATAAATGCACCCACGCCGACGACGCCGTTTGCGGCGTCGACATAAATCCAGACACCAACGTCACGTATCTCTCCAACGCACCTTGCCCTGGGGTACTCAGCGCCTCGCGCACGGCGTGGAATACATCCGCGCTCGTAAACGACGCGACAGCCGCGCACGCGTAACACAACGCCAACAACCAAAACGTCGTCTTGCTCCGCACCAACGCCAACACCTTGGCGCTTTGCGGCTTAGCAATCATCACAGCATAGATTGGCATCACACTCACCGTGGCCACAGTGAACGCGAGGTCGGGAATCGCCGCGAAAGACGCCGATGTGACGACAGTTGTTGATTGTTTTGGATATCTTCGAGGCGCGCGCGACGGTCGTCGCGCGCGCGCCATCGTCGCGCACGCACTGGCGCCACCGCGCGCGAACGCCGACGCTGACGACGGCGTCGTCGTCGTCCGGCGCACCGCGCGCCCAGCGCCCATCGCGACGATTGAACGCGTCGTCATCGTTGGCTGCGAGAAATCAGGCGTCAGTCACTGACGACGTCGGTGCGTCGATGCCAACGTTCGTCGAGGCGAATGCGCGCGCGGTGACGCCGGTGGAGAAGACGCAAGCGTCGGCGTCGGCACGCGTCGCGTTCGACGCGGCGCTGTGTGCGCGCGGCGATGAAGACGTCGCGAGTGCTGTCGGCGGCGGCGAAACGACATCGTCAACGACACCAATACAGCCGCTCTCGTCGTCGTCGTCGTCGTCGTTGTCGTCGCGCGCGAGCGTGTTGCGGCGATGCGCGCCGCCGCTCGATGCGTTCATTTTGCGCGACGTCGTGAGCGCGTCGGAGTGCGCGGCGTTGATCGCTGCCGCAGAGGCGGCGGGGTATTCGTTTTGGAACGACCCCACGACGTCGGTCGCGGCGTCGGCGGGAACGGCGGCGGGGAAACGCGCCGAGTTTCGTAACGCCGATACGGTTGAGGTACACTCGCAAGCTATCGCGCGCGAGCTGTGGGCGCGCATCAAGCCGTTCGTGCGCGAACGGGAAGTCATAGACGACGCGCACCCATTGAGCGAACCGGGCGTACGAGGCGCATGGCGCGCGCGCGGCGTCAATGATCATTTACTGTTCAACAAATACGACAGCACGGGGCATTTTTCGCCGCACACCGATGGGGCCACGGTGGTGGATTTCAATACTCGCTCGTTGTATAGCGTGCTGGTGTATTTGAATGATTGCGACGACGGCGGGGAGACGTCGATGTTTGCGCCGCCAGAAGAGGCGGCGAGGAATAAGTTTGTTCTGGATGGCGATAATCGCTATCGCTGGCCCGCGGAATGGATCGTCGATGCCGCGCCTGTGTGTGCGGGCACGGCGCTCATCTTTCGACAAGAAATACCGCACGAAGGCGCACCCGTGGGCGTCGGCCGAACCAAGCTGCTCATTCGCACCGACGTCATGTACGAAAGAGAAGTGCGGCTCTTCGACGACGCCGTCGGCCTCGAGGCGTACAAGTTGCATCAAGACGCCATGAAACTAGAGGCAAACGGTGATGCCATGGGCGCTATGCGTCTTTTCCGGCACTGCCGGCGCTTATGCCCGGCGTACGCCGACGCCGTCGGCATCGTCTAAAACATCGATGCGATAGCCCGCGCGCCCGCCGACGCGGGCGCGCATAGTCATAGCCATAGTCATAGTCTTATCATAGCCATCATCACCAACACTATCGCGTGGTGTCACCACACAGTGCGTCGACAAAATTTGTATTTGAACCGCCGCGCGACGAAAACGGAACCCAAAAAAAAAACAAGATGACACCGCGCAGCTCACCGTCATTGTCGCGCACGTGCACCCGACGCCCGAACCGCCCACTCGCGCGTCGCGATGCTTCTCAGCTACATCGCCAACGCGCGCGTCGACGCTCTCGTGGGCGGCATCGACGGCTCGTCTCGCGCCGCGTGTCATAAAAACACCAACCACGCCCCGCACGTCGGCGCCTCTCGCGCCCGGTGCGCGCAGGTGCACTCCTACGCCTACACCTCTCCCACGCCGTCGATGTTCGAAACGCTCTTTCTCGAGCGGTGGTGGACGTACGTGGTGGAGCGATGGATCCCGCTGTGGGTGGCCCCGAACGCGTTGACGTGCGGCGGCTTGGCGCTGGTGGCGTGCGCGTACGGATTACTATGGATGACGTCGCCTGGGCTGGCGCACGACGCCCCTGGGATGGTGTACGCGCTCGTGGCGGTGTTGATGTTTAGTTATCAAACCCTGGATGGGTGCGATGGGAAGCAAGCGCGGCGGACGCGAAGCGGGAGCCCGTTGGGCGAGGTGGTGGACCACGGGTGCGACGCGGCGTGTACGTGCGTGTACGGGATTATTTTATGCGATATCGTTGGGATTGGGTACGATGCGAGCGCGTTGAATCGTGCGATGTGCGTTGGGATCTTGACCATGGGTCGGGTGTTCTTTGCGGTGGATACGGTGTCGAGCACATACACGGGGAGGCTACCGGTGAATTGGTTTGACGTGCAAGAGATGCAAATTTGCTTGCAAGTGTTCATGGTTGTGATCGCGTTTACGGGGATTGAGTTCATGTACGATATCACGGCGAATGTGCCATATTTGGGCAATCAGCCGTTGGCGTACGTGCTCGTAGGGGCGTCAATTTTATCTGGATTGCAGGTGCGCTCAACGACGGTGTATCGCACGCTTGTAGCCAATCCGGTAAAGCCGCCGCACTGGCCCGCGCATCGAAGCCCGATGGCGATCGTGGCATACTGTGCAGTAAATGAGCTGTTTCATGGTGTGTGCTTGTTTTACGCCAAAAACTTGGCGCTCGCACACGCGGCGAGTACGATGTTGTTTGCGGAGAGCGAAACGCGCATCATGAGCATTCGCGTATCCGATCCCAACTTCCCTTTGAGCAACTGGTTGAGCTTAGCTATAATGGCTTGTACCACGCTCGTGCCCGAAGGTGACGTGTTTACCAGCGGAGTACTTATCGGCGCGGCGTTGTTCCTTTTGTTGAATCGCGCTGCGTCTTTATCGGCTCAAATCACGGGCTGCTTGGGCATCCATTCCAATATTTTCGTGCTGCGACCGAAACAAGACTAGCTCGCTCGTGCAAAACAAACACCATGATTATATTCTTTCATTCTCCATCGCTATATAAAGTTACATCATCTACGGTACCAGCATTACAGTTACAAGACTCGCGAAAACACGGCGAACACTTCCAAATGATTGCTTCCCGGGAAAAATATGAACGATTCATGGTGCGACATGCGCCACATTCCACTCGCTATGAGCTCATCGGCGTCGCGCATGAATGAATCAAATCCACACGAGACGTACAAGATGGTTGTTAAATCCTCGCTCAGGTCGCTGGCGTCGGTGAGTACCGCGCGAAGCTTTTCGTCCAAACCTTTACGCGGTGGGTCAACGATGAGCACATCAGCATCGACGACGCACTCTTTCGCGATGCGCTCTGCTTTTGAAATTTGCAAGCTCACGCGCGATTGCAACGCACTCGGTAATTCGTCTCGTGTGCGTTCCCACGCTTCAGCTACGGCGGTGCTCGATTCCACAAAACGTACGCTTTGCACATCCAAGGCTTCATTCTCCACGAGCGAGTACCCGATCGCGCCAACGCCCGCGTATAACTCCACAACACGTGACTGAACCGGTACGTGCGTAGGCATCCGCCGAAGCAGCTCCGTATACGCCTCCGCGTTGGCTTGCATGAAAGAGCCAGGTAAATAATACACCTTGCGTCCTGCGGGCGTTCGCGAATACGTCATGCGTTCGCCGACCACGTACCGCCACCCATCGTTGTTAAATATCACATTGCCCCGCGAATTTTGCAAATTCACATGCACGCCGTGGACGAAATCACCTCCGCGACGCGCGATTTCTTCGCACACTTTTCGATGTCGAGTCGTCGGTTCGGGCGTCGCCGCGCTATTAAAAACTAAGGAAATCGCACACTTCGCCCGCGTTCCATCATCATCATCATCGACGACAACGAATTGCACGTAACGTAACTCACCACGCCCCTTGACCTCATCGTACCCTCGCACGTCTAATGCCGCGCACACGTCCCGCACGAGCGCCGACGCCTCATCCACCGCTCGATGACTCACCGCGCACGACGGCTCAATTGGCACCAACTCATGCGTACCACGCTTAAACAAACCTAAATGCACCCCGCCCGACGCACCATCATCGCGCGTTCTCGCCGCGAGCTTCGCTTTCACGCGCCATCGCGTGCACGCGCCCGCGTACGTGTCGTGCGCCGCCGATGATGAAGACGCAAAGTACGCTCGAGCTCGCGACAACACCTCGGGCTCGCGCACGTTCGCGACCGCGGCGCATCCCGAACACGCCGGCCAGTGCTCGCACGGGATATCCACATCGCCATGCGCGCGCGCACCCACGCGGGCGCGTCGCGCGCGGTGCGCCGGCGCGTACCACGCTGTGCGCGCACTGGTGCAGCTCCGCATAGTGGCGCACGGCGCACGCTTTCGGCGCGCGAATGACGACGGCAATGGCGGCGATGACGCGCACCGCGGCGGCGGCGATGCCGGCAACGACGCGCCGCACCGGTGCCGCGCGCGGCGTCGGCCGCGCCGTCGGTCCTCGGCGACACGGGCGCCGACAGCACTCGCATCAGCGTCAGCATCAGCATCGGTTACGTGCGTTGAATGCGAGAGACGACGTCGTCATCGTCACGGGCGCGCTCGAGCGGCTCGCGCAGTCGTGTTGCGTGCTCTTGCGCGAGAATCAGAAATCTGCGGACGTCGCGGTGGTGTCGGCGATGCCTAAAGAGGCGTTTGAAGGCGTGAAGAATCCACGCGACGTTCGCGCGACAGAGCTCGTGTATCCAAACGAGAACACGCTCGGTATGCTTCGCGACGCTGGGGTGGGTTTGTTGAACTGCGACGACGAAAAAGCGACGAAAGATGCGCTCGCGCGGGCGACGTGCGTGATTTTCGCCGAGGAGACGCCGAAGAGGTTGCGGCTACGCGTAGAGGAGACCATGGCGCGAGTGGATAAAGGCGAGGCGCCGCGATTGCGCCGGGTGGTGCTGTTATCGCGCATCGGCGTCGAGCGACGCGATGTGGATCCGTGGAAGTATATGAATAGGAAGACGTTTCGTGGCGGTGCGCCGCTCGATGACGCGTGGGCGGCAGAAGAGGCGATTCGAACGCGCGCGGCGAAAAACGTCAACGCTGGAGGCAAGGCGGATGGATTTACGTTCACCATTGTGCGCACTGGCGAGTTGCGCGGAAACGGACCAACGTCCGTGGTCTATGGTGATTATGCGTTGACTTTGGTGGATAACGCGTTCGACGTGCGCATGCAGGACATTGATGTGGAGAAGGGCGATACGTTTGGCAACGATTTCACGAAACGACTCAGCGCCGCTGGTTTCGCGAATCGAATGTTAACCACATCGAGGTACGACGTGCTGAACGCGGCATTCAGCATCATCTCCACCGGTCCAGTTCCGCGCGAGCGTCGCATGGGATACGACGTAGCCAAAGGTAAATCGCCGCCGCCAATCAGCGATAGAGAAATCGACGAACAGCTCGCGCCAGACGACGGCGAAGTCGAACGCGCCCCCGATGCCGCGCCCGTACCAACGTGACACGTCACGGCATGTACTTAACTATATATATCCATCACACCCTCGTCCTAGCGCGCACCAACGCATATTGTATTGACATTCCAATTTGACGCCAGCCAGCCAGTCGTCGCGCGTCGGTTACTGACCTCAGAACGCGACTTGCACGTCGTCGTCGTCGTCGTCGTCGTTGACGGCGTCGGCGTCGGCGCGCGCGTCGGCATGTTCGAACGCACCCTCGCCCGCGTGCTTGACCGCGTGCTCGGTCGTTACATCCGCGGGTTCGCCCCCGAAACCATTTCTTTAGGTGTTCTCGCGCGTTCGTTTCAGTTGAACAACATTGAATGCATTCCCGACGCGTTGAATCGCGATTTTGCCCTGCCGTTTGACATCGTGCGTGTGTCCATCGCACACATCGACGTGTCGTACGGCGTACTCGTCACTGACCCGCTGCGCGTGCGCGTGCGCGGGGTGAAGATTGTCATCAAAGTGCCCGACGATGACGAGGATCGGCGAGCGGCGACGCCGTCTCGCGCGAGACGGGACGCGAATGCGCGCGCTTTAGAAGCGCTTCGGCGCGCTATGGATGCGGCGTCAAGTATGGATGATTTCGTTGAAGAATTAGTGTCCACGACGTCGGCGAAGACGCTGGTGAGTGGGACGTTTGCGGCGGTGTTTGCCCGCGTGAGAGCAAGCGTCGAGGACGTCTCCGTAGACGTCGTGGACGTCGCGTCGTTGGCGTTTGATGAGATTTCCATGCACAGTACTGGTAGTCATAGTTCTAGGAGCAGCAGTGGCAGCGGCACGTCGACGTCGACGGCGAATGCGTCCCAAGGAGACGACGCTGACGACGCCGACGACGCGAGAGACGCCGAAGCGACGCGTAAGCGCGTCGACGTTCGCGGGTTCACAATCAAGGTTCGCGACGGCCAGTTACCGTTCGCGCGCGACGCCGACGACGCACATGTCGTCGTTGGACCACACGCGTGCGTGCGCGTGGATGTCACCATGAAACGTCGTCACAAATCGGTACTCGCCGCGGTTCCACAAGCGTCGCCGTTTGTCGTCAAGGTTGACATTCGGGACGCCGCGCGCGCGACAATCACGCCAGGACAAATCACCGCGCTCACATCCTTTGGTGACGACATTGAGCTATGGACGAAACGCCGCGCACACGGTGAACGACGGCCCGCGCACGGCGACGGGCCCGTGGCGTGGTGGAGATTTGCGACGCGCGCGTCCACGCCTCGAGGCGAAAAGTATCACCGCCGCGCGCTCATGGATTTAAAGCATCGACGGACGGTGTTGGAGTCGTACATCGATCACCGTGTCGACGTTTTATCGCAGTCGTCGTATAGTCATAGCCACGACGACGCACCGGCGCATGTGCGCGAATTCATGGCGTCGCTCACGCCGTCAGACGTACGCGTCCTCGATGACGTCGCCGCTCGCGAAATCGCCGCTCGCGAAGAGCGCGAATACGCCTTTGACGGCGCACTTCCATCGTACAAGCCCGCGCACGCGGCAGTGGAAATGTTTACCTCTGCTCTTGATGATGCTTTCGCTCGAGAGGATAAAGAAGAACGAGACCATCGAAGAGACGTCGAAGCGTTGTCCCGAGCGGCGACGACAAAATTGAAGTCTCGGGACGCCGACGTAGGATTGGCGCGACGCGCGTACGAGGCAAGTTCGCGCATCGTCTCCGGCGCATTCTCATACGCAAAGCATCGGCTGTCGGCGTCGTTATATGACGCAGCTCGCGGTGTACAGAGGGATGAGATTGGCGACACGGATGCAGAAATTACGATTCGCGCGCCAGATGTCTACGTCACGACGCGCGCCGACGGAGCGCGATGTACGACGCGTTTCAATCGCATCACCGTTATCGCAAACGCCGTACGTACACCGAGTAGGGACGATGACAACGACGACGCCGACGATAACGACGACGTCAGCACCGCCCGCACGGTGGTGCGCGTGCGAGAGATATCCGCGACGGATGAATCATCGATATCTGCGCGAGAGCCGATGATGTGGTCGCGCGACGGTAGCCGGGACGCGCTCATCGTTCGTATCGGTAGCGACGACGCGCACGTCGACGTTGCATCGATTGGAGTCGCCATTGCCCCGCACACCGCGGCCATGTTCGAGGCGCTCGCAAACGCGCCGCGCGCACCGTACGCGCAGTCACACATGGACGCGACGCGCGCGTTGCATCGCGCGTCTCCGACGGCGCATCGAGCGATGATTTTGGAATCGTTCGGCGCCAGCGCGCGCTCGGCGTGCGTTGATGTGACGATCGATGATCCGCTCGTCGTCATTCCAGGGTTTCATCGCGGCGATTCGTGTGTGACATCGTCGTCGTCGTCGTGGGCGTCGCATCCTACGTCTCGAGCGGCGCTCGCGTTCGGCGCGCGCGCGATAACCTTGTCCATTAAACCTGGCACCGACGGTGCCGCTGACGCCTCGACGTCGCCCGCGGCGGCATCGACTGAGGTTCTTCAGCGCATGCTCGATCGCGCGTGCGCTGCATCTCGCGCGGCGTCATCGCGCGGCGATGAAGCTTTCGCGGCGTTGGACGCGATGTCGCGTTTGATTTTGGAAACGCGTACAATCGTTCGCGTCGACGCCGCGTGGTGCGCGACACCAGATGCGTGCATCGCGCGTGACATCGATTGCGTGATTTCGTCAGCGTCGCACGCGCTCGATGGCGACGCTGTGCTGTGCGAGGTTCACGAGGTTGTCGCGACGTTGAATCCTCAATCAATCGCGACGTTTACGCTGTGCGCGCGCGCGTTTCAAATGCCGAGCGATCGTGACGACGACGAGAACGCGCGTGATGATGCACCGCATCGCGCGTCCCGCATGAGGTTCATCGCACACAAGTGTCGCGTCGCATTCGATATCGATGACGAGTTGAGCGTCTCTTACGGCGCGTCTGACGTCGATGTCGATGTCGCGACGACGTCGAGCGACGATTTCGCGATGCGCGCATCCATCGGCGATGTCTTCGGCGAGCAACAACACGGCACCGCGCGACATCGAGCGCGCCAAGCTCTGATGACGACGTCGTCGTCATCGAACAGCGAGAACTTCATGATGATGCGCTTCGATTCGCGCGGGGCCGGATTGATTGACGTCGGCTCAATGGACGCGCGAATCACGCGCGATATGTTTCGCGCGGCGTCCATCATCGCGCGCGCGAGTGCCGTCAGTGACGACGGCGCGCGAAAGTTGTATGGGAAAATTTCATCGCAGCCATCGACGACTGGCGATCGAAGGCAACGCGTGATTGACGACGATTGGGCGACGTTTGAGACGCATTTGAGACGAGTCGAGCCTGAATATTCATTCGATGAAGATCATGTACACGGTTCGATCGCACCGATGACGCTCGCGCTATTCGACCACGGTGACGACGATACTGGTAGCAGTGGTGTGATTACGATTGCGACGAGCGCGATTGAATTCAGCGGATCGTCGTCTTTGGGCGCGCGGGCGACGTCTTTGGGCGCCACGATGCGATTGGACGCGTACACAATGTTTGAACTCGGTGCGCTCGATGCGTCGTATGCGTTCTCCGCTGGTGGCGATGAATCATCGATTACGTTTACGCACACCATCGGTCGCATGCGCGCGGAGACGTTAAAGGAGTTGATGGCGTTGTCCAAATCGTACGTCGAGCCGTTACTCGCCGGCGCGCCGCCGACGAAATCAATATCGAACTCTACTTCGTCGTCGACGTCATCGTTGCCATCCGTAGCGTTGCGCTTCGTGGCTCCATCGGTGTCGTATGAAGATGTTAACCTCGCATTTGATGACATTGAAGTCGCCGTCGTGGATGCTGGGCAGACAAAGCGCGCGCGAGTCGTCGGCGCTCGATGTGTCATCGGCTGCGAGGATGTCTTAACTATCCGCGCGATCTCGACGACGATAACCACATCGATGCGTTCGAGTGCGATCAACAGTGCAAATATTGATATCGACACCGTCGATATCATCGCCACCGCGGCGGCGGCGACGCGAATGCTCGACATCTCCCGCGCGGCGACGGATATCGTTGCAGCATCGACGTCAGACGATACCAAAGTTGACAACCGTCGCTCGACGATGAATGACGGCTTGCTGAGTCATAGCATTCCATCTTTGAGCGCCACACTCAATGTGTGCACTTTTGCTATACGCGATGGCGTCGACGAACTCGTCGCTCGCGTACGAGACGTAGAAATGTCCACATCAAATGAAGACAAAGATGGGGAGTCGGAGTTTTACGTTGAATTCGGCATGAATTCCCTCGACGTTTGCGCGTCCTCGCCATTATCGTCGTCATCTTCGACACTGGTAACGTTAATCAATGTTTCTGGTGGTGACGAGGGTGCATCGACGTCCGTGAGCGCGACATATGTCCCGCACGCGGGAGAACGAGGGACGGCGCACGCGGACGTGTACGTCGCTGACGCCCATTTCGAGCTCAACGCTCCGTGCGCTCTCGCTGGTGCTCGAGCCATGCAAAAAGTCCTAGATGTGGTAAGCGCTGGAACTCCAATGGATGCAAAAACCGCTGATGCTGCGTCTTCGTCATCGAGCACGGCGTCGATGCCGACGTTGACGGCGAGCTACCACACCGGAGTGTGGCGTGCGCACTTACCGTGGCGTTCTGAGCTTGAAGCGCAAGCGCCGATGCGCGCGGTGCGAGTTCAATTTCAACACTCGATGTCGGTGCGTGATTTTGTCTTGGGTGGGCGCTGTGTCGCCGCGTTTTCGTTGGAATCATTTGCGTTGGAGACTGGATATTACAGAGACGCAGACGCCGAAGACGCTGATGGTAATTTCGTGGCTTTCCCCGTAGCTGAGATCGTTGGCGCATCGAGCACGATTGATGTGCCATCAGAAGCGCAGTCATACATGTTCCGGCGTCAAGTACCGCGCGTCGTCGTTGCCGTCGGTGAAATCCGCGCCCGCGCCAACGAGGTCTCCATGCACTTGCTCAATGAAATTGCCGACTTGATTATCGCGCAGCCACTCACGGCGGATGCCATACACACGTATGAACAAATGCCATCGAGTTCTATGTCGTTCGACTCATTCGACGTGAGTGCGACCGTGGATGTCTTGAGCGCGCGGCTCGAGCACGTGCGCGTTGACGTTGCCGTCCCGGTGACACAAGCGTTGATGTCAAACGTCACCGTCGAAGTGAAACACGCAAACTCTGATGGTGACAATTCTAGCGCCGATGTCGTCGCCAGCGCGAGCATCGAAATTGATTATTTACATCCAGTCAAGTCTGCATGGGAGCCCATCGTGGAGCCTGCACGAATATCCATCAAAGCCGCGACGGCGAAATCTAGTCTTGTCGCATTGCACGTCCTTATCGCCTCTGGCGTCGACGTCACGATTTCGCCGAGCGTATACGAAGCCTTGCTAAAATCATCGCTCGTGTGCGAAGCCGCAAAATCTCCGATCGCAGATCTAGGTGCTTCTACGGCATTTGGTCCTCGGACATATCAAATGACAAACGCCACGGGATTCGACGTCGAGTACGCATTGAGCTTGGTTGGTGATCATAACGTCACCACACGCGTGGGACAGGGGCGAACATCGAGTGGCGAGACTCAAGTAATGCGATTTGCGACGCTCACCGACGAGGCAAGCGACGGCGATGAACGAGGACATCGGGTGATTGAGCGCGGCGCGTCATACTGGGCGTCGCCCATAGAAGTCGACAAAGATACAGAGCGCGCAGGCGACACCTCAACGGGAGATGACGTGCCGCACGTGGCGTTAGCATTCGCTGGTATCGACGCGCAGTGCGTGCCCATATCCCTTGCCACCGCGGATGAAGAGAAAACCTTGCTCGAATTCCCCGCTCGACTCGTCAACGGCGTACCGACAAAAATCATTGCCGAAGTCTCCCCGTGTGTGGACAAGCCCAATCGCAGCGAAGTCCTTCTTCGTTCCGATGTGTGCATCGTCAACGGCACCGCACACACCATCGTGTTGTGCTTTCAAAAAAGCGTCGTGTTACCAGCGACGATATTCGGGCCCATTGAACCGGGAGCTCGCGCGTGGTTGCCGATTCCTTTGTGCATGGCGCGGACGACGCAATGGCGTGCGGTGTCGCCGGGTGAAAAGTTTGACGAAATTACGTGCGGCGATGGCGATTATGATGATAAGTGTGACGACGACACCGATGATGAAGGCATGTTTAATGTCGCACACGTGCACGGATCACCATTCTTGAGTCCGCTTCATCGTTCGAGACGACGAAACGCAACGCCAACTCCGTTCGGCAGAGCGTCGACGGCGACTGAACCGACGTATAATTGGAGCGTTCCGATGATGTTACAAGACTTCCTGAATAATGATTCTGCGATCGAGTCTTCACTGTGCGCGCAGTCGGCGGCATCGGCAAATAGCAGTGCCGTTCCGCGACCAATTACGTGCGCGTTGAGCATCAAGCGGGACGAAGTTTCGATGACACGACAGCTTTCATTGTGCGCGCCGTTGACGTTCATCAACACTCTTCCAACGCACTGTGTTGTGACGTGTCGTGCGTACAACTCCGTCGTCCACGCCGCGCACGCGCGCGAAGAATCAGTTGTCGTCTTAGCCGGGCAGACGGTGCATTTCAGGGACACGCACCCGACGTGGGCGATTTCTGTGTCGGCTCGAGTCGTTGGATACGAAGCATGTGAAGATTTAATCGTTCCCGAGTACACGCCAGATTTATTCAGTGCCAAGCGGCTGGATAGTGGTGAAATTTACCACGTCAATCGTGACGCCAAGCCCGTGAGCGACGTCCACGGTGAGCACGTGCAATCCGTGTCTTTGAGATTTACATTTTACATTGATGAACACACGCGCGCGCGTACATTGTACTGCGCAGCCCCACTCGTGGTTATGAACTCCACGGATAGCGTGTTGGTACTTGAGGACATGTTGTTCGGGTACGAAATGGGAGAAACTTCAACGATGATGACGACGTTGGGCGATGGCGACATCGTAGACAAGAATGTTGACGTGTATCAAAGTGGCTCGACGACATTGCCGCCTCCATCACCACTCCCTGGGCGATTAGTCTTTGACGATGACAGCATAACGGAGTTCGAAACGCCTACCGCGATGTCGCCATTCGCGCGACTCGCACAGAATCAAGCCATCAGTGACCGCGCTGGCGGCGGCCGTTCTCCTCTACCGTACGCGGGAGCGAGCCCGTTGCCGCGTCAAGCGTCGATGCAGCTCCCGGCTGGACCGTCGACCGTAACGTGGGTGACACCGACAAGATCAACGCCATTGTCTTCATCAACGCAGTTTGCGACCGCGGAAGCGCGCGCCGCGAGAACAGAGACTCAATCCATCAAGAGCGCGACGATTCTTGGCAGTTCGGCGCACTGGCGAAAGTCAGTCGCTCGCCGGCCGCGCGTGCGGATTCGCATCAAATCATCAGACGTGTGGAGCGCGCCGTTTAGGATTGACATCTCAGGTGCACCTGTTGATGTGCGCGTTCCAACGACGCGAGCAGACGCGAACGCATCTGTGTTTGAGCACTATTTCGTCATCCAAAGCGAGCTCGCGTCGAGCGACCGTTTATGCAACACGGTGAAGCTCACCATTCGCTCGAAATTTGTCGTGCGAAGCGAATTGAACGAACCCATTTGGATTCGCCATTGCGGACGAGAGAGCGTGGATTTAATTCCAGCAAAGTCTACGATTCCGTTGCGATGGTTCCATGTCGGCGCCGCCAGACGGCCGAAACGCGTCACCTTTAGACCAGAACGCGGCGTATACGAGTGGTCCAAGCCCATCGAAGTGCCCGAGTGTGCTGCAGCCATCATCAAAATGCGTCATATAGGCGAAGACGCAGAGTTACACGCGCAAACTATGGCGGTGTCGGTGCGAGATAACGACGACGGCACGGTGGATATTCGCGTCGCGCGCCCGACTGAAGATGACGGTATTTTGGGTATGCACTCGATTGAAAATCACTCGAGCGCGATGATTTGGTTCAGGCAAGTCGGTAGCGCGAACAGAAAAACAATCTTAGCCCCGCTCGAAAGTGCAGAACACTTGATTGAGGAGCCGGATTTAGCTCGAGCGCTCGTGATTGGGTACGGCGACGTTGAACTAGGCGAACCAGTGCCGCTCGACGTTTCGGGGACGTTGTCGTACACCGTCGTGACGCCAGTAAAGGACTGCTTACGCATCACGGTGAAGCACGAAGGACCAATATGCGCGATTGTCGTCGAAGACGCGCTAAATACGCCATCGAAGATAGATGAACGACCTCGTCTGGCGCCGAGCGCGGATGCAGACGCGTCTCAGGCGGTGACGATGACGGTGAAATGTGGATGGGTCGGCGTCAGCGTATTGCACGGGCACGAAGAGCTCATGTACGCACGTGTGAGTGGAATCGCGGTGAAACTTTTGGCTGATGGCACAGAATTCAAAAGCGCGGTGCGCGTGCGTAGTGTGCGTGTGGACCATACAAGTTCTAAGGCGAAGCGCCCCATCGTACTCGCCGTTCCGGAACGCGAACGCTCGGCTCGCGAGGCGTTGGAGTTGCACATCCACGGTTGGCCTCAGCGCGTCAATGGCTTACCAGTCGTTCGTTCGCTCAAAATGGACGTAGCACCAGTGTTCATGGATCTGCACGAAGAGCTCCTCGACGCAGTGCCGCTCGCTATAGCGCCGTGTGTGCGGCATTCTGAGCTCCTCCTGCCGCCCGCTCGAGCCGCCGCGGACAAGCCGCGAAAAGTCAAGCGCACGACTGGAAACAAGCGTACTTTTGACGACGACGTGTCATCGCTCACCTCGATTTATTTGCAAGAGATTACGATAAATGACATCGAGATTGTGGTGTCGTTTACGAGCTTGCCGTTCTTGCCCGTTGTCGTCCGCGGTTTTGCTGGCGTCGACCGCGCGCATCTCAAATTACGCGGGTTCCATTTGACGCATCCGTCGTTACTCGCCGCCGACGTGGGCATGCTCGCCGCCAAGCACTTCGTACGCGAAGGCGTTGCTGCTGCGGGTTCACTATGGGCACATAACTCGCTCTTGGGCGACCCGAAGCGCTTGTGGGCTGAAGTCGTAGACGCGTTGAACGAAGCCCGTCGCGGTTCGTACGTCACCACCATGCCGCGCGTCATCTTGGCGCTCACCGCGGCGTTCGCGCACGCGGGCGAGACAGCGTTATCGCAAGCGCGTGACATCGTCGAAGGCTGGCTTGACGCCCTGGAAGAGGCGCACGCGAGTCGACGCGTGAAGCTTCGACCGCGGCGACTCGGCTTGGCTGACGTCCCGGCGAACGAAGGCGCAGACGCCGCCTGGTATGTCGTTCGCGTCATGGAGAGCCTTTCACGCGCGGTGATTGACGTCATCGATAGCCCGCTCTCGTGCATGGAATTGCGCGGCCTCACCGGCCTCGTCGAAGGCTCAGTGTTGGGGGTATTGAGCGCGATGACGCGATTGCTCGCCGCCGTGCTCGACGGCGCCGAAGTCGGCGCCCGGCGCTTGCGTGTATTCGCGGCGAATAAACCCGTATATGGGTCCTACATGCGCCCACATCGTCCGCTGCCGACATCATACATGGAACCCGTGCGGCCGTATCACATCGTAGAGGCTCTCGGACGTGAGGTTCTCGGCAAGCTTGCTCGACATCAACGTGAGCGATTCGTCGCCGCGGCGTCGCTCACGTGGCCATCGCACGATGTGTGCATTCTTACTGGCGGGCATTTGCTCATTGCACATCGTGGGATATCGGGGATGCAGATTCCGTACGCGCGTGCATGCGTCAAGTTTAGCGACATTGTCGGCGTCATTCGAGACGGTACTCGAGTCTCCGTATACGCCAAGCGCGCGCCCGAACCCGAACGCGTTGCGCGAAAGACGCCGAATACATTCATGCGCGCGTATTCATTCGCCGCATCGATGTTCGCCACCACATCGCTTGGCGCTGAATTCGCATCAGCATCATCGGCGTCGTCGGCAGCGGCACATGAGAAGGTGGAAACGCAGCCAAAATCAGTCGTTGTGCGTTGCGCCGACGCTGATGCCGCTCGTTGGCTCGCGAGTACGCTCTCGCCATTCGTCAACGCCAATGGGAAATCCGCGTCTCAAAACGCGTAAAGGAGAGCAAAACACACATAACATTTAGCAGATTGACCTTAGCACGTTGTAGAAACTGTAACATCAGGGTACCGATAATAGTTAGTTTGGTTTAGTTTACAATTTGCGTCTAACCATCCAAAGTCGTCGTCGCCGCGCGCTTCGCCGCATTCTTCGCCGCGAGCTCAACCATCCATTGCGGCTTCATTGCCTTGGGCTTTTCAACCATGGGTGCGATATCTGCTTCGCTCGATTCTCCATCCGCTTCGGCGCCGCTGCTCACGCCATCCTCCGTCCCGACGCCCGGCGTGGACGTCCGCGAAGACACGCCCACCTTCTTCAACACCCCTCGCAACTCCCCAATCGCGTCCTGCATCCCAGGCAGCGTGTGACCTTTCTTCGGCACGTACTTTTTAGGCTTGCCATCGGCGCCGAACGCGTCTTCGTACCCATCCCCTGCGCCTTCGCCTCCATCCTCCGCGCGCGACGTCCCCCGCGGACCACCACCCGCTGACGCCGACCGCACGTCCTCAACATCCCTATACGCCTCCCCGGCGTATATTTTCACGCGATCGAGCGCATCGCGTAACCCCAGCGCGCAATCCGCCGCTAAAGTCGTCGCATAATCACTCGTCAATTCCAACCCACCATCATCATCCTCGTCATCATTCTCGCCATCTTCACCACCCGCCGACGCGCGCGACGTCGCCACTAACGCCGCATCCAACGCATCAATAATGGTTTTCAAATCTCCAATCGTCTCCCGCACGTGTGCGCGCGTCCACGACATTGAGTTTGATCAATTTCGCGAGTCGCGCAATGAGGGGACTGAACCGCGGTCGAGCCGCGGTGGTACGGATCGTCACTTCGCGCCGCACGCCCCGCGCGCGCGCTCGCTCGCCGCGCGCGCGCCAGCGATCGACGGAGACATTTATTTGTGAATTATTTTTTATCCGTTAACGTTCGAGCGAGATGCGCGTCGCCCGTCGTCGTTTAGTTCGCGGTGTTCGCGCGTGCATCGCGTGCATCACGTGTGCGACGGAAAAGGAGGAGGTTATCATCACCGACGACGACGTCAAGGCGATGGTGGAGAAGATTATGAATTGGAAACCATCGAGGGATAAGCTCAAGGTGCTCGTCGGGGCGATTGAAACGCTGCACACGTCGATTGATGAGGAGATTGACACGGTGTGGGGGAAGTGGTTGTGCAAGTATAAGCGTTCCTTCGTGAGCGAACACTTGTATAGTTTATGTAAGCGCAAGGAGCCTCAAGTGCAGTGCGTGGCGTTTGAGATGGTGCAGATGTTTGCTTTGAATGGAGAGTGTGGGTCGTTGTTGGCGACGAAGGAGATGATGAAGTTGTGCGTGTCCAACGTGAAGTCGAAGAACAAACGGTTGTCAAGGGCGGCGAGCGGAGCGTTGACGACACTGGTGGATCACGAAGATGCGCGGTTTTTAGCCGCAGATGAAGGATTGGATAAAAGTATGACGACGTTAATTGGGGATAAATCCCTCGGTGTGGTGACGAAGCGGAATTGTGTGGTGACATTTGGTAGAATCGCAGACGACCCCGAAGTCGCGTCGCTCATGGCGGCGAAGAATCCAGATATTTTGGTGAAAAACTTTTTTGACATGATTGACAAGACGGACGACACTGATACGGAAAAGTGGGCACTTATAGCCATGGCGCGCTTGGCGTTGAATGACGAGTTTAGTAACATCATAGAAAAGAAGGGATACATTCCGTTTTTGTTTGAGCTGGCGGTGGATAAAATTCCAGCGCGGAAATTAGCGGCGACGCTCGTCATCGCGCACTTGGCGAGAAACAAGGGCTTGCGATTGTTATTAGTGAAATATCGCGCCATTCAGTTGTTTTGTTCGATGGCGATGAATACGTCCGTGCGGGCGGACATGACTGAGATGCAACGCGTCGCGGCGCTCGGCATTAAGCACTTGGCGTGCAACTGGGAACTTCGCGCGTTGTGCGGTCGCTCAGGAGCCATCGAGGCGTGCATCTTCATGGTAAAGAATCGCGACCCAGAAGTTGCGCGTTTTGCCGCGTTAGCTATCGCCGAAATGTCCTTGCTTGAAGAAAACGGCCTGAAATTTTGCCAGCGAGGGGCATTGAAACCGCTCATTCATTTAGCGCGCTCTGGCGATCCTCGGTCAGAAGGGGCTGCAATCTCCGCGATTTCAAATCTTACTCTCACGCCCGAACAGCAGTCGATAATGATTCAAGATGGAGGCACAAAAGCTATTGAATTTTTACAGGCGTCTTCGAACCCACGCGCGGCGCACTTGGCGAAGAATTTGCTCAAACGTTTGCGCATGGCCAAGCTTCGCGCGGCGTGTAAATTCGCGGCGCGCATGAAAGCCACGGGTGAAGGTCTCATCGCCGCGGGCGTTGAGATAGGCGAAGGATATGAATGAGTTATCATGTACCGGTAGGTCATTGTTGTCGGAACGTCAGTGTTGTTGTATACTGTAGTAATGTATAGTTTTTGTTTGCTCTTTGTTCTTTACAAAAGAGTACGGCGTTGCAACGTACATGTAAAAATCAAATCAAATCCTCGCACGCGACAAGTGCGCGAGAAACAGTGAAATCGGATGCGTCGTCAAATGGGTGGTGCTAAAGAGACTAATATGGTACTTGGACGCGTCGGTCATTCGTTCTCGCGCGCACGAAGAGGTATCAATCCGCAAGAGTCATCTATTGTGTAGTTCTGTTGTTCAGTCATCGTCGTTATCATCGTCGTCGTCGTTGATGATGATGAGCGCGCCTGCGCTATACGGGCTCATCTTTTATATCCAAGCCCAACGCCTTCTCGCGCTGCACCGCAACGCACTGCGGACATGTAAACCGTTTCACGCGCGCCGCGCTCGCTTGCGTGTGCCCGACGCACTCGGGATGGAACCAATCCTCGCACTCCTCGCACTCCACCATGAACCGATCAGGGTTATACGGCTCCGAACACGCACAAAACACCGGCACAGCCTCGGGCCGAAACTCCCCACGCGAACTTCGATATAAAAACCGTGCGTAAAAGTCTCCCTCGCCCACGGCTTGGAGCTCTTGATAATCTTTCAGCTGATGCACGTTACACTTGGCATCAATCGTATTCACATCCACCCAATCGTAATGATCGCTCGAAAACAATTCCTTCACCCCATGAAACCGTTTCCGCCCTCCCCGGGTCTCTTGTGGACGATAATACCAGCACAGTCTCGCCTCCACGCGCGTTCCTCGTCTTTTAAACGCACAAATCTTCCCCACATATCTCTCCGCCGTCCCTGGCGCCTTCACGAGTACCGCATCCGATACCTGGAACGCATCGCTCCCGATCGTTATCCTCGACGCATCGCGCACGACAATCTTCCAATCGCTCTCTTCACCCGCGACATCGTCCGCACGTTCGGCGTCATCCATCCTCCTTCGCTTCACATCCTCATCCACGCCGACGACGACACCGACATCGTGCTTCTCCTCGTCGTCGTCGCCACCGCCGAACGGCGCGCCGCCCGTCGCGGTACGTGACATCGCGATGTCACCGACGCGCACGCCTCGTCCTGGCGCCACCGACCGTCGTCGTCGTCGTCGTCGTCGACGAGCTCGACGTCGAGCGATTTCAAACAGTCAAAAAATCGTGCCGACGAAACACCCGGGTGTGCGGAGCCCCCGATCTGGCGATGCCCGCGCCATTCGATCGATCGATACGCAATATCGATCGCGTACAAAACTCCATCGATCGCGACATCGATCGCGCGACATTCGATCGATCGCGCGACATCGTGCGACGGTTCGTATTTTTTGTTTGGCATTGCGCGACGCATCGAACCATCGATGCGGTTCTGGCGCCACCGCGGACGACGTCGCGCGGACCGCGCGTCGACGTCGACGAAGACGACGGCGATGATGGCGATGACGCCGTCGGCGCGCGACGGCGGGGACGGAGGTGCGCGTGAGGTGATGGTGTCGTCGCGCGCGTCGGGGGTCTCGGACGACGCGACGACGACGCGCGACGTCGAGGAGGAGGAGGGCGACGGGGGTGGGGCGGGGGCGGCGTTCGTGAAGGAATTACGCGAGGATGGGACGTTGATGCGGTTGGAACGCGCGGCTGAGGCGTTGCGGCGGGCGACGATGGGTAAAGGGGGTGATGAGAAGACCAAGGCGTTGGACGCGTATTTATCGCGAAGAGACGACGAAGACGCGGCGAGGAAGACGGCGACGAAGACGTTGGTGTTTTTGGATGGTGGTGATGACGACGACGACGACGACGATGATGCGCGGTACGATTCAGTGTTGGCGACGCTTGATGATGTGAGCGTCACCATGCGTCGGTTACGTCTCGATTCCTCGTCGCGGTCGTATTCTCGATCGAGCGACGCGAGCGTTGTCGAAAACGACATCGATGCCGTTCCGAAAACGCCGATAACACCGAAGACGACGCCAGTGCCAGTGTTCACGCGCTCGCTCGCCATGCGTCGGTTGCGTGAGCGTCATTCGGAATATTCTACGGATGAAATTGTCGTCGTCGCGAAGCGGAGCGAAGAGACGCGACGTAATCGCGCGTCGTCTGATTCGTCGTCTGATTCGAAAGGGTACACGCCGCCGCGCCGTCAATGCGTCGCGACGCCTCGTACATCGCTCGACGTCTTACGTCGCGACACCGTCGATGATGGCCCGCGCGTGTCATCGCACAAGTCTTTGGAGAATCAGCTCTCGACGATTTCATCCACGTCTTCGTCTGATCGAGATTCGACCGGCGCCGCGAACGCGCCTCGAAAGCCAAAGAAGAAGCCACCGACGCCATATCCGCTTACCAAGACTATCTCCGCGCGCGCGCTCGATGCAACGACGCTGACTGAAAAGTTACGCGACGCGCTTCGCGACGAGCCGGGCGTGGAACGACAGTACGACGACGTCTACGCCGCGGCGCTTCAACGCAGTCTTCGATCGATGAGCGCGTCGACGCCCACCGTCGGGTTATGCTTGTTGTCGCGTGTGGATGAAATCGTGCACGTCATTGAAGGTGAATCTACCAAGCACGCATGTTTCGCGCTCGAGCTCGAGCGATCGAAGGTTGAATCGATGCATCGTTTATCAGGATACATCAACGCGATTCCGAGTAAGCGCCTGCGAGACGCGTTGCTCGACATGCACAAGACGGCGTTGGAGAATATTGAGCGGCAATTTCACGCGCGCATGGTTTCAGCGCAACGGCGGTACTTGGATTCTATTGTTAGCGACGCGCGAGTGTCGTCGCGCACGCCACCGCGCGATTTGCTTGGCGCGTTTGAATACATGTGCGCCTTGTGCCTCGATTTGAACGCGCGCGATTCGCGCTTCCACGAACGATTCTTTTAAATTTAAAGACGACGAAGACGATGATGATGTGAAAGTGCACCACGCGGTAGTTTCTGCTTGACATAGTGATGCGTACGCATCTGTGCTGGCAGAGATGGTAATAATAAGAATAATGCGTGTGTGATTAATAAAGCCAGCCGTCTACGTAAACAACAATCTCTCTAAATCGCCGGCGCGTCGTTAAAGTGCACGCCGCCGGCGTTCACAACCACCCAAAAAGTACCGAGCATGAGGGAAATAATCGTCGTAAATGACAACACAATCACCACTTGACCTAACGACGGCTTGGGTAAGGACTCCCATATCGACTTTTCTTCTTCAACCTTTTTCGCTTCGCGTTCGCGCGGCTTGACGGGCGCAGCGCCGTACAACGCCGCATCCGGCTCATTAAACGGATTCTTCACACTGCTCCCGCCAAACGGCGATTTCGCGGCACCAGGCGCGGGTTCGAACGGCGATCGCGCCTCGGCGGCGCCGAACGGCGACGGTGAAGCCTTTTTCGCCGCGGGCGCCGCAAACGGACTCGCCGCTTTCGCCGGCGCCGCCGCGAATGGACTCGCCGCCTTTGCCGGCGCCGCCGCACCACCACCACCCGCGCCCGCCCCAGGTCCATCAAACGGACTCTTCGTCTTCTTCGGCAACTCAGCGTCACCGAACGTCGACGGTAAAGGTTTCGGCTTCCACTTCTTCTGTTGAAACCCGTCGTCGTCATCCGCGCCCGCGTCGCCCGCCGCCGCCCGCGTCTTCATCGCCATCCCTTTACGACGCATCGCCACCACCGACGTCGACGACGTCGACGCATGCATCGACCGACGACGCCAACCCACCGGCGCCATCGTCGGCGCCAGCATCGTCGTCATCATCGCCATCCGATCGCCCACACCTCGAGCGCGCGCACGCACGCACGCACGCACGTCACGCGCGAACCCTCGACGGTGCGCGCACGAATACGACGACGCCGACGAACGCGAAATAAACCGCGACGATACGCGATCGAACGACGCCCGTCGCCACGACGACGAGTGGCGCGCGAGAGCCGCGAGCCGCGCGAGCCGCGCGTGGGCGATCGGTGTATGTACCCCCCACACCCAGACCCGCGTGTGTACCCACGCGTCGACCGATCACCACCCATACACGCCGCATGTCCGATCGCGTTGTGGATAGGGCTCCACGCCCACGGGCGTCGCGCCGCACTTTACGACCGCTCAACGCCCGACGCCGCTCGAGATGTCTGCTATTTCCATGGTGCGATGACGCGCGAGCGATGCTTTCGCGTTCGGGCTTCGCGCGGATGGTGATTCGGGCGCCGCGCGATTGCGCGCGATCGCGCGCATGGGGCGCGCACGGGCGCGCGCCGATCGGGCGTGGGTGAGGCTGCGCGTCTGCGCGTGGGATTGACGACGCGCGAGGGCGGGTGATGAGACGCGAGGGGGTGAAACTGACGCGTGTGTGTTGTTTTCTTTCGGGTTGTATAGATTCGCGCCCCGATTGCGCGTGCGAGCGCTGCGGCGCGCACGACGCGTCAGACGAGCAAGTCTCGCGCTCCGGTGCGCGGCGTGTCCCGCGACGTTCGCGCGCACGAGTACGGCGCGTCGAGCACGTCCTTCTACACCACGACCGAGAAGCAAGATTCGTACCCGAGCCTTGAGAACATTTTGGAACGCCACTGCGCAGATGAAAAGTTGCGCAAGGTTATCGTTGAAATGCTCGAGTGCTGCGCGGATATCACCGAAGCGTTGCGCTCGGCGCTCGTCACCGTGGAAGGTTCGGCCAACACGTTTGGTGACGCGCAGTTGTCCGTCGATGTCATCGCGGATAACTTGATGTGGGATTGCGTCAAGTCTTCCGAGACGGTTGCCTATGGCGCGTCTGAAGAAGAACCGGTCGTCGTGCAGTGCAACCCGAAGGGTGAGTACACGGTGTGCTGGGACCCGCTCGACGGCTCCTCCATCGTCGACAACAACTGGGCTGTCGGTACGATTATTGGTATCTGGGACTCCACTTCGGGCACTGGCGCGGATGGTTTGATCGGTGCCACCGGTCGCGACCAACGCACGTCGCTCGTCGCGCTTTACGGCCCGCGTACGACTGTCATTGTCGCCCTCGACGACGGCGTCTATGAATTCTCCTATGGTTGCACGCCGGAGGGTTGCCAACTTCCGGACGGTACCTTTGAACCGTGGATTTGCACCCGCACGAAGATTACGATCAACGAAACGTCCAAGATCTTCTCCCCGGCCAACATGCGCGCCGCGCAAGACACCGAGGGTTACAAGAACTTGCTCGATTACTACATGGATAACCGCTACACGTTGCGTTACTCGGGCGGCTTGGTCCCGGACGTGTACCAACAATTCACGAAGAACCAAGGTGTGTTCTCCAACCCGACGTCCAAGTCTTCCCCGGCCAAGCTTCGCCTCGCGTTCGAAGCCGCTCCGTTCGGTTTGCTCGTCGAAAAGGCGGGCGGTAAGACGTCTGACGGCGTCACCGGCGGCTCCATTTTGGACGTACAAATCAACACCGTCGACCAACGCACGGCCTTGTGCATCGGTTCCGCCAAGGAGGTTGAACGCTTCAACACCACCGTGCTCGGCAAGTAATTGAGAGTATTTCTTGGTACTATTACTACCCATTGTTAATTGAAACACACAGCGTCTATTCACGCGCCTCGCGTCACCTCGTCTTCACGACGTCGCGCGCTCACGTCAGCAATCAAGGTCGGTCGAGCACCATCCGCGGTCGGTCGCGCGTCGCCCTTCACCGCGTCTCGCGCCACCGCGTCTCGCGCCACCGCGTCTCGCGCCACCGCGCGTCGCCACCGCGCGTCGCCACCGCGCCATCGCGCGTCGCCCATCGCATCCGCGACGCGCGACGCTTCGTTTTTGGTGTTACCGCGACGCTTCGTTTTTGGTGTTACGCCATTGCGTGCAACTCGCCTGACACGACGACGCGCGTCGACGCCATCGACGGATCGACGACGAACGTCGACATGGAAGGCGTGACGCCCGCGCGCGCGATGCCATGGTCGCGGTACGGCGCCACGGACGCCGCCGCGGCGTGGAGCCCGACGCGCGCGAGACGCTGGCATCGATCGTCAGCAACGGTGCGGTGGTTGACGTGGCTGACGGTGGCGGTGGTGGCGACGGTGGCGATCGCGTGCTCGCGCGAGACGCTCGAAGCGACGGTGGGCGATGCGTCGTTGATGTTCGCGCGCGCGATCGGGGTGCGAGGCGACGGAGACGGTTGGCGCGGGACGCGGTTGCTCACGGCGCGAGAGCTCGAAGCGCTCGGCGCGTCGGTTCGGCGAGACGGGCGTTTTGCAAAGGAACTTTTGGCGCGAGAGCGGCGGGGTGAGATCAGAGTGATGGATCCCTTTGAAGCTCTGGAGGAGGCGCGGATGAGTGTCTCGGATGAGACGTCTGCGTTGGGTGGCTTTTTTGATTTTTTGAAGAAATGGGCGAAAAGTTTGAAGAAGTTGACGGGTAAGTTTTGGCGGCGATACGTCGCCAAGTACGTAAATCACGTCGCAAGTGCGGCGAATTCGGCGATTGAGAACGTTAATTTGAAGAATGTCATCACAGACGTGAACAAAGGCCTGGGTGATGCGACGAATTTCGTCAAGAAGAGCGCAAATTCGGCGTATTACAATTACGGCGTCGACGCCGTGAGACACTTCGAGTCGGTGGGTGATGCGATGGAAAGTACGGTTAACGACGTCGCGGAACTCGGAGAAGTTGTGGTGACGCAAGTTTCGTCTGGTGCGATAGACGCGTTCGAGTGCGCGTCCGGCGCTCTGGATGAAATGTACGATCAAGCCAGCGGTTTTGTGAACGACGCAGTCGATGTCATAGAGGATCAAGTGGAGCAGATGGTTGACTTTGTCGGTGACGTTGTTGCAATGCTCGAGCTCTTATTTGGCGGCCTCGAGTGTTTGGCGTCGCAAGATCTGCTCTTCGACTTTGCGAGAGAACTCTATAAGGCGCAGAGCAAGGATTCGGTAACGAGCATGGTGAAGAACATCAGAGACGAAACCAAGGGTGGAGGCTTGAACAAGTACTTGTCGCAGATGGACGATACTCTCTGTCACGCCACCTGGATAAAGCTGTTTCCAAACGTCAATCAGGTGGCGAACGCTTTCAAGTCGTTCGCCATTGCGTTGAGGTCAGCGTGTCCAGCAATCGGCAAGGCGGGCAAGTTGCCGGCGTTCACGTTTGGCGTCGATGTCGGCGTCGACGTAAACGCAGGATTGACTACGAAGGGACTCTCCACCGAAGTAGGCGTTGGTCTCGATCTCAACGGGCGTCAATTCTGCTACGCCGCGGCTTGTGTCAAGTCTGGTGGAGTCGCGTTGGCGTTTCCAGGGACCAGCGCTGGGGCGTCGGCGGTACTCACGGGATACAAGGATATCACGATGGTCCCTGGCAGAGCTGAGTTCTTAACTCTCGGATTCGGCATAAACATTCCGCCTCCAATTAAAATAAGCTTTGATGTGGCTTTGACGTACGTCTATGCCGACCCGTCACTCGCAAACTTTGCGGGAGTTTCGATATCGTACGAAGTGGGCGGGGCGTCGCCAGACTCTCCGGTGACGCTCGAGATCGCGCAAGGCTTCTGTGAGGCTATATGCATCGAAAAGCATGGTGGAGATTGTGGCAGTAGTGAAGGAGCACTTCTCGGTACTCATCTGCATCCGACAAACTCTTCGTGGCAACCGTTTGCGCTTCTCGGTAAACCGTTCCCGTTTTACATGGAAGACTCAACCGCAAAATGCTACTTGAACCGATATGCTGATCTATTCCGTCGATTTGGCGAAGACCTCGACGCTGCGAAGAAGCACTTCCAAGAGATTGGACAGCATGAGGGTAGAATCGCTCACTGTTCTATCTCTGATGCGGATCTGAAGTGCTATTTGGCTCGTTATGCGGACCTCCCTTGGAGTCAGCCGAACGATGGTCGCACACACTTTTTCAAAACGGGCTGGAAGCAAGGGCGAACCGTCAAGTGCGCGGGAGATGTCGATCGTTACAAATATAACTTTGACGATGCTGAGATGATGTACGATTACGACGCTGTCTGTTATATCGACAACTACGCAGACGTACGCAAAGCTTTTGGATTTGACTTGACGAAGGCGAAGACTCACTACCTGATCAGAGGCATGCATGAAAAGCGCAAGGCCATCTGCACGCGAGAGCCCGTCATCGACGAGCTTGATGCTATGTGTTTCGCTTCCAACTTTTGGGACGTCCATCGGTACTACGGACAGTACCCGGGCCGTAACGCTGTTCCGACGGATTTGCCGAATATCAAAACTCTCATGCGCGCGACGCACAAGCAGGAAGCGCGCAAAAAGCTCAGCAAGTGTGAGAGAGTGACTCGTGCGGATTTCAAATGCTACCTCGAGCGATACCCCGACGTCCCTCGATCGAGCGATGACGATTTCGAAGCCGCGCGAAGGCACTGGCTACAAACAGGCTGGAAGGAAGGGAAGAATCCCAGGTGTGCGTCTCGACCCCACTTTTACAGGCACGCCATGCAAGGTAAACACTGGCCGCACATCCGAGACGACGACGCGCAGTGTTATCTGGATAGATACCCCGATATCGCAAAGAAATACAGGCATCTTCATGGACAGGCGAAACTGAACGAAGCCAAAAAGCACTACATCGGCATCGGCCGACGAATGCGCAGAGACCCGACATGCGCGGGTCCAAACGAGGCCACAAAGTGTTACATCGCTCGATACTCCGACGTCCGTCGCGAGTATAGCACGCATAAATCCTTGGAAAAGGCCGCACATCATATGCGCTCAGTGGGCGTCGACGAGGAGCGTGATACGCAGTGCGCGCTCACCAACGACGACTTGCGTTGCTACGTGACTCGCTATCCCGATTTGAAGGAAAAGTTCAAAGGTGATCTCGCCTTGGCGCGGGAGCACTTCTTTTCCGAAGGGTATAAAAAGGGTTTGAATCCAAACTGCGATGTCCCCAAATTTTTCAAGACGTTCACCGGGCAAAGAGTCCACGCCGATCTCTCTTGGACGTTGAACAACGAACGCAGCTTCAAGCAGTGCCAAGATGACTGTCTCGCGAATCCCATGTGCGTGGGCATCAACTACGAGACCGGAAAGTGTTGGATCAAGGGTACAGCGACCAAAAAACCCCTCTCTTATGACGTCTTGGTGGAGAGTCGCGCACAGTTCTACTACAGAGCGGTCGATGGTTTCTCTCCCTCTGGCACCGGCGACCGCACACACGGTATAATCGGTTCACCCACGAGGCACGTCAAAAGCCTCGACGCGTGCGCCAAACTGTGTCGAGATGAATCCGAGTGCATTGGATTTTCCTTTCACTCGGTCGGCCTGTGTCAGCTCAAGCGCTGGAGCGGGCTCTCGTTCGAGTGGAGCAGCAACGGTTGGATGTTTTACCGCAAGCTCGTCGTCGCGTAGCGCAGCACGTGCGACTAAGCGGCATTTGCGTTGTTAAGGTTGCGTTGTTAAGGTTGCGGTGTTAAGGTTGCGGTGTTGAGGTTTGTGTTGTCTTCTATTTTTGATCCTACCGGTACAGTATATCCTATCCTACGAGTTCCGCGGGAACGACCCGTACGTTCCCTTGTGCGGACATAGCGCGCGCGTACAGCATAAAATTATCATGTTCCTCCTCGTTGCCCTCCTTCAAGCTCGCGCCTGATGCAAACGAATCCGACATCAACTCTTGCACGAGGTCGATGCCGCACACGCCGGCGGCGCGCGAAGCGGCGGCTGACTCGGAGGCGGCGTCTTCTCGAAGGCGCACCGCGAGCGGGTGTTGCTCGATCACTCGCGCTCGCTGCTTCGCTAATCGACTCCCTTGAGCGCCAACGTATCGATGCCACCACGGTCGACGTTTGCGCTCCATAAACCATAATTTTTTATCGAGCAATCGTTTGAGATACGCTCTATCGCGACAACGAAAAAATGGATTGAGCCGACGTTCTACGCGAAACGAACTCGGCATCGTGGCGCAATCTCGGTGCCTATGCAGCAGTATAGCGTAAAACGCATTCGCGGTGATCTCGTCATCGTCGTCGAGCATCTTTGCAAATCTCAAATTCATCTCCATGTATTCGTGTCCGCTGAAAATTAAGCACGCGTCGGGCGTCGGCGCCAATCGAGCGTGTAAATTATCATAGCAATCCTCGGCATTACCGTGAAAAAACGCCCCTACGCCGCCGTTGATAATCGCATCACCCGTAAACATCGCAATCGCGTGCTCGAGGGACTCGGACCCGCACGGCGCTCGCGCATCCATCACAGCGTACGTCACGTGTCCCAACGTGTGGCACGGCACGTGCGTCACGAGCACGCGCGTCTCCCCGACGTGCACCACCGCACCATCCTCCGCGCGATCCGTCGAACCGTGACACGCATCTCTCTCGTGTCCATACACCTTTATTTCGCCGCCATGATCGCCGTCACCGCGCAATATGTCCGCGAGCTCCGCGTTCCCGCCCGCGTGGTCGTGGTGCTTGTGCGTCGTCAACGCGCACGTAATCCTCACCTTTAATTTCTCCGCCACGCGCGCCACGCGCTCTGGGTCCGCCGGGTCAACTGCCGCCGCCGTTCTCGTCGCGCCATCGATGATCAAATAGCAATAATTATCCGTGAGAAACGGAATCGTGACGATGACGCTCGAGCCGCACGCGACGGGCGCGCCCGCCTTGGCGTGCGCCTCTGCCCCTTGCCCCGCCGCGTGCGCAATCATGCGCTTATGTAACCACCGTCCGGGCGCGCCGACGTACGCGCGGTATCCAATCGCAAACGCCCCGCGCTGCGCGGCGCGAGCGACGCACGCAGGCGTCACTGCGAGCACCGGAACGAGCGCGAGCTGCGCGGCGCGAAACGCCACGGCGAGACATGCGAATGCGAATTCTATGAATGCTCGCGCGACACGCGCCAAGGGCGATGGCGCGTACGTCGACGGCGGCGCTGGGGTGTCATCGATGACGTCTACGACGTCCACGACGCACGCGGCGTCGACGGCGGCGTCGGACGTCGACGCGAGTGTGCCGTGGAGCTGCATGCCACGCGCGTCACACACTGACGCAACCTCGCTGCGACGACGTCGTCATGACGGCGAAAACCACGCCCGAGTCGCGAACGAAACCATTCGTGTTAATCACCGGCGCGCCTGGGACTGGGAAAACCACGCTCGCGGACGCGCTCGCGGAGGCATTGGCGGGCGATGTGTTGCGCATCGATGTCGGCGCGGTGTGCAAGGCGCACGAGTTTTACCTCGAGTACGACGCCGATATGGACACGCACGTGCTCGACGAGGACGCGCTGTTGGATTATTTAGAGGATGAGCTCGCCAAGGCGGGTGACCGCGGGTGCGTGATGGATTATCATTCGTGTGAGCTGTTTCCCGAGCGGTGGTTTGATGTGGTGGCGTGTTTGACGTGCGCGAGCGATACGGCGGTTTTGTACGATCGGTTAGCCAGTCGTGGGTATAGCGAGCGTAAGATACGTGAGAATGTTGAGTGCGATATATTTCAAGTCGTCGCGGAGGAGGCGAAGGATTCGTACGAGAATGTGTGGGTGAAGGAGAATAAGACGACGGATGACATGGAGACGACGGTGCACGAGCTCAAGGAATGGTTTGAGGCGAATTGCAAATGATGTTATGACCTAGATAGCTACATAAGGTACAGTAAATGGAATGAATGACTACTGCACAGATTCTCTCGATTGTTACTGCGGCACGCGCACGCGCATGGGTGGAACGACGACGGGGGCGTTTTCATCCTCGGGTGAAATCACGAGCGGTTCCGATTTAAACACACCCACCGAACGCCATTCGCGTCGAAAGCCAAATCGCGTTTGGTTCACCAATAATCGCCCTTTCGTACTCATTTGATTTGCCCACGCCTGAGTTTTAAAATAGAGCTTTTCCTCGCCGAATTCAATGTCGCCGCGTTTCATCGGCGCCGTCATGGGAAAGTTAAATCGAAGCGTATCGCCATCGATGCTCCACGATCCTTCGCCAAACGTCATCGGCGCAAATGCACCGGTAGCGATGACCTCTGCCACACCGTTCGCTTTGAACGTAATCGCCAAAGGCACGATTAAGCGCATGCCGCTCGCGCCCCAATTCGGCGGCATCCACGTCCCGTTTTCTCTCCCGATATCCGCCGTCACTCTCCACGACGTCCCAATCAGCGCCGACGCCGCGACGCCGCCCAGCCCAAGCCTCTTCGTCACCACATCCGAACGCCGCTGCGCAGACCACGCGCTATACCCCACGGCGCCGATAAATCCCCATTGAAACGCCGCGCTCGACCACCGCCGAACGTCGACGCCCGACTTCGCCTCAACCGGCTCCGCCTCGGGCGGCGTCGTATACAGCACATTCATCTCATTCTCATCCATGTCCTCCTCGGACGAACGTAAATTAATCGGAATCCCCTTCGCGCGCTCCGCCGCCGCCACCGACGACGACGACGACACCGACGCTCGACCGCCGCGCGCGCGCTCGAACGTCTCCAGCGACTCAAAGTCAGACGGTAAGATTTCCCGCTGCACCATCGTTCTCCGGTCCGCCGCGCGCGCCGCGCGAGGCGCAACGCACGCCGACGACACCGCGAGCATCGCCGCGAGCGCCGCGCGGCGTCTCGGCGTCATCGCCGCGACGCACCCGTCGTCCGACGCGTCAGCATCGGCATCGTCGTCGATGGATAGACTTGGATGTGTCGGCGCGCCATCGCGCCGTGCGGCGCGACGCGACGTCGCGCGGCGCGTCGCGTGCGCGGCGCGGATGCCATCGCGCGCGCTCGAGGCGTGCGTCGCGGACGTCACCGCGGACATGCGTGGCGTCGCGCGCGCGGCGGCGTCGAGTGACGTCATTCATCGGTGCGCAACATTCATCGATGATGGTGATGACGTCGTCGGCGACGTCGTCGGCGATATTGACGTCGCGCCGGGCGCCAGCGCACGGCGCACACCGCGCAGGGCGTCCTCGCGCGCGCGCTGCGCCGCCGCGCGCGATGAACGTCGAGGACGCGGGGGAGAATGCGCGCGCTGATGTGCTTTCGGGTGAACGCTACGACGCCATCGTGACGACGACGTGGGAAGCGACGGCGCCGTTTTTCTATCCGCGCGTGGCGCTCGTCGGTGCGCTCGGTGCGGGGTTGTTTCTGTCGCTTCCGAGCAGCGTCGGCGACGTCGCGCGAGGTGGGGGCGCGGGGGTGTTGATTGAGAATGTCGTCGCGTTGGCGGCGTGCGGGGCGTTCGCGACGGCGGACGTGCGTCGGCGCAACGCCGCGGTGAAGCGATTGAGTAGGGAACTGGCGTTGGGGAAAATGGTAGTGATTCAGCGGAATAAGTTTCGGGAGGAGACGATGTTTGATTTGGGGTCGTTGCGCGACGTGGCGAGGATAGCCGTCGTGTACGGGGATGCGAAAAAAGTTGAAAAAGATTTAATGGCGGCGACGCCGTATCGACGGCGGTTGGAGCAGAGTAGGATTTTAGTCGTACCCGTCGTGGAGCGCTCGATGGCGGGCGCGGACGTGGGCGCGGTGGCGGATGTTGGGCCTGGACGTTGGGAATTGTTGCGGGACGTCGTGAAAGCGTGGCCGGGCGCCGGCGCGGGACGATGGCTCGCGTGGCCAACGCGAAATGACGATTGGAGTGGCTTCTTTCGCCGATTGATTGGAGAAGACACCGCGAAACAGAAGGGTGGGTATTTGACGATTTCCACGAGCGGGCTCGTGCGCGGTTCGGGCGTGGGAAGTCCGAATTGGGACGTGTTGCTGTCGACGTTTCCGCGCAATCGGCCGGGTAATAAGCAAGATGAAGACGCGGAAAAGGCGTGGAAAAAAGCGACGTTGGATTCTTTTGAAGAGCTCACCGCGCGTGAAGGGTCGAGTTCCGCGCGAGGTGGCGGTCGAAGTGCGGTCTCGCAGGCGTTGCCATCGGACGTGCCAGAGTTGAGCACGATTATTGGCATTCACGAAGCGTTTTACGCCGCGCTCGACGCTGGTGACGAAAAGGCGATGTCGCAGATTTGGGCAAAAGGTCGGTCGAAACGCGACGTGAGTAGTGCGGTGAAATCATTAGTCGATCGGGGTGCGCGTATTGATGGATGGGACACCGTGCTCAAGCCCGATAGACGTCCAGTGGGGATTAAAATTAACGACGTCGACGTCACGATTGAAAAGGGCGTCGCTACGCTCACGTGCCTGGAAACGGTGACGAATGGAGCCACGCTTCTCGCGACGCAAACTTTCGAGCGCGAAGGAGACGAGACGAGTGACTGGGTTCTGACGGGACACACGACGATTCCTTACGGCGCTGACGTCGTTGCAAAAGTCGTTCTTCGATGCGATTGCGAAGGCTGCGTCGCGGTGCCAGCGAAAGCCGTCGCCTCGGGCGTGTAGGTATCATATCGTACCAGTATAGAAATTGCTATTAAAATGTATTGCTGCTGCGGTTCAAATGTTTCATTTTTCTTATTTTCTTTTCCTTTTCTAATAATACACGTGCTCTGTCTTGCGATATACAGACGAGACTTTTCAGTCTCTAGCACTTGTACAAAAGCAACTCTTGAATATTACCATTCATCCATGTCCACATCATCATACCATCGTGGAGGGCGAGCAGGCTGCTCCTCTTCGTATTGAATACCACCTTTGATTGATTGCTCAATTTCAATTCGCAAACTTTCAGCAAATCCTGCGTATTCAGCTTCAGGAATGGCGGCGAGTCGCAAACCGACGAGCTTCTCGCCCGCCGTCGTCTCTGCGCGCACGACTTGAACGTGACGCACTCTATTTTCACCGCGCTGATTGAATTCCACAACATGAAATTTCGCGTTGATTTCATTCCACACGGGCAGCACAGCTCCGCAAACGAGAACATCAGACTTGTGTCGTTGACCATACGAACAAGATCCTGGGTTCGCTCGGTTTTGGCGACACGACGGGCCGTGCGTGCAAATTTTACTAAAGTAGTCGTGCCAGAAAGACCAAAGCTCTCGAAATCGCATCATATCAGCCAAGTTCGTCATTGAAATTCGTTCGTAATTTGATTCGATATTTTCGAGATCCATGTTGTGCGCGTTCATCGAGTTTGGACGAACGATGTTCATCTGTGGATTTGTTATATCACGCTGCGACGCGATGTGCAGCCGACGAATTTCTGAAGCGTACAACACGAGTGGACGATTGCAGCGAAGTGCCGCAATCTTCTGCTTACTGATGAAAAATCCATGAATTCCACGCTGACGCGTTCCTTGAAACTTCTCGGCCCGTGTAGCGTCGTAGAGCTTCATCATTTCACGCACTTGCGTGTACGTCAAACCCACGTCACACGTCACCAAACGACACGTCGTCTCCGCGGCAGTCAACTCATCCTTGTGAATAACGACTTTGTGACGTTCTTCTGCGATAACGGAGCTCCCACGAATGCTTCCAACGCCTCGATCGAACTTGCCGAGTGTCTTGAGCTCTTTGATGTAACCTTCAAACGTTTGCGTAAAGTAATCAAAAATCACCTTTTGAGAATCAATGGGCATGCCAAGCAAGCGGTTCAGAAACAACGAAACCTTCGGCGCCGGTTTATATCTTTCAGGAATGGCTCGCCTGCCGCGGTCATCGATCTCTGCAAGTCCGACGTTTATGAGCTCGCGCCAAATAAGTTCTTTTACTTGCTCAAACGTGCCATTGTGAAATTTGACGCAGTCCAACGGATCAGTGTCGCCGCGGATATCAGAAATCATGCGTCTCAGAGCACCGTATCCATACATGTTATCAATGTCAAACTCTTTCAAATTCTCACCCGCACCCAGCGCACGTCTGTCACCTTTGAGTAATGCTCCGAGCGAGAGAAGACGTTTGGCGGCACTCGAAGCGAATCGTCGTTCGCCGCCACACGGTGTCATGAGAATGCGATAGAGCGGCGCACTAGACTGGTTTGCGCGGTGTGAACGACCAAACTGCTGAATTGCTTTATCCGCACTCCAAGGAAGCTCAAGCGTCATGTGACAACGCCGTCGTTGATTCGGAACGCGTCTGTCAGCCTGAAGTGAGATACCCGTACTCGCGGCGTCTGAGATGATTGCAATAAGTTTATCGCCATCCTGGAACTTCTTGCGCTCGCTGAGATTGAGCATTTTACCAGCTACAGCTTCGTCAGTAGAACGCTTTCGAGTGGTGACTCTCCCGTCGGCATCACGAACTTGATGCAATTTGCGACCCGTCATCTCGGCTACGTTTGCGTGACCGCCGCACAAACCGATGAGATTATCCAAAGGATTTGGCGGAAGTTGCAGCGACTCAACCGCCCGAATTAAGAGCGCGCGGATGTGTAACAAGTGCTGATTCTCCACCCCAATTTCGTGCCGAGCATTAGGATTGCCCATCATTTCGTCTTCGTCTTCGTTTTCGTCTTCGTCGTCTAAATCATCGTCGTCATCGTCTTCATCGTCGGCGGCGGCGGCGGCCGCAGCAGCCGCGGCGGCGGCGGCAGCGCGGCGAACTCCACCTTCGCGTTTCACTTGTGGCTTCACTTCACGCATTACTGGAGCTCCAGCCGGACGCAGATCGCGCTCGCGAACGAACCGCTGCAAACGCTCGAGCGCGTTCACTTGCGGTCCCTGGTGAGGCACGGGCGCGGGTGGGCGAGGCGCCATAGGCTTCACGGGCGGCGCACCAGGCTGCTGATGACGCGCGGCTGCTCCAGAAGAAGATCCAGCAACGCCGAGTAACGAACGTTGTTGATCAAAGTCTGCACGTCGCTTTTGCACGCTGTCCATAAAGTCTCGTTCATCCGAGTCATCCGAATCAGAAAGATCAAGCTCAATTATTTCAGGATCGATCACGGACTTAGCACCACGAGCGGGCGGCGCAGGTCCATCGCTTTCACTTCGAGACATCTTCGGCTGATTACCACCACCGCCGTCGTCGGCGCCTCTCGCTGGAGAAGCGCGCTTGCTGGCAGAACCTGGATTACGAGGCGCCGCGGCTGGAGACTCGAGTCGCGCATCTACATTCGGCGCGTCTTCTGCCGATGGATGATTGACAGCTTGCGGCGCTGCTGGAACCTGAGCCACGCCGTTGACTTGCTGCTGCAAACGTGCTGCGAGCTCGCGTTCTTCATTCAACATTCTGTCGCGACGCACCTTTTCCCCAGCCTCGAGAAACGCGTGCTTTTGTTCCATGGCACGGACTTGCGCTTCGCTCGCTCCGACGCGAGCGCGTTGATGAATGTCCTCCTCGGTTAAATCAAAGAAATCACCCGCCAACTTGGCCGCCTCCATACGCTCAGCTAAGACTTCGTCGAGCGACTTTTCAACCATGAGTTCGATTTCGTCGTCGTCGTCATTCGCATCTGCTGCACCGGCGCCTGCGGCAGCACCGGCAGCGGCACCGGCAGCATCAACATTGTCAGCATTCGGTCGCGCACCAGGACGGGGACCTTGGTTCAACTCGTCGTCATCGACAACTTGACGTCGACCCGCCGGACGTCGCGCCATGACTTCACCAATCGTCTCCGCGCTGCACCAGCGAATGGCGACTTCTGTGACATCCGTGAGAATACTATCCCACAACTGCTGCGACTCGGCAGATGCTTGACTCGATGTAGTCGGAAAGTTCTTAATCAAAAAATTCGTAAGCATTTCAGCTGGAGAACTGGCAAAGTCTTCATCCTCGCCTTCGTCGTCGTTTGCGTGCATACGCGCGAGACTCGCTTCGCCGGTGCTCTGTAAACCGATGACAACTGCAAAGTTTTCTTCAGTCACCGCCTTGAGTGCAGCTCGAGCGAGCGTCGGAACTTTGGCGCAAAGTAACATTTGCCTAAAGAATCGCTGATGCGTGGCCCAGAACAATCGAATGAGCGCCGCCATGTCCTTGCCGTGAGCATCCTTCCACGCCCGTGCGTCTGGGTACCCGCGCGCGAGTTCAACGGCGTAGAAAACCTTCTTCATCATCGTCCAAAACGCTACGCTTCTATCGTACATCAACTTAATTTCAGGACCAATTTCACAATTCACTAATTCAAACTCGGCATCAGCGTACGACAACGTTCGGCAAAGATAACTACCAGTCGCTTTCAACCCGCACGCGAAAATTTCAAGAGCGCCCAAACCAGACTTTTCCAACTTGCTCAACATATCCACCATGCTGGAAAACCCAAAGTGCCCGAGCCGCGTCATGTACGCCAAGTTTCTCGGTTCGCTCGCTCCGGTGGCTGAGCAATACAATACGCGCGCATTGGGAATGACGAGTTGCAACGCCACGACGGCCAACGCCGTCTTGGTCGGCGTGCCAGTCGAGTTCATCAAATTCTTCGCCTTGTGACATTCATCAAAAACAATCAACGGTCCGTGCTCGTCACCCTTCAACCAATCCGCGAGTTGCAATAAACGCGACCCAGGCACGAGCATCGCGCGCAAATTCTCCTCAGTCGACGCATTCTTTGGAGTCTTGGGCAAACGCTGCGTCAGGAGCGAATACGTACAAAACACCACGCCGACGTCTAAAACGCGCTCCAACGACCCTTGTGGTAACCCAGCGGTGCCTTCGGGAATCACCGCCATCGCCGGCGCCGCATTCATATCATTCAAATCCCGCTCCGCATCGAATTTCAAATCCGCGCTCGTGCTCACCCACAACACGCGTCGTCCGCCTCTACGTCTATGTTCGTACACCAACCCCGCGATCTGTCGCCCTTTCCCCACGCCCGCACCATCTCCCAAGAAAAAACCCGCGCGAGACCCATCCTTCAACCGCTGCTCGTGTCTCATGCACGCATACGTCACGCTCTCGAGCTGTAGCGCACTTAACGCCCCGTTTCGTACCAAGTCGCCCAACGCGTGCGCGTACGTCGGCTCGGGCGGCGACACCTTGGCCAACGTTCCCGTCTCCACCACCGCATCGGGGTGCTCGCCGCCCTCAATCGCGCCGTACCGCGGTTGATACCGCTCGTACTCCACCCCAACTTCCGCGTCGTCGTCCTCGACGTTCACCACGTCCGGATTCTCGCGCGCACGCGCAGCCTCGTCATCTCGAACGCGCGGTTTCGGAAAAAACTTATCCTCACGCCCGCGCGCGCGCGCCGCCGCGGCGTCCGCGCGCGCGATGTGCTCGAGAATCACCCGACGCTGCGCGTCGAGATCGAACTTCATCCCGAGCGCGGCGTCGACGACGACGACCGCGCGTTGGGAAGTGAGGATTTTTGAATGCGACGTGACGTGACAGTTGACGCCATTCGCGCGCGCGCATGCGCGTCGACGCGGCGCTGGCGATCGCGCGCGCGTTGTCGGTGAGCGCCACGGCGTGCGGCGCACGCGATGTCGCGTCGCTCGCGCGCGTGGGCGGCGCCAGTGCGGCGTGCGTCGTCGCGTCGCGCGTATTGGAGGTTGCGTTGTCCAGCGGCGCGCGCGACGTCGGGCGTCGTCGGGCGTCGTGTGCGCGCGCGATGCGCGGAGTCGTCGCGCGCGTGATCGCGCCGTGGTGCGCAGGCGTCGTGGTGTGCGTGTTGGTGGCGTTCGCGTTCGCGGGGAGCGTGCTGCGCGGCGATGATTCGACGACGTGGGCGCGCTCGGCGGCGTTTGGCGCGTACGCGTCGGCTGTCGTCGGGCTCACCGTGGCTATGGATATCGGATGCGACCGCGCGAGCATCGAGCGCGTGTTCGTGAGGGGTGATGCGCGCGGTGTGCGAGAGGTTATGGCGCGCTCGAGCGTGATTGGAGGCGTGGCGGGCGCGTGGGTGGGCGCCGTGCCGGCGCCGTTGGATTGGAACCGCGCGTGGCAAGCGTGGCCGGTGTCGTGCGTGCGTGGGATGAGCGCGGGATTCGCGTGTGGGGCGCTCGTGGGTGTCGTGCGCGCGACGCAATTCAGCGGTGCGGGCACGCGCGGGAAGATGCGAGCGACGTGACGTTTGAGGAACGGACGTCGGCGCTCGATGTCGATGTCGATGCCGTTGGCTCGGTAGTAAAAGTAGCAATCGATAGCAAACCTAGAATCTCTATACATACATCATCGCGCGCAGTTGGCGCAAGTTTAAGCGTTCGCCCTAAATCCATAGTTATCTTTCGCCGCGCGATCGAGCGCGTCGTCCTTGGCGAGCAAATTTTTAAGCCGTTCGACTTCGTGAACGTCGCCTTGCCTGTGTGCGATTTGGAGCTGGGAACGCAAGAGCTCTTGCTCGCGCATACCATCTCGCGCCGCGCCGCCACCCTGCGCGCGCATACGCGCCAAGATAGCGTGTTGTTTCGCCGCGGCTTCCTTCTCACGCGCCTCGGCGAGTTCTCGCCGACGTTCGGCTTCGTCGTCGCCAAACGCTCGCCTCTCTGGTTTCTTCCCCTCATCGCCTCGAGACGCGCTCCTCGACCGCGAACGGCGCGACGACTTTTTGTGTTTCTTGTGTTTTCTCCTATCCGAGGACTTTCTGTGCTTCTTGTGCCGCCGCCGACCGCTTCGAGAGCCGTCGTCGTCGGAGCCGTCGTCGTCGCTCGAGCTCGAGCTCCCATCGCGTCGCCGCCGTCGACGTCGTTCCCGTCCGCTCGACCCCGCACCTCCCGTCGTCGTCGTCGTCGTCGTCGTCGTCGTCGTTCGTCCCGCGCGTTCGGCATCGAAGAACTCTCGTAACGCATCCTTGGCGAGCTGCACGTCGCCGTCGTGTTTTTCCAGCGCCAACGCGAGCGTCGCGTCGGTGGCGTTCGGGAACTCTCGTCGTAAATACGCATCTGCGGCGTGTGCGGCTTCGCGAGCGCGTGCCTCGGCGTGTCGCTGCATCATGGATGGACCGCGGTCATCCGGCGCGTTCGGGTCACCGCGCGTGTACATGGTTGTCATGGGAGTCGCGAAGTGAGGCTAAACCGTCTAAGCGTGGTATTGAAGAGCTCCGTGGCTAGGTGGAACGATGAAAAAGCTAATGCTGCTGCTGCTGTAGTAGTAGTAGTATGTGTTGTTCGTTGGTGTCATGAAGTCACCCGACGGCGGGTCTCGTCAGTCCACTTGGAACAAGAGCTTGAACATTTCATAGGAGAAAAATCCGAGCGACGCCGACGGGAGCACTTGAATGCAACTCGGGCCTAAACCGGCGTATAATCCACGAACACCTTGCTTGCGAACGATCGACCGTAAGGTGACGGTCATTCGACGAAGCGCTTCGCGGCCGAAGACCATCGACGCTGATGAGCGTCCACCTTGCATTTGCATGCGACGACGAATGACTTCAAACGGATACGTCGACGCTTCAGACGCGACGCCGGCGAGCGCGCCAAACAACATCATATTCGACGCCTCCACAGTCTTGGATGGATATTCGCGCTCTAATTTCGCGCGCTCGCGCGTGTCTTTTGTGGCGGCGATTCTCACGCGCAGCTCCTCGTCGAGCTGTGCCATGCGACGATGTTTCAAGCCGTCGTAAATGGTGTAGTACACCGCGGCGTTGGGCGCCATGGACACGAGCGCCGGCGTAATGCCGCGATAAAACGTCGACAAACCTTCTTGCGTGTACATGGTCTTCACACACTGTATCAACGAACCGTATTTGGCCTTACCACCCGTCGTCAACAAACGCGTACGCAATACATCCATCGGAAAGCACGTCAACACCGCCGTGACGCCCGCTCCGGCGCCCGCGCACAACGTCCCAATTTTCCTCCCATCGCTCCCTTCGGGAAAAGCCTTAATCACAAACCCGCGATAGGTGTCAAAAGCACAAAAGTTAATCGCCTTATACGGCGCCGTGCGCGCTAAATTCAATAAATTCCCCTTCCAAAACCCACCGAGTCCCTCCTTGGTAAAGATGCTCCGCACCAACGCCTCGGGTTTCAACGCGCTCCTATTCAATAAATACTCAATCTTCACGCGTTCTAACGGCGCGAGCACCGTACGCACGCATATCGTCGCCCCGATACCACTCGCCAACCGCCTCGCCGCCTCTTCCTGCGCCGGTAACTTGCGAGTCGTCGTCGACTTCGCGCGCAACTTGTCGTCGAGCGACCGCGCCCAACCGGCGGCTGCGCCCGACGCCGACGCCGACGCGTTCGACGCCGACACCGACGCGAGACGCCGCCGCCGACGCCACCGCCGCCGACGCCCCGACGCCGCCGACGCCGACGCCGCCACCGCCGACGCGCGCTCGCCCCCACCGCCGCCGTTCGCGTCGTCGCGCCACCATCCAGCGCGCAGCGCGCGCGCGACGCACCGTCGCGCGTCGCCCATCCCGCGCCCCGCCGCCGCCGTCACCGACGACGACGACGACGACGACGACGACGACGACGCACGCGACGCGCGATCGACCATGCCCGCGCCGACGCCGCGCACGCACGCACGCACGCACGACCACTGACGAGGGATTCGGATCCCTCGACCCGATGTCGATCCATCGACCCATCGAACGTCGAGATCCGATCGATGGCACCATCGATCGCGCGCGAGATTCGATCGATCGCGCCATCGATCGAACGCAGCGTCGTTCGAGATTCGCACGCAAAAACAGTCGGCGCGCGAGCTCGGGGGGACTGTTTGACCAATCATGACTCCGATGTGGGATCGACGACGCATCGGATGATTTTTGGATTGCGCTGGCGGTCGGCACACGCGGACGCGAGGGCGGACGAACGACGACATCGCGCGCGCGGACGCGAGGGGAGACGCGCGGGGCGAGTGATTCGATATTCGATTCGACGCGACGCGCGGCGGACGCGAGCTCGGCGCGCGACGCGCGCGCGAGAGAGCGCGTGGAGCGCGGCTGAGGCGATCGATAGTCGAGATATAGTTTGAAATCATCATCATCATCATCATCTGTGATTGATTGATTGATTAATCGTTTCGAGCGGCTGTGCGTGGCGTTTGGGACGGCGCGTGTGTGTGTGTGATTTGTGTGTGATTTGTGTTGATGAGTGGGGCGTGGACGACGCGAGCGCCGACGGGCGCCGGGACGGGCCGACGCGCCGCGGCGGACGCGGGCGCGACTCGACGCGCGCGGGCGTTGCGACGCGCGGTTCGCGTGGTGACGAATGCTGGTGCGAAGTTTACAAAGACAGATTTTATCATGGAGCGACAGATTGGTGAAGGGTCGTTTGGGGTGGTATACGAAGGACGCGTGGCGACGACGGGGGCGCGCGGATTGTCGCAAGGCGAAGCGGTGGTGATGAAACGGCCCAAGCTCACGGTGGAGGGCGCGGCGGAGTTGCAAGAAATTGAATCTTGGATGAATGACCGCGTGTCGCGCGACGCGAAAGGGGCTTGTGCGGAGTTTGTGGGGTCGTTTAGAGTGTCGCGAGACGAATGGATGACTTCGGGCGCAAACGACACGTTGAGCAAAGAAGGCTTGTGGTTGGTGTGGCGATATCAAGGCGACCGGACGTTGGCGCAGTATTTAGCGCAGCCTGATTATCCTACTGGGTTGGCCAAGGCACTTTTAGGGCGCGACAACGTGTTTAGAGGCGATGCAGCGGCAGAGTTGGAGATTACGCAGAAAGCCGTGTCGCAGCTCTTGCAAAGTCTCGCCGCCGTACACAAGGCTGGTTTGGTGCACCGCGACGTGAAGCCGCACAACTTGGTGCTCGCGGAGAAGCCAGAGCCGACGTTCAAGGTGATTGATCTCGGTGCGTGCGCGTGCTTTCGCACTGGGACCAATTTCACGCCAGACGAGACGATTATGGATCCCAAGTACGCGCCGCCAGAGGAATTTTTAATTCCCACGGATGACGCTCCAGATTTGAAAAAGATGTTCGGTCCGATAGCGCTCGCCGCCGGCACCACCGCATGGTTGTCGCACAAACCCGATAGGTTTGATATGTATAGCGCAGGCATCGTGCTCATGCAGCTCGCCATGCCGAGCTTACGGACGAATAGCGGCTTGCAAGGATTCAACCGCGGCTTGAAAAAGTTCAAGTATGACTTGTACAAGTGGCGCGAAGCGAACAAAGGACAGTTTAGTCGATCTAAGACGGCAGTGTTAGACGCTGGCGATGGTGCGGGGTGGGAGCTCGCGGCTGAATTGTTACGACCTCGTCCTTACGAAGCTGAACCAGGCACGGAGGCTACCGAACGCCCGAGCGCCGAGGAAGCGCTCAAGCACAGATTTTTTGAAGTCGATCCAACCGAGCTCAAGGTTGAAATCAGAGCTGGTGGAGGTGAAAACTGGATGGCTGAAACCGCTGAGATGCTAACGGATATGTTTTCTCTCGAAAAACGCATCCAACGTCAACAAGAAAACATAGCCAAGCAAAGCACGACGATTCAGCGGCTCAAGGATACGGGTGCCGACGCCAAAACGGTCGCTGAAGAAGAGAAAACCTTGGAGAAGATGCGCGTTGGCTTGCAAGGTTTGCTTCGCACGATGAGCTTTAAGGAAGTAGAAGCAAGAACGACAATGGTAACTGCGGCGACGGAGTTGAAGAAAGCTGCAGCGAGCTCCGGCGTGGAAGCCTCGAAGGAGTACGATGGCATGATTACCGATTTGACGACGCAAACCACGTCAAGATTCGCTACGATTCGCCAACGCGCAGGCGCAGCAGTTGGCCTGACTCGAAAACGCGTCGGCGATAGCGTCAGTGCCATGTTCCGCATGCTAGGCATGAAGAAGGATACGGATGACGCCGAAGAAGATGCAGACGTTGAGGTTGTCAAGGCGCTTTCCAAACGCGCCGCCGACGCCGCCGACGGGCTCGCCAAAAACGGCGAAGATCCTGAGGCTATTCGTAAACGCATGGAGTCCATTCAAAGCGAAATGAACGCCGTGATTGCTGAAATGTCCGACATGGAAAGTCGCCTCATGGAACAACAGCAGCAGCTCGAACAGCAGCAGCGCAACTTGGCGTCCTTTGTCACTCGAGAAAACGCGGGCAAGAAATCAAAAAATGGTAGCAAATCCAAGAATGGCAAGTCAACGACCAAGGATGCGAGTGCGGACGACATCGTGGACACCAAAGACACAAAAACGTAGACGCGCACTCATATTATCGCGCGCGCACCCGCAACAGCTGTACCGCATTCATTGATTCAATATCTACTCACACTGTAGGAACACTTCAAAAACTGCATTGCATTCGCGCGTTTGTGAAAATCATCTTGCGACGCACAGAGACCGACACATCGCGGCGCCTCGGTAACGTCAGGCGCGCGAACGCTCGCGGGCGGATTGCGACCGGTGTGTGCGCGCGCGTGGCGTTCGACGTACGCGCGCGTCGTCGCGGCGCGTGAGCTTTTTCAATTTTCAATTGTCCGAGGCGCTCTCGGAATTGAAACGAAATGCCGCCGCTTTCGCTCTTCACGCACGCGGGCGCGACGGACAAGCGCAGCGCAGAACTCGATGATGGTATAGGTAATCTCATCGACACGGCTGACGAGAGTGTTGATGCGCACGTTGAAGATATGCGGCGTTTGACTGAGCAGGAGCTCTCGAGCGCTTTCGGTCCGTCGACGGCGTTGAGCCGGGCGGAAGCCCCGAAGGCTGCGCTCGAGGCCGAAGTCATCGACCAGTTGTTATCGAGTGATACAATCAACCGACGGTCGAATTTCGACCGCGCGGTGGCACTGAGTGAACGTACCTTGCGTAGAAACTCGTCGACGACGGCGCAAGCGCGTACGCTGGTGAGAAAGTCAAAGCGAAACTTCAAAAAGATGGCAAAGCTACGGTTGAATTCGCAGAAAATTTTGAACGTATCGACGACGTCAGCCACGCTACCTCAAGATACTATCTCGAGTTTATGTGCGTCGCACGCGAAGCACGAGAAGAGGTTGGTGGACTCGTTGGATTCTGTTGAAGTTACGGTGCACGGCGTGATGTCGCACGGCGCGTTTGTCACAGAATCCAGAATGACGTACGTGCAAGTGAATTGGATCGATAGAGGCCATCGAAAGTTCAGCTTTAGCAGTAGAAAGAAGGTGAAGACCAATTTGCGAGAAGGTACTGATTGTCCGCTGTGGGGACCAGAGGCTGGGCGTTTCATTTTTGGAAATTGCCTGCACGGCGGTTACGTTCTTATCAAACTGAAAGAATTGCGCGCGTTCGGACGAAAAGTGGAGATTGGAAGTGCCAGAATAGCGGGTAGTATGATTCCCAGAGGAGGCACACAAATGACGCTCGACTTGGAGCTTCGTAAGAAGGGTTTGGTAAAGACAAATGCTGAAATTCGAGTGACAGTTGGGCAAAGTATCTTTTCAGAACCCGCCATCGGTGACAACGGATATTGGCCCAAAGTAACACCCTCGGCAGAGAGCGTGTTGGATGTGTCAGTGGCGTCCACTTTAATGCCGGGCGCGTCAATTCCAAAATGGGAACTGCGACCGAAGCCAACCTTAGGCGGGGCGTCAAGCAGACCAAAATACATCATTCTGAGCGTGCTCAACGCGCGAGGGGTTTATGATGCTGATCGTTCTGGCACGAGTGACCCGTTTGTGAAGATTGGATTTAACACAACGCTAGTAGATGACCGGTATACCACGAGGACTAAGCGGATGACAACGTTTCCGGTGTGGAATCAAAGATATTTTCTTTGCGTTCCTCAAGATGAAGCATGTCAAGCGATCGTTCTGACAGTTTGGGACCGTGATAAGCTCTCTTCACCAAACTTTATCGGCGCTGCTGCTGTTCCTTTGTCGGATATTCCTCGAGGTGGTGCGATGGCTGATTTAGAAATAGAACTCAAGCGCCGCATCACCGCGGACGCGGCTGGCGAGCCATGTTACATTCATCCGCGGGCGACTCAAGACTTGGGTACCATCAGAGTTCAAGTTTCAGAAATTGTTGACGAGAAGAGAATGTTCGACGCTAATGTATCTCTAGGAGAAATCAAACGAGGCGCGGGGCTTTCAGAAGCTCGCAGTGTGCACGTTGCTGTCGTTGCTGCGCGAAACCTATTTCGTGTGGATGGTGGAGCGGGCTCTTGCGACGCTTTTACTTACGTCTCCATCGACAACGCTCCATTGAATGAGTTTTGTAGAAGTTCAACGGTGAAGAACACGTTGCACCCGGTGTGGAATAACGGCATTGGTGAGGTTTTTACCTTGGTTGCCCGGCCGGGCGCTGGAAGAGTTCTCGTGGACCTTTACGACAGAGACATGGCTGGAAAGAAGCTCATGGGTCAGGCGCACGTTTCGCTCGCGGGTTTGCCCGATGACGGTGCTTGGGCAGAGATAGTAACGCCTTTATTTGGTACTGATGCCAATCGAAATTTTCTCGTGGGTGGAACGGATGCTTCTTCACCTTGGAACTCGCCTGAACGTATCAAGGGTGAGATTATCTTGCGTGTCAGCACGACGCGCGCGCCGTATCCAAACATGAGGAAACCACCTCAGATTTCAGAAGCTGATAGATACGATAATTCGCACGAAACGAACAAGTATTTGTACGTCCAGACGCTTAATATGTCAGGACTTCCGATCCGATACAATGCCCAAAGCACAAACACGAGAGTGGTGATGTCTCTCAATACCCACAGAACGCTCATTTACGGCGCCGTGCAAAAGAACATTATGACTGATTTTGACTTTGACGACGTTGTTCATGCGTTTCCGAAATCACATCTCAGTCGCACGCTGACGATACAAGTATTGTCTGAATTGAAACTTGTTTACGGTTCCAAGCAAGTTACCGATGCTTCAAAAACGATTGGCAAAAAAATTGGTCTCATGAAAACTTCGGATGACGACGACGCTGCGAACAGTGCTGAAGATGAATTGGGTGCAAGAAATCCTATCAAAGAGGGTGAAAAGTTCATATCAGGCACGCCAATCGGTTTTGTACAAATACGTATTGATGATATGGCGGTGGGTGATCTCAAGCGATATAAAGTGAAGTTGAATCCGATGCTCCGCGAGGCACCATGGCTGCAAGCCAAGGATGGCTCGCTCGGCGAAATTGAAATCGCTATCGGATGTGGTTACGCAAAAACCGCACCGTTGGATTTGCGGATGATCGATCAACTTGCGCGGCCGACGCTTGGGACTTTTATGTTCAACATCGAGTCTGTCATTGGTGATCCAACGCCGTATCAAGACTTTGCGCCATTTGTCGGCGTTCTTACTGGTAAGCAACGCACAAAGGGTCGAAACAAATTTGGTAAGCACGTAGCGGCTACAGTCATGTGGGATGGCCGCGAAGAAAATATTGTTTCCAGTCAAGAGTTCTTCAAATTCAACATCACCGAAGCGACAGGTGACATTCGCGTCATCTTTACGTGCCCTGATGCCTTGAACGGTGGGACTCAAATCTTGGGCGCGGTGTCCATTCCTATCCAATCCATCATGGAAGCCCCAGGGCGTTCGGTCGACGCATGGTACAACATCACTCCTCCAAACAGAGCATTTCTTACGCAGGAAGAGATGGTGAATCATATGCATGCAATGTGCGTATACTTGCGATCAAAGAAAATTCTCTCGGATTGGCAGGGTTACGCTCGCATCCGCGTAGTATTTACACCTAAACGTGCGGAATGGCGATGGTACCTAAGGCAAGCACCCCCTCCACTTAAATCTCATCACGTGCCAGACACTGTCGACGGTGTCGTGCGAAGCTTCCACAGATTGGTGGAATCGATCTTAGCGCCGCTCAAAATGTACGCCAGAGCGTCATTGTTCGTCGCAAAGCATCCAAAGCGCTTCAAGACAAACGCGGCTTGGTTTGTCTGGCATACTTTGTGCTGCTGGACTTTCAGGGCGGAAATCATCTCAAGTTTTCTCTTACTATGGCTAGTCAGTGGTATATTTTTCTGTGGTTACTGTGCGCACGTCATTGCAGATGAAGTGTACGCCCTGATGTCGCCATTCGAGGGAGAAACAAAAGATGGGCAAATCTCGCAGCTTCAACACGAAGTGAGAAAACTCGGTAAGAAGAAGAATAGGAAACGTCGCATGTTTAGAGATGCGCTGCTTGAAGAGTACAAACTCGTCAAGTTGCGCGCAAAAGGTCGTGCGGTGGACGTTTCAGCACAAGCTGTGAGGAAGGGTATGCAAGAGCGCAAGGCTAGGCGTGCGCAGGCTGGCATCGATGATGAACTTCCAGACGTGAGCATACTCCCTCGGAATATCGCAAATCATGTGTTTTCTATTCTCGTATCAAATAATCCCGCTGACGTCATCTTGGCTATCATTCAAAAGACCGTTTGGAACCTATTGAAGATCATCAAAGATGCGGGAACGACGCTTGTTCGATTAGACAAAGTCATCACTTCCGGGGGCCCTCGTTTAATGCCTGGATCGTGCAAAGTCATCGGAAGCAAGCTTGAGAATTTAGCGAGCACGTTAGATCGTCCGGTGACTGCGGTGACGTGGGGTAACGTCGCTTTGAGTCGATACTTTGCCGCGCTGTCGATTGCGTTGACATTTGTGGCGTGTCTCATTTTGTTCGTCTTGCGCCAATTCGTGCGCCTTGTTGACTTTTACTCGCCAATCAGACTATGGCACTGCGTTTGGGTTATTGGTATTTTACCAGTGCTCCCTGTCAGCGCATCTTTCATGGTTCGCAAGTGCGTTCGTGTCGAGAACTTTTTGCAGCTCGTCGGGCTGTACGTGCCCGTCGTACCGATTTCGTTGGAAACCATGCAAGCCGTTCGCGACGCTTTTGTGGACGAGCTGAAGGATGACTACGCCATACTTCGCGCGCGAGTAAAGGCAGAGTTCGAACAAGAGCAACTACGGGCAAAACAGACGGAGGTTGCTGCGTTCAGCTCGTTGTATACGCGATTTGCAAAGAACAGTTCCAATCCAATCATGTGGATCTTTTCAGCCTTGTCACGCGCGCCGACATCTTTAGCGGTGCTTCACGGAAAGCGCATGCGCGCACTCATGCGCCCAGGCGAGGATGTCGCGCCTGATGTCAAGATTTTCCGTGAGCACGCGCAACTTGGTCGCACCGTGATTTTCAGTTTTGGTCAGCTCATTTCGTTTGCGCTCGCCATGCCCGTCAAAGTGGTGACCGCGCCGTCGCGAATTTTATCAGCCACAATGGAACGTCGACTCAACTTTTACGACTCCGTCGCGCGCGTCAGTACTCGTGGTTGTATCAGTCGTCCTTTACCTTTGCCGTTTGGTGCTCAGAAGATAAAGGTGATACCAGAAAGAACATCCGTGGCGGAGCGCCGCGGCGATAAAGTCATAGAATTTTAGCCCAACGAGTCTTCTGTAATAATAGGCGCTTTGAAAACACGTTGAATGCGCGCGCGGATTCGAAATGGATCGTGCGTATGATTAGACTGTACGTATAGAATTACGAACTGTTTGCTAAGTGAGACATTTACTCCAACAATGCCGTGGCGACGTCACCCCCCCACCGACTCCTGAAGACAACCGAGAAAAAACCGTTTACTTATCCGGGATCTCGATGTCACCCTCGTTAATGGAATCCGTGACATCGCTAGGGTCCTCGCCCTCAACAGTGCACCCCACAGACTTGGCAGTACCAAGAATTTCCTTGACGGTGCCCGCGAGCGTCTTGGCGCACGACTTCGGGCGCATGACGCGGGCGACTTCGATGATATCATCCAAAGAGCAATTACCGGTGTGCAAGATACCCTTGACCTTCTTGCGGTCTTGGAACGGCTCCTTAAGCGCCTTGATGACTAAAGCAGAGGCCGTCGGGACGACGGAAACCTTCGCTTGGCGGTTTTGCACGGTGAGCTTGACCGTCACGCGCAAACCCTTCCAATCCTTGGCGGTTTCCTTCGCGATGTCCTCACCAACCTTCTTCGGCGACAAACCGAGCGGACCAATCTTCGGCGCAAGAGAAGACGCGGCACCGATTTCACCACCGGTGGCGCGCATGAAAATCTCCAAAACGGAGTTGGGGTCAAACTTCGGCGGCATGGTGACTGCGAACGACACAAAAACAAAACGCGCGACGCGACTCGGTTAGTCTTTGGCTTCTCCGCGAACGCGCGCACACCCAACACTCTCCACCGCACCCGCGCGCACCACGAGCCCGCGCGCGCATCCTCCTCACGCGCCCTCGACGCACGACGCCCACGATCCTCGCCCATCGCGCGCGCGACGGACCGATCATTCGTTCGATCGCATCGGCTAGGGCTTTTCCTCCACCCACACCCGACGCGCCCATCGTCCACGCCCACCGCGCGCGACGACGCGCCCATTCGTCACACCGCGCGCGACGACGCGCGCACACCCCTCACGCATGCGTATATCACCATCGCCTCTTCGCGCATCGCGCGTACGCATCCTCAGCGCCGTACGCGTACGCGCGCGATCCCACCGCATGCGCGTGCGCCCCGTGCGCGTGTGCGCCAGCCATCCTTGTATACCCGCGATGAACGCGCCGCGACACGACGCGCCGCGACGAAAACTCGGCGGTGGTGGTGTAGTATTATCATCATCATCATTCGCGACGGCGCGGTGCATCGAACGTACCTCGTCGGGTGAAGAAGCGGCGCGCTGAGAAAAGGCGGATGACGACGCTAGGGCCTCGTGCACGAAGGGCGTTCGGACAACCGGCGCGTGTCCGACCGACCACCATGTCCGACCGACCGACGCTAGGGTTTAGAAACGCCATCCGTCGCTCGCGCGGTCGACACATGTCGGCGCGCGCGCACGCTCCGCCGCGCGCCGACGTCGCCCACCGCGGCGAACGACGTCGCGCACAGATTCATCGCCATCGCATCGCCCGCTCGACGCGCACACATGCGGTGGTGAAGGTGTTCTGGGACGTCGATAACTGCGCGCCGAGGGTGGATGGCGAGACGGTGATGGCGCACCGGGTGATGCGCGCGGCGCGGGCGTTCGGGGCGATTGACGGCGATGTGATGGCGTACGCGAACGCGGAGACGTTGGGGAGGTTGACGCGAGGGGTGATTGCGGGCGGGGAGGTGTGCGGGGTGACGTGCGTGCGGTGTGAGGGAGGGGCGGATGCGGCGGATGCGGCGTTGGCGGAGGACGCGCTCGCGTGGGCGTCGACGGTGGCGACGGCGGGGGTGGCGGAGGCGGCACCGGTGTTTAGTACGAAGCGTCAACGCGCGTTGAGAGAGGTGAGTGCGGAGGAAGAGGCGGCGGCGCGCGCGGAGGCGGTGAGATGGGCGGGGCGAGCGGCGGAGGCGGCGGAGGCGTTGCCAACCGTTGGCGGCGGTTCGACGGTGGATGCAATCGTACGCGGACGCGAGCACGTGATGATGCTCGTGACGAGTGATAACGATGTGAAACTTGTGATGGATTACGCGCGAGCGCGTGGAGTGTGCGTGGTGGTGTTGGCGAATTTATCACCCAACGCGGCGAGCGGCGGAATGAAGATAAAGACGAAACGGTTGAGAAACGTAGCCAAGAGCATCGGATCGGTTGGCATGAATAATGCGTACTTTGAGGCAGTAAAACTCGAGGGTGAGCGACGGCAGTTGTCAAGATTAAAGTTGCTGCAAAGCGCCGACGGGGCGTTGCTTTGGGATCCGAATAGAAGATTTGCTATTCGCGAAGACGAACGCGTCGACGCGAGCGGTGAGGAACCCGTCGCGGGCGATGTCGTCGGCGTGTGGCGTCCAGATAAAGGAGGCATCGGTAGATGGTATGCGTAGATGTAGATGATGTAGATTTGTATTTTAGCAAACGGTATTCGTTGTTTAGTCTAGGTTGCTCACGTCGGTGGCGGACGACGAATCATTGCCATCCTTGTTCGCTTCGGCAGCTTTCGCAGCACCCTCCGCCGGTCTCTCCGCCGCACTGGTCGGCTTTTTCGGCAAAGGTTGCGTTCTACGAGCCACTTGCACGTCGTCATCGGATTCGGATGTGCCAGTTTCATCACTGGGATAGCCATCTTCGTCGCTGGAGTAATCGTCATCGTCGTCGCCATCGCTATCGCTCGCGCTATCGCTCGCATCCCCGGCGCCGCCGTGGTCGTGCGATGCGTCGTTGCAGCACGGTTTTCCACCCACCGATGCCGCCTTAGGCTCACGCGATTGCAACGCTTCGCTCGTACGCTTGCCAATCTTCACATTCACCGCCGCCTTAGCGTCGACACCAATCCAATAATCGCTCATGAGGGTAGCGCTAAACAAATATGATCCAGCTTGCGGGGCGGGAAACTGGACACTAATTTCTTCCGCACCGTCACCAATCTCGCAGCGACGCAAAGTCGCCTTGTCCAACTGTACGACGCGCAACATCGTATTCGTAGCGCTGTCCATGATGAATAAGCGCCAGCCTTCCTTGCGATCAGCAACGCAAAACGGCGTCGGCGCCAAAGCACCACCGAGCGGCCCACCCGCCCGCGCAATCTTTACGCTCACCTTTGCCGTGATAAAATCGCCTTCGAGAATTTTCGAGTCCCCATCACAGTCGAACGACGCCTCAAATGTCGTCGCTTGCGGAATCATAAGCAACTGGCGCTCGATGTCCTGCACCATGCCGGCGGAAAATCCACCAACATTCTTCAACATCTGTTCACGATCTTCCTTGGGAAGTTCGAGCAACTTTTGAACCGTGTGAACCGGCTTGGATGCTTTCTTGGTTAACTTAAGAACCTTCTCCATGTCGAAGTGAGGAAGCTGCATCAAAGACGCATCCTTTTCCGAAGCCTTGCGCACTGAAATCGGCACGGCTTGCGTAAAGCATTGGTAAAACTCCATGGTACTGATGTGCGGGCGCGCAAACATGTGACCAGCGCGGTTGATAGGCATCGATGACAACTTGAACAACTCTTCTAAAAGACCCGGGATCAAAGCACCAATCTTGCGCGCATCCGCAGCCATTTGCGCTGATAACAAGTGCGTCTTGCGCGACGTTTGCGCAAGAATCAACATGTGCGCCTTGATGATTTGAGGGAATCGCTTCATGAGCTTTTGGTCCTTGCTGTCGTACTCGTTCTTGAGTTCTTTCAAAAGCTTGCTCACTTCCTCGTGCTGTCCCTCGAGCACAGGCATCTCGATAAATTCATGCGCCACCGCGAGCGTCTCGGGAAGGCGCTGAAGCGCCAAAACGGGCTTCATCTTCGACGTAAAGTTGTACTGCGTCTGCTTCAAGATGCTGCTCCCGCCGTACTTTTCACTCCTACGAATGGAATACATGGCGATGATGAGCGGAAGAAGAATACCGCCCACGACAAGAGAAATCAACATTACCGGCGCCATGACGCCCTTGCCAAAGAGCGTCTCGGGAAGTGCCACACCCAATTTCGTGCTTTGCTTCCCGTCCGGGTGCCCATACTTTTCAAAGTTTTCTCTCGCCGCGTCATCGGTCAAAGTCTTGTACGCCGGCGCGATTGACTCGGCGAAATAAACCGCCGCAGCTGGGTCCGGGTTCTTATCCGGGTGAAACTTCAGACTCAACTTGCGATACGCGCTCTTGATCTCCTTCGGCGTCGCCCCGATGCGAAGTTCTAAAATATCGTACGGATCAAAGCCTTTCTCTTCCAATGGCGTGTTGTTGATCCACACGCACAACACAATCATCACTATCCACCCGATCGTGTACCACAGATTACTCCCTCGAAACAACCCGCTCACTCGCTTCGACGTCGTCATCTTCCGCTTTTTCAACGTCGCCGCCGCAGCCTTGCCCCAATCGCTCTGTGTATCCGCAACTTCATTCACTATCACCTTACCGTCATCATCTTTGCCGAGCGCGCTCGTCGTCTTCGCGGACTTGGCCGCACTCACCAATCGCGCGAGCGTCGCGGGAATCAAAAACGTCCCGAGCACGGACACCACGAACACCGGAAACAACGCCCCGACTGCGTCGGTGGGGTCTTCCCCGGTGGTATCTCCGAACCCCTGTCGAGCGTACGCGCGCGTCAGTCACCATCGTCGTCGTTGCGCCGGTCATCCGCGCGCAGATCCATCTTGCTCGTGTGTAACACAATCTCGAGCGCCGATCGGCGTCGCGGCGCGCGCGAAGATGCGCGCGACGCGCCGTGTGCGCGACCGTGCGAATCCACTACGTACCATGCTTGCAACAGCGCGTGTGCGACGGCGTGCGCGATGGTCGAACGTGCGCGGTTGTGAGGGAGGTGCTCGGGTGAGAGCTCTTTTCTTGCGTTTTGGGCCAAAATGTTTGGCATGGGCGTGCATAAATTACAAAGCTATTTACCGATACAAAAGTCTTTAAAGACGACATCTAAGACGTCCTCGACGTCATACGCACCGGTGATGCGACCGAGGGCCCGCGAGGCGTGTTTTAATTCCTCGGCGCCGAGCTCGAGAGCGCGAGCGTCGAGCGCGGCGGCGAGCGCCTGGACGCATCGGGCGAGGTTGACTCTGTGCCTCGAACGCGTGATGGCGAGTGCGTTGGCGTCATCGTCAGTGTGATCATTCGTGGAACATTTATTTTTGACGATACGCGTGAGTGTGGCGACGAAATCGTCGAATCCTTCGCCAGTGACGCAGCTCACGCGAGAGACGTCGTAGCCGTCGGCTGCGGCTTCGTTCTCAATTTCTAATAATTCACGCCGTTTTCCCGGAGACAAGGCGTCAATCTTGTTCCAGACGGTGATGACAGTCTTGTTAGATAAATTAACCGCCGATGTTTTCAGTGCTTGGGCGCCAGATGTGACGTCGGACGTGACATCGTCGAGCGCGACGACGACATCGGCGTCTTCGGCGCGCTTCAACGCGCGCTCGATGCCGAGCTTCTCTACGTCATCTGCGGTCTCACGGATCCCCGCTGTGTCGCTCACGATCACTTTATACCCTCCTAGTTCGAGAGCGACTTCGAGAACGTCACGTGTCGTTCCAGCATGCGGTGATACGATGGCGGCTTCACGTCCAGCGAGCGCGTTGAGCATCGAACTCTTCCCAACATTTGGCGCGCCCACCAGAGCGACACGAACGCCCCGTCGAATCAGCTCTCCTCGCGCTGGGGCGTCCAAGTACCCTTGCAAAGTCTCGCGCAACGCCTCGACTCGCGCACGCACGCCAGTTTCGACAATATCGCTCGAAATGTCTTCTTCTTCGCCGAAATCAAGCGCCGCTTCGCAGTGCGCGGCACACGTCATCAATTCCTTCCGCCACCGCTCGTACATGGCTCTTTGTGCACCATACCGGGACAATTTCAACGCTTGCGCGCGTTGCGCCTCGGTTTCAGCATTGAGCAAGTCCGCCAAGCCCTCAGCTTGGGTTAAATCCATCTTGCCGTTACGAAACGCTCTACGCGAAAACTCACCCGCTTCGGCGGCTCTAAACCCATCAAGCCCGCCTAGAGCGTCGAGCATCGCGCGCTGCACCGCAAGCGAGCCATGTATGTGTAATTCCACCACATCTTCTCCCGTGAACGAGCGCGGTGCGGCGAACCAGACGATAAATCCGCTATCCAACGCTTCGCCGTCGCTCGCGCGCCGAAACTCCACCGCGCGCATCGCTCGCGGCGGCAATGCCCCCACGTCTACGCCCCGCATCGCCGCGAAACCGTGCGGCATTGTCGATGTCGATGACGTCGACGCCGTCATCGACGCCCTCGGCGTCGCGCGTGCGCTCGCGCGCTCGACGTCGTCCTCGACCACCGCCCGAGTCCCCACGAGCGCCCCGACTGCGCGCGCATTCGGCCCGCTCACGCGCACCACCGCCACGCCTGCGCGCCCGTGCGCGCTTGCCAGCGCATATATCGTCTCTCGCCCCACGCTCGCCGCGCGCGTGGACATCGCGCGCGACGTTCGCGGCGAGAGCGCCGTGCGAATGAGTGCCGTGCCTCGACAACGCCATTCCGCGCCTCGCGACACCGTCGCCATCGCGCGATGCCGAAGCGCCGGAAACAATCCAAAGCCGCGTGGCGCGCGCTCGAGGATGAACGTCCATCGGCTCGCGCGAGCGCGAAAGCCTCCGTGGCGGCGCTGCCGAATGATTCGTTGTTTTACATTGACAACTCGGCTGCGCCGGCGGCTGGCGGCGCCGCGCGCGCGGGCTCAAAACGCGATAGAGCGCGCGAACGGGCGTTAAAGGTGGATGCGGCGTGCGTGAAGGCGCCTGCGGAAAAGTCGTATCCGGTGCCCGTGGCGGTGCGCGCGGGAAAGATGTTTTTGGCGCCGCCATCGAGGGCGAAAGAGGCGACGCGGTCAAAGGGCGACGCGGCGAGAGCCAAGGCGTCGAAAGGTTTAGCGCCGAGAGGTGCGGTGGTGAAGGGCGCCGGCGCCAGCGCGGCAAAGGCGAGTGGTGAAGCGAATGCGTTCGACGTGTGGGGCACGGCGGCGCCCAAGGCGCGAGGGATTAATAAGCTGGCGAAGAAATTGACGGCACCGACGACGCAAGCGCGAGCGGTGGCGCCCGAACATCCGGGTTGTAGTTTTAATCCGCCAAAAGACGCGCGCGAGGACGTCGTCGCGGTTGCTCTCGCGAAAGAGTTCAAAGAAAAGCAAGCCAAGTATCTGAATCCAGTCGTTGTGCCGGTGTCGAATAACGTCGCGGCGGCGAATTTGGTGAATGAGTTGTACTTTGAGAGCGGGTTTGGGGCTGACGAAACCGACGAGGAGGACGGTGTTGGCGGCGCCGGCGGGGATGGAGACGGCAATCGCAATCGTGCGGTGACGGCGGATAAATACAGTAAGACTAAGCGCAACAAGTTGAAGCGCCGCGCCGAGGCGGAAGCGCAAGAGGAGGCGAATCGCCAGGCGAAGCAACTCAGACGAGATTTGAGTAACCTCAAGGCGTTGAAATCCGACATTGTCGCCGAAGAAGCCGAACGCGAGGCACGCTTAGCGCGTCGTCGCGCCGTACGAGAAGAACGCCGTCAGGCCCAGCCCGCACGTTTAGGCAAACTTCGCCACAAAGAGGAACTCGTCGCCGTCCGTTTCGCCGACGAGCTCGACGGCGGCTCGCTCCGCACTCTCAAAGGCGGCGCCTCCCTCCTTCGCGATCGTCTAAAATCCTACGAACGCCGAGAGATGATTGAGCCTCGACGAAAGGTTGAGCGTCAAGTCAAGGGCAAGGCGGTGATCAAATACGAACCAGGCGCTCGAGGAGAACGAGAAATGGAACTCCACAATCTCAATCGCGAAGGCGCTAAAAAAATCGCCGAACTTCGCGCCCTCGTCACCGACGCCTCGTAGACATACACCATCTCTTTCACATCAATTCCCCCTAGGCTTCACCGTACGCATTGTATTCATTATCCCGCCAGAGACTTCTCTCGCGCTTCTACTACGCGCCTCACTTTTTTCCGACGTTCGGGTTCGCGTGACACTTTTCTATCGCCATTCGTACATACATACATATCGTGTTGCACTATATACATAAGATAAATGTATTTATATTTTATCGGACACTTGGTACGTACTTTAGTTTAAATATACATCTTACAAACATGACGTGTCACCATCAATTTCCCGCCAAAAATTTGAAAATTGTGTCGCGCCGTCGGAAGTTCCCGACGACACACCCATCGACGTCGCCTTTGCCGCCGCCGCCGCGCCCGCACACCGCGACGCGTGTCAATCGCGACGTCGCACAGACGGGAAACACGTTCTCTCTATCGATTTGCATCGCGATCGCGCGCGGATAACGGCGCACACACGAGGCATTTGTGTCGAAACGCATCGAGGATCGATCGATCGATCGATCGATCGATCTGTCGACAGGCGTTGCGAATCGGTTCGTGTTGGACGTCATGCGCGAGTCTCGCGCGCGTAAACCGCCGGCAAAGGTGCGTATTGAAGGGATGTGTTGTATGCGTGGCACGGTGAGCGCAGTCGTAGGCGCGGGCGGATGGTGGTGCGCGAATGCTTGCGACGCGATGGTGATCCGCATTGACGTCGACTGATGACTGACGAGTGTTTTGAATTTGTATCGCGTGCGCGCAGTACGAACCGACGATGCGACAAGGACAAGGTGGGGATTTTACTGCGGCTCGCGCGCGGCGAGATGGTGCGTCGACGTCGACGGTGTCTTCGACGGCGGACGCGGCGAAGGAGAATGCGGCGGCGCGAGCCAACGACGGCGCCGCGCGAGGAGGCGGTTCGTCCTCACATGGGAAGGCTCCGGCGGTGAAGACGGTCAAGGCGAAGACGGTGACAGTGACGTCGTCGAAAACGGGGATTAGTACGGTGTTGAAGCAATCGACGTGGGGATCGGGATCATTTACGAAGGAGGCGGTGGCGTTGAAGTCTCCGCCGTCGGCGGCGGTGGGGCGTCAACGTCCGACGAATAATCAGTTGTTGTATCGCATCAATTTTAATTGGGAGCATTATACGCACAATGTGCCGGCGAGCGTGCGGAAGACGTTGCCTAGCACCACTGAGGCGTGTCCGAGCGTGACAAGCGCGTTTTTACAAACGCTCAAGGCGCTTGACGCGGCGGAGAGCAGTCGGGTGGATAATTCTCGTAACATTTTACAGTTATTGAGCGTCAACACTCGACGCACCAAGGTTGTGGCTTTGAACACCGGTACGCATCGGGTACCGGAAGAATTGCGTCGTCACCAGCTGAGCGACAAGGAAGGGAACGCGTACTCGACGAATCTCGATCGCAACCGCTACGGGAACGACGACAACTACTTGTTCACCGTCACACGTTTCAACTTGCAAGCGCTCGAACTGTGTCCGCTGTTAGCGCAAGTAGAAATTATCGGCACTAAAGGCAACAGTGAAAACGATATTCTGCTCTCCACTGATCAGGCTGAGTGCACGTGCGGTGGTTTGCACAAGTCATCGCATTGGACTGTGCCGGCGTTTGTGACGCCGGCGCAAATGCCCAAGCAAATCCCAAAATCCACATTGGCGGCGAAGGATCGAAGTCGTAAACGCTCTCGTCAGTCAATGTCAAGTGCGGACGAGAAGCCATTGGCGTCACAACTCAAAGCGCGCGAGAGCATGACGCCGGAGCGCGAGTCTGAGGCTGGGCCTCACGGCGGCATGGGTGTTTTGCTCGACGCGCTCACGTCTGTTGGTGGCATTCCAATGTCGCCAGTTCCTACACGCAAGCGCGCGGCGACGACGGGTGTAATGTCTCCCGGGCGACCAATTCGCGGAATTCGGCAAGTTGAACTCGATCTGGGGGCGATCAACGAGGATACGAGTGCCGCGCAACAACAAATCGCTCAGGCGACGTTGCAGAGCATTCATCACATTCCTGATGAAATGCTCCGGGCAGAGTTACATAACGCGATCGCACGAACGTGTGAGTTACACATGACGGCGTCGGCGTATCAGCAGCGCCAATACCGCGCCGAGCGTGAGGCTGAGGAGTACAAGACTATTGTAACCAATTTGGAGGCGTTGTTGAACGAATCCCAGTCTGAAGCGCAGGAAGCAAAGTTGCAGTTGGCAAAGATGCGATCCGAAGTTAGTGGCGCAGTGATATCGCACAACGAAAATGATAGCATCATTCAAACATCGGCATTCTTGGCGCACAAGCTCATCGGAATGCAGCAGTTGGTGGCGGCGCTGGCGGCGCGCGTCGAGCTCCTGAGCAGTGAGAAAACCAGATGCACCGTCGAAGAGTTGCTCCGCACAGAAATGGCTGCGCACTTGCAAACTAAGAAGGCTTTGTTGCGCGCGGAAATTAGTCTGGCCGCGTATGCAGCGGCTGAAGCGACGTGTGATGAAGAAGTGTGGCGAAAGCAGTACATTGCGTCGGCGCAGCAAAACTTGGAGGCAGCGGCGTACGCGGCGACGACTTCTGTCGACGCTCAAGCGCATCACGAGTCATTAGCTGCTCGTGAACAGACTGTATCTAAAGGTACGATCGGTAAGACTGTAGACATGTCATTTAAGACGCCGTCTACTGCCGTAGCGACGACGTCAAAGATGCCCACGGCGCCGAGCGGCATCAAAGCTGTTGCCATGATGGCGGACGCCGCCGCGTCCGCCATCGATCCTTCGCACTTGCCTCCGAAGACACCGATCGGTAGGAACCCAACGTTACGCAATGCGTTCATCTCGCCGCCTTGACGGCGGCATTTTTAAAATAAAGCCCGAGCGACGGCGGTTCACGTCTTCGCCTTTGTGGCATCTCAGTGTTTGTAATAATTTTTGTGTTTTTCCTACTTTGGATCGTCCAGTCCCGACGTCGCAGTGACGTCATCGCATACACACAGCGACGGACGTCTCTGTGTGAAATCATCGCTGACGTCGACCCGAGCGTGGGCACGCGCTGGTTCGCGAACCGTGCCGCCTCACGCGTGACATTCCGAGAGAACGTGTGCCACATGTGTTCTATGTGAATGAAATATGAACAGGCACAGAGACGTCATTCCTTCACGCGCACGAACGCTCACGTGAACTCGACACGCAAAACATTGCGACACGCACATGAAAGAAATGTCTTCTTTTCGATTGAACACGCTCTTCATCGCCATCGTCGTCGCCGTCATGGCGATGCTCACCGGCGCTGCCGAGGCCAAGAAATGGGGCAAGCACAAAGGCCACTCACACGGCTGGATGGAGCCCTGCTCCGATGGTTGGTGGGCTCGCATTCGTGAAAACCGCCAAGCAAATGATGACAACCGAGCAGTGCTGCGATGTCTGCTGAACAACTGCGGTTGGGAGGTTAAGAAGTGCGCGCACGATTGGCAGTGCCGCAAAACCGCCAGATGTCTGTCTGATTGCGACGGCGACCGCGCGTGCGCGTTTCAATGCATCAAAAAGTACGATGGTCTCGAAAATGACAACGTCAAGTCGCTCGGCAAGTGCGCCATGAGCAACGACTGCGCGCCGAACAGCGCGTAGATATTCGGACTTTTTGGACGACGCTTCGGCTCCTCCTCATTATGCGCACATGCTTCAAGATCCCCCAAATTGTTGTTCATCGGGCCATCCTTTCTCGCGTACATCGTCGCTCGTGCGCCGACGACGGCGTGTGGTTAGGTTATGGTCGCTTACATATCATAGCGCGTTCGTTGGTTTACGATTGTAATGTTCCAAAAACGAGCCGTCTGCGTTCCGACGACTATAATGTTCCGACGACGAGCCAAGCGAGAGTTGATGACGCTTCTAGAAAACGGTACATATTGCAGTACTACTACGTGAGCTATGCTGAGATGAAACTACTGGTACATATTTCAGCCGTCCAAACGATCGACTTGTGCCGCCTTGAAGAGCTCGGGCATGTGCGCGTTGGTGACGTTCATGCGCTCAAAGTTCACCGCGCGCTTCTTCTTCGCCTTGACCAATTCAGGTTGCGGGCCCAAGTCGTACACCGGTCTCGGCGTTGGCTCGATGCCTTCTCTGCGCAAAGCTTTGTCGAAATCAACATCGTGCTCGGGAATTTCCACCTCGTGAAAGGACGCCACGAATTCGCCGTTGACTTCAACCTCGTACTCTGGCTGCTTTCTAAACAAAACCTTCTTCTTCGTCTCCGTATTCGTCAATAAAATGACACTCCCATCCTCCTCGGCTAAAGCCACGGCATCTTCCACAGCTTTCACGTACGCATCCGCAATCTCATCAATCGCCAATCCATCAGGCGTGGCGTTCACCAGCTCCAGCACGTCCTCCTTACACATCACGTCGTGCTTCGCCTTATACCTAAACATCTTCGTCTCCTCATCGTACTCCACCTTGTCGTGCGCCTTGAGACTTTCAAACAAATCTCCAACGTTACAGTCAAACCCTAGGAACACGCGTAAATCGTCGTTACTCATCGCTCGACGTTGCTTGAACAACGTGTCGATCGCGTGCTTTTGCTTGGCCAACATGTTCGTCGCGACAATCTTCACCGGTTCCACCGGCACCTCCATCTCCGCCAACGCCGCTTCGCGCTCCGCCTTCTCCTTCTCCGCCGCGCGTTTCATGCGTTCGTACTGCGCATCTGAACGCGCATCGAGCGCGGCGCGATCGCGAGCGGCGGCAGTCATGATTTTCGATGCCGCCTTCTGCCCGCTTCTGTACTTGTTCAGCGTCTTCTCCAGCACGGAGGCTTTACGTTTAGACGAACTCATCGCGCCTGAACGATCGTCGACGGTGCGAGTGATGCGCGCGAGCGGTTCGTGTCGTCTATGGCGACGCGCTCGATGGTCGGCGCGCGCGATTATGACGATTGCACTCCGCGAATGCCGCGTCAGAGCGCGTCTCGCAACATGTCGCCGCACGCCGCGCCCGTGGGATTGATGCGGTCGATATATTGGTACTTTGTCGTCATCGCCGTCGCGTGCGCGTGGTACGTTCGCGCGTTCACGGGACGCATCGGGCGCAGGCACCGGTTGTGTGGCGCCGCGCACTTGGCTGTGCTGTGCTGGCGCGCGTTTCGAAGCCACGACGCCGATGTTGGCGTCGCCATCGCTCGGCTCGAAGACGCCGTGTTAGCCGTGTCTGGGTGTATTTTAACTGCCAGCGCGTATGGCGATTTTGCCGAGGCGCACGCGCGCGCCAAGCCGAACAAGGCGAGCGGCACGTTGCACGCCAAGGCGACGGTGACGGGTGATGAAATGCTCGAACATTTGTTTTATCAAATCGTCAACGCGGTGCAGATTGCGTATTTATGGCATTGTGATAGCGAGTTTTTTCGTTCCGCTGGGTTTGGGTGGCGGTGCGCGGCGTGCGCGGCGGCGACATCGCCTTGGCTGTTTCGCGCGAGATTTCCGGTGAACTCGTTTTCGGCAAACTACTCTTCGGATGAAGGCGCGCTCGACTTTGAATCGACGTTGTATAGGCTCAAGAAATGGCAATACGTCCTGTATAAGACGGTAATTTTACATGGTCTCAATGTCAGCATGATTTTCGCCGAGGATGACGACGCGTATGCGCTCGTGCGCTCGTCAGGCTTTCGAGCGTTTTGGCTGTGCCTGAATGCGGCGTACGTGTTGGAATTCTTCTTGCAAACGCTCGTAAAGCGAAGGTACATTCAGCAACGCACGATGTTAGCGTTGAACCAGGCGCTGATGGCTATCAGCACCTATGCAGTGATTCCGGTGCTACGCGCGGTGGTGATTTCAGCCGCGGCGACGTGCGTGGTGCTCAATTTCAAAAACCGTAAACGCGAAATGCAAAACGTTGCGTGGGCGATTTTCATCGCTCGCGCGCTCGAGATTAGCGTAGAATTCGACGAGTGATCGCGGATAGGTAGCACGTCGCCATAGCAGTAGCGCGCGTAGTATATTTTGTTGAATAGCAGTGTATTTTTTGGCAATTACAACTCGACGATCAAGTGAGTTTAAACAACAGTGTACGAGTCGACAAGCATCATGGTCTTTTCTGAAAACTTGACCGGAGCGCCATCCGTGGTGCGCGTGATCGTGGCCACTTCGATGTCGCAGAACGTCTTGTTGGACGAAAAGTGCACATCAATCGGGAAGAACCCATCGGTGTCGGCGACGGGAATGGTAAATTCCATCGACCCGCTTCGGTTGCTATCGTCAATGAGCTGAATGTTCCACTCCATCACGCCCCCGCGAGCATCGAAACGGAAATCTCCGTCGCACGACGTCACCGCAGGCGGTTCACGGGTTCGCGGGACGGGAATTGAGATCACCACGTTTTGCAACTCCATCGCGTCGCTGGCTTCGTATTCGATGCTCACAGCGGTCTGGTCTCCCGTGACTGAAGGCCAACAGTTGATGGTCAACGGCACTGCGGACTCATCCTTGGTTGAATATCGCCACTTGAGCACACCGAGCGCCGAGCCGCACGGAAAAGGACGGTTGGGGTCCTTCAAGCCTAAAATATTTTCATTCGCGTGTAACGCCTTATCAATGTTCGGGTGGGTTTTAAACTGATAGCCAGGATTTTTTCCACCATTCACCAACACGCGAATCAACGCGTTGTCTTCATCTTTGACTTCAAGTAACATGTTCCCTTGAACCTCCATGGACTCCAAACCGCCGTTGCGTCCGAGTCGGACGTTCAGTTTTTCTTCCACGACCAAGCTGATGGATTCGCTCGGGACGACGGGCGCGGACACCGCACGGTCTTCGCCGCGCGACGACATGGCGCCGACGTTGAAATCGTGTTCGACATGCTCGCCTTCCGCGCGTAAATCTTCCAAAAATTGATTCGTCTTTGGTTTTCCGCCGAGTTGCATACCCTTCTTGGGACCGGCGAGCGATTTTTGAGGCATACCGCCAGCGCTCGGCGATTTCCCGTACGCGCCCATATCACCACTGTACTGCGTGCGGAAACCAGTACCACCACCCATGCGGTCATCCATACCGCTTGCGCTACCGCCTCCGCGACCAAGGTAGCCGAACTCATCGTCGCGGCCGTCATCAAACGCACCCGCGCGACCGCCGTCAAAGCCGCCACCGCCGCGCGACCCGTCAAAGCCGCCATCAAAGCCGCCTCGCATGCCTCCGCCACCGCCGAATCCACCGCCGCCACCGAATCCGCCGCGTTGTGCACCTCCGCCCATGCCTTGCGCGTGCATCTTCGTCTCAAGCTTCACCTTGTCAATCTCCGTCGCCTTGCGACGCATCACATCCTTGGTGTCGTTGATCTTGCTCTGAATCATCATCTTATGAAGCTTTTCTTCGTGCGAATTCATCTCCGTAAACGTCTTCACCTGACTCATCGTGACGTTTTCCTTATACCCCAACGATATAATTTCATCAAACGCGAATATTAAATCAAACGCCGCCAAAGAAACGCCTTCTTCATCCACCTGCCCTCGCGTGTACTCGGGCAACGTTTTCGCGAGTAAACGCAACACGTCTAAATCTTCTAAAATATTACTCCCCTTTGTCGTGACGAGCAACAAATACATCGTCCCACATTCCAATGGTTGATACACGTACCGCACGTTCTCCGTCTCTACGTACGTGTGCTGTTTCCCAGACCCGACGAGTTT
>Ga0181558_10000080_pt1 | contig 76072 bp, 45 predicted proteins | sample 011ome_22_FD_133754 | JGI IMG/M metagenome (GOLD analysis project Ga0181558, IMG submission 133754) | Coastal salt marsh microbial communities from the Groves Creek Marsh, Skidaway Island, Georgia - 011507BT metaG (megahit assembly) | ecosystem: Environmental > Aquatic > Marine > Intertidal... | reverse complement strand
TCTCGAACGTCTTTCTCGTGCGCTTTTTTTACTGACTTTTCGTGGTCAGACGAGTGCGGTTGCTCTTTTTTTTTGTTTTTTTTTGTTTTTTTTTTGTTTTTGCTTGCGCTTTCGCTCCGCTCTTCGGCGTTTACGTCAAACCGCAGAGTACGCGCCTCACGAGCTTCGGGGTGGTAACCAGGCTATTGACACCCGGTCCGACCTCGCCTCTTGGCACGTTCTCTTTGATTCTTCGTTCCCGCTTCAAAACGTCGCGTTCGCGTCGTTCACTGCAACTAAAGCGACATCACGGTTAGTCTCAGCAGTCCTTCTGGGCGTTTTCGACGCGATCTCATGAATCCATCGTGCGGCGTTCGATGCGACGCGACGCGCGTAGCGCCGAGACGCGCGAGCGACACGAACGAAGCTATTTTACCTTTGCTTGGTGGTACGCGCCGTTAAACACAACACGTCGATATGTGACGCCGTGCGCTGCGTGCGTGCGCGCGTGCTGCGTCTCGGACGTAACGCTTCGTTGACTTTTTTTTTCGCGCGCCAATCGACCGAGACTTGCCACAGAGTGACACCCAACGCGCACTTCCAAGGACTCTCCTTCGCGCCGAACCGCGCCGCGGCAACGAAAGCGAATAAAACGGGAGGCGACGACGATTTTGCGGGTACGTGAGCGACGCGATTCGCCAACTTCTTCGAGCGCGCGACGGAACCGCGCTCTGGACTCGCCGAGAGCGTCATTCGAGTCGGGGCGATCGACGCGTTCGAATGACGCTCTCGACGCGTCCGTTCAGGCTATCGCCGACTTGAAGCACGGGTTGGACGAAGCGCGTCATCGAGTATCACGCGCCTCTCGGCGCCACGCCGTCACGCGCAGCTCCACGCGACGCGTCGCGTGGAAATGGGTGAAAATCGTGCCACGTGCGACCCCCCTGCGCGTGAAAACCGCCGTACGGCCGCCGCGCGCGCAACGCAACGTCGACCGATGCGACGAGATCATCGCGGGCGGTGATTTCTCGCCATACGCGGCTCGGCTCTGTGCGCCGGTGTCGGCGTCGCGCGTCGACGAGTGTGGGCGATGCGCACGCATCGGTCCTAGCAGGACGCGTCGCCTGCATTAGTCGACGCGCACGATGCCGTTCGCACGGGCGTGGGTGCGAAACAAACGTGTTTATTTACAAGATGCACGCCGCGTGATCGCCGATAGAAAACGCGCGCTAGAGTCGCGAGGTGATGCGAGCACGAACGGTGGCGAGAGGGAAGCTAAGCGCCAGCGAACTGTTGGGGTGGCCTTCGGCGCCGCCACCGAGGACGCGTCGACCTCGTCCTCGCCCTGCGTGCGGCGATGCATCGCGCGTGCGGCGCAGTACGGGTGCTGCTGTGAACTCGATGCCATTGGCGCGTGTCGTGGACACGACGGTTCGCTGTGCGCTGCGCGCCGTCGCGCGCGAGACGAGGCGCGCGGCGGCGGCGTCTACGTAGCGGGTATAGAGGTGAGGAGCACGCCGCACGAGGCTGAGAAGACACTCGAGCTCGTCATGATATATAGACATCCTCGCACCGCGCGCGAGACGCGGTGTGTCGTGGCGCTCCACGACTTTATTCTCGGTAAGACGACGCGACGAGTTCTCAGCGAGGAGACAAAGTCAGCCAAACAACGATATGATTACGCCCGTGCGCGTCTCGCGCAATTCGCACCATCCGCACCGTGCTCTCCATCTTGAGCGCGTCGTTTCGAGAAAACCTGAAGCGCTCGATGTGACCAACGAAAGCGCGCATAGCCCACGAGGAAGATGTGATAGTTAAAAATTGATGATTAGAGCTCAACAGTAAAGACGCGCGCGAGCCACCAAGTCGACACTTTTCGACGCGCGCGCGTGACGCTCATCGCCACGCACGCGCACAGACGCAAATATACAGCATCGTGAGACTTCACGCGGGGTTGTGCGCGGGCTGGTGTGGGGAGATCGCGTGAGAAGCGCTATGTCCCCGTCGAGGCGTGCCTACGTCTTCGCGTGCGTCGGCCTCGCGCTAGTCTACGCCGACCAGAATCTCATTGCTCCGCATCTCACCGCCATCGCCGAGGACTTAGACTTATCTTTGCATGATCGCGATAGTAAGCTCGGGGGCGAGATAGCGTTCGCGTTCTTTTTGTTGGGTGCTCCGGCGTCGTTACTGTTGGGAACGCTCGCCGATAAGTTTTCTCGCGTCAAGCTCTTCGCCTGGACGTTGCTTCTCGGGTCGACGCCCAACTGCGCGGCCTTATTCATCACCACATATAGGCAATTATACTGGCTCAGGGCGTTGACGGGGATCGCCGTCGGTGGGGCGGCGCCGTTGACGTATTCGTTGTGTTCAGACTTGTTCCCGGCGAGCGAACGGACGCGCATGAGCGCGGTGACTGGCATAGCGATGAGCCTCGGCGTCGTCGGTGGACAGGCAATTTCTGGATTTATAGGTGAGAAATATGGCTGGCGCGTGCCTTTTGCGGTCGTCGCGGCACCGGGTTTCGTGGTGGCAATCTTGATGATGTTTTTCGCTGAGGAGCCGGTGCGCGGAGGCATGGAGGATGAATCCGCAGCGACGGGCGATGAAGAGATGCGTGCGTCGCGAAGCGAGCGAGAGACGTTGATAGATGCACCGTCTCGATCTCATGGGTCGACACCGCCACCGCGAGGGGCAAAGATGGGAGATTTCATGGCGTTTTATCGTAAAGTCTGCGGCATCATGTCGGTGAAGACGGTGGCGTTATTCTTGGTGCAAGGTATTTCAGGATGCGTGCCATGGTCGATGATTAATACATTCTTCAACGACTACCTCGCGCAGGATAAAAAGCTCGGCGTTGAATCGAGCACGACGCTGCTCATCGCTTTTGCAATAGGTGCGATGGCGAGCACGCTGGTGTCGGGGCTGTACGGCCAAACGCTCTACAACGAAAATCCAAAGAAAGTATCATACTTCATGGGATCGACCGCGATCGTGGGTGTCATACCGACCGCGTATTTGGTCCTCGCGGACTATAATCCAGCGTCGACGTTTGATTTCGTGTGCAAATGCATTGCGGCGTTTCTTTCAGGCTTCATCTCATCGTGCGTCGGCGTGAATATTAGAGCTGTGTTGCTCAACGTGTTGCACCCGCTCAATCGCGGCACCGCCTTTTCACTCTTCATGCTCACGGATGACTTGGGAAAAGGCCTCGGGCCGGTGTTCGTCGCTGGATTGGTCGACGCACTCGGTCGCGAATCTGCGTTCTTCGTGAGCGTGCTGTTTTGGATTCCGTGTGGCTTGATTTTACTCGCGAGCGCCTCCACGGTTTTGGACGACTTGAAATCCGTACAAAACCGTTACAAAGCCGCTCAAGCCGAAAACGAATTCGACGAACGCGCTGAATGACGCCATTTGCCTGTGCCTGTCTAATTTTTACTGTATTTCTAGTCCGCTTGTTCATGTTGTACCACTGTTAACGTCACTTCATTTCTCGACATGCTAGAAGTCCTCTCCACCGTGAAAGCCTTTGGTGGCACCCTCACGCGCTATGCCTTTGACTCCAAAACCTTAAACTCTCGGACAGTCTTCGCGGTGTTCCTTCCGAACGATGCTCCGAGCGAGAAGTTCCCAGCTTTATACTATCTCTCGGGCTTGACGTGCACAGATGAAAACGTGTCCCAGAAAGGCTGCGCGCTGCGCGCGTGCGCTGAGCGCGGTGTCGCACTCATCATGCCCGACACGTCTCCGCGCGGGGACGACGTCCCGAACGAAGACTCGTATGATTTCGGCCAAGGCGCTGGATTTTATCTCGACGCCACGGAGGCGCCGTATAAGGCGCATTACAACATGTACTCGTTTACGCTCGAGGAGCTCCCGAGCGCGCTCAACGAGCTCCCCATCGATACCACGCGTGCTAGCATATTTGGACACAGTATGGGCGGTCACGGTGCGTTGACTATCGCGCTGAAGAATCCTGAGCAGTTTCAGAGCGTCAGTGCGTTTGCACCGGTGAGTAATCCGACGGCGAGTGACTGTCCGTGGGGACGCAAGGCGTTGACGGCGTACCTCGGGAGCGCGGATTCTGCCGCTGCCAAGGCTTGCGATGCGACAGAGCTCATGAAATCGGTTGGGAAAAATTTCAATAAACCAATTTTGATCGATCAAGGAGCGGCGGACTCGTTTTATGCCACGCAGCTTTATCCCGAGCGTTTCGTGAAAGCCGCCGAGGCAGTTGGAAAAGACGTCACGTTTCGTTTGCACGACGGCTACGATCATAGTTATTACTTTGTGTCAACGTTCATGAACGATCACATAGACTTTCACGCGAAAGCATTAGGGCGTTGAGATTGTATTAACAGTAATCTGATGATAAAATTAAAACGACGCGTCGACGAAGGCGGCGGACGTTGACGATGGATAACATCGACAATCGTTGAATGTAAGCATTTAAAAGGACAACACGCAACGCAAGCACTTTCCTTGATGGAGCAAGTCAAAAGCTTCGTTGATTTGATCAAACTTCATCTCGTGCGTGACGTATTTGTCGAGCTTGGTGCCGCCATCCATGTACTTGGCGACGAGCTTCGGGACGGCGATGCGAGATTTGTACCCACCAAAAGCCGTTCCCTTCCACGTACGTCCGGTCACGAGCTGGAACGGACGCGTGGCGATTTCCGTACCAGCGGCGGCGACACCAACGATGACTGAAGTACCCCAGCCCTTGTGACAACATTCAAGTGCGCTCCGCATAACGCCGACATTTCCAACACATTCGAACGAGTAGTCCACGCCGCCATCCGTCATTTCAACCACGACGTCTTGTACGCTTCGATCGGGATGTTTTTTAGGATTCAGAAAATCCGTAGCGCCGAATTCACGCGCCACTGCTTCTTTCTCATCATTCGTATCGATGCCAATGATGCGCTTGGCTCCAGCCTCAACCGCGGCTTCGATGCATGCCAGTCCCACCGCACCGAGACCGAACACCGCAACCGTAGAATTCGCCTCAACCTGTGCCGTGTTATGCACCGCGCCCCATCCCGTGGACACTCCGCATCCGAGTAAGCACACCTTGTCCAACGGCGCCGCGTCGTTGTCCACCTTGGCCACCGCCACTTCGTGCACCACGGTGTACTCGCTGAACGTGCTCGTGCCCATAAAGTGATAAATCGGTGACCCATCGCTCGCGAGCGTAAACCTCGGCTTATCATCCGCCTTCATCACCCCGCGCCCAGTCCACGCGCGCACCGCTTGACACAAATTACTCTTCGGGTGCACGCAGTGCGCGCACGGGTTCGCGCTGATATCCGCGCAGTACGCTTGATAGCACGGAATCACCCGATCGCCGGGCGCGCACGACGTCACGCCCGCGCCCACGGACTCAACCACGCCCGCGGCTTCGTGTCCGAGCACGCACGGGAACTTGCCTTCGGAATCGAACCCGTCCAACGTGTACGCATCGGTGTGACACAGCGCGGCGTGGAGAATTTTAATCCGCACTTCGCCCGGCTGCGGCGGCGCGACGACGACGCGCACGAGCTCGAGCGGTTGTTTCGGCGCGAACGCCACCGCGGCGGTGCATTCGATGGGCTGGCCTTGGGTGGATGACATCGCGGCGGCGCACTATGGCGCGCCATGGCGCGGGCGAGACACGTGTCGTGTTGATTTCAATGCTACGGGTTGCTACGACTAACTACCGCGTCGACGACCGCGGAGGACGCGCGAAAGCGCGCGCGGACGCACGCGCGGACGCACTACTTTTTATCCGTGGTGACGTTCGGGGCGACGTACTGCGTGGATTGCTGGTAGCGCGCGATTTCGCCGCGAACGCGCGCGACGTGCTCAGGCTGGACGAGCACGTGGGTGTCGTCGAGATCGGTGATGACGAATTTAGACTCCGCGGGGGCGATGTCGTTGAGGTGGAGGATGTATTGTTTGATCGGGACATCGGCGGTGATCATGACGCCGTGCACGGCGGACACCATCGCGGGGCCGTCGGCGCGAGGAGGCGCGGTGTGAGGACCAATTGAAGACGGCGCGCGACGTCATCATCATCAACGCACTCCACGCATGGTGACTAGTTCTAGTGGTGAAACCATGTCTAACAAACCTATGTCTATGTGTCTATGCGCTATTGTGATTGATTGAGGGCGACATTGTGATTGATTGTTCCCCAGGATGGCGTCGGCGCGATGACGCGGAGCGTCGAGCCGTCTCCTCGCGGATGCTCAAATGCGACTTCTAAAGCATGCAAAAGCGCGCCTGGAACGTCGAGAGATGCATCGCTGGTGATTTGCGCGCGTAAAGGTCCACCATAGCGCACGTCACCGATGAGCGGTAGTCCTACGCTGGCGCAATGTAATCGAATTTGATGCGTGCGACCAGTCTTTGGCGCACATCGAACGAGCGCCGCGCGCGAAGATTTCCAATCCAATGTCGCGTTCTCAATCACGCGCACCACCTCAATCGTCGTCAACGCATGTTTGACTTTATTTCCTTTGCCCGGTAACGCTCGGTCGATGTCTTGCACATCATATAGACGCCACAGTCCATACTTGGCGCGTCCGTGGCCGCTTTCGACGACGAAAGCGGCGCCTTCGACCGCCGCGACATCGATCTCGTCATCCATCGCACACATCGCCAAGTACGTTTTGTTCACCACACCGTCACGGAATTGTACCGATATTGACGACCGCGCGCGCGCCGATCGGGCAAACACCAAGCAACCGCTCGTATCGCGGTCCAATCGATGACACATCGCCGTCGTCTCATTCCCCGCCGTCGATCGCACGCACCGTTCTATAACTTCCACGTACACGCCCGCGGGTTTGCTCACCACCATCACGTCGTCATCAACGTAGAGCACGTCTATATCGACAGCTTCGACGCATTCCGCGCGCTGAGCTCGTTCGAGCTCAACCTCGCGCGCGGCGGCGCTGGGAGGCCCGGGACGCGTCGTCGGCGACGGATACGCGGTGGTGTCACCGTCTTCGTCGCCACAATTCGTCTCTGTCATTCTACGTCATCGTTCGTCGTCAGGTATCGGGCGCGTGTGCGGGAATGAAGCGTAAAATTACAAAGTAAAGCGAGCTACGCGAGGCGCCTCGGTTGGACGTCAACGGCGACTGCGTCCATAAATTCTATGCGGTCATCCGACATAACCTCAAGTTCAGGCGCTAAAAGTGTGACGTATCGGTCGAAATATAAAATTTGCTTCAAGAGCAAACCGAATTCGCGTGGAAACTTGACACCGTTTTCGTCGCCGACGCGAATGAGCTCGGTGGCGAGCTGGGCAACTTCTTGTTGGTCGACGGTGACAGCGCCGCTCATGCCGTCTTCTTGGACCGTAATTGCCGGTTCAATCGCATCGATGGCTTCGTAAACTTTGCGTAAATCGCGCGCGAATTTGTCAACGTCAACAGCATCATCGGCGGCGCCCATGGTAATTAAAGCGAGCGCCATTTTTTGATAGTCGCGACTCGCGGCGGATTGGAAAAACGTCTGAATCGCGCCCCACGTCGAGCCAGATACGCGCCCAACAATGCCGAAATCGATAAAACCAATCTTGCCATCGTCACAAACCAACAAATTTCCCGCGTGTACGTCGGCATGGAAACTTTCGCACGCTAAAACGCTGCCAAACCATACGTTTAAAGCGTTAACAAGCGTCTCTTCAGGAGAATCGCTCACGCCGCGAATAGCGTCTAAATCCGTCAATGGCACACCTTTAAGGTACTCCATCACCATCACGCGTTTGTTGCTAAATTGTTTATACACGTACGGAGCCTTGGCAAGCGACGTGAGTTGAGTGTCTTCTAAGTATCTCGTAAATGCGTCGATGTTTGCTGCTTCTTTGCGTAAATCCACCTCTTCGAGCATCGACGCTCGAATGTCGCCGACGATGTCCACCAACGACGTTCGCGCGAGTTCAGGATTCAAAAACTGTAGCACCTTGGATACGACTAGAATAAAGCTCAAATCCGCCGTCAATGCGTCTTCCACATCGGGTTTCACCACCTTGACGACGACGTCTTTATTCCCAGCGAGCAACGTCGCGCGATGCACTTGCGCAACGCTCGCGCTCGCCAAAGGCACTGGATCAATCGTTGCAAACACTTCATCAATCGACCGCCCTAAATCACGCTCAATCGTTCGCTTAATGATGGAAAAATCCGTGACAGGTGTCTCGTCCAAGCACTTTTGGAACTCATCGACGTATTCCTTTGGAAACACGCTCGGCGCCGAAGCGACAAATTGTCCCAGCTTCACGTATGTTGCCCCCAACGCCTCAAACGTCCTTCGCACCACTTCTGGCGCGCTAGGCGGATTATTCAAATCAAGTTCCGCCGTGTATGACATCGCCAGCTTGCCTAATGACTCAATCGCGCGAAATGTCCGCGTCGCGCCAGTCGCGCCACTCGCCGTCGCAATCGCGCTGATTTCACTTGCGAGCACTCTCGCCTCATCCGCCCGTCGTAACGCCTCGCGCGCATCGAAATTCGACGGCGAAGGCGACGATGACGACGCATCCGCCGCGCGCACCACCACACTCGACCGTCCGCGCGTCGTTCGGCGCGCGCGCACCCCAGAAACTCCGTGCGTTGCACACGTCATCATCCTCTTCACCATCATCTTGTTCGCCGCACGCGTCGCACCAGCGCCGGCGTTCGTCGCGCCGACGCCGCGCACCGACGCCATCGTTTGCACGCCTTGCATCGCGCGCGCGAGAGCGATCGACGACTCGCGCGAGTCGACGCGCACAGTCGCGCACCTCGTTGTGACGGACGTCAAAGCCCCGCGCGCCGGGCACACACACCTTACACGCGAGTTCGACGCCACCGCGACGCGCCCGGGATGGCGTGGACAAACTTTGTGATTACCGCCGCTGGGTTACTCGCCGTGGCGAGTCTGATGCGCTCGGACGTGCGCACGTCGAGCGCGATGTTGAGAAGGAATTTGAAGCAGATCCGAACGTGGGTCGAAGATGGCACAAAGGATGTCGCGAAAGACGCCGCCAAGGCGACGCAGAAGACGCTCGGGGAGAGTGAAGTCGGTAAAGCCATGAAGGATTTTAAGGATGGACAGTTTAAAAAGTAGAGATTGAGACGGAAAGAGTGGGTTTTGATTGATTGTTTGCTTCCGATTCGAGAGAGCGAGAGTTTCTTTGGACTTTACGAGGCGGTTTGATACGTTCGATACGTCTGTTGTCGCGCGAAAGTAGTCAACAGGGATGTCCATGGCGATGTCAGTGATTGCGCGCTCGCGCGGGTCGGATATGAAACCTAAGATGGCGGCGCCGGCGCGAGAGGAGGCTGAGAATGTGAGCGCCGTGAAGCGGAGCGCGCGACGGGCGCGGGTGTCAGCCGTCGCTAAGTCGGTCGGTGTGACATGGAGCGCATGCTGCATGCTGGTTTTGGTGTATGAAATCGCGTTCGTAGGGTTGGATGCACGCCGCGAGCACATGCTGAATGTGTATTACCAAGCGCCAGTTGTGGCGACGCTGGCGTGTTTGATGTGGGCACGTAACGTCATCGTGTGGCATCGACTACGCTTGTCCCCGTCGCCGCTGATTTGCTTTAGCGTCGAGCACACGGAGACGGAATTAGCAGAGCAGTTCTATCGAGTGGCGTATATGTGTGCTTTAGGTTTACTCACGTCGATGGTTTTCTTCTTGAAGACGTATGACGTGGACGAACCCTTGGCGGCGACATCAATATTGCTCGTGACGTATATTTTACCATTAGTGATTTGGATGTGGCCAAATGATAAGAAATTTGGTGGACACATACGTGCGTACGGTCGACGACTGCTTTACCACTGTCTCACGCCGTTTTCACGACCGGTTGGATTTGCAGACTTTTTCTTTGCCGATGTCTTGTGTTCACTTGCAAAATCGTTGAGCGATTTGGAGCGCGTCGGATGTAGTATGCGGCATGGAATAATGTTAATTCACAAAAGTAATGGTCGATGTGGTGACCGAAGTTGGCGCATTCCCGCCGTGTTGGTTATTCCATCCACTATTAGACTCTTGCAGTGCCTTAGACAATTTAGAGATACACGCGAGAGAAAATGCATATACAACGCTATCAAGTATATGAGCGCGTTCCCAGTGATCATCATCTCTGGCGTACGTCACTTGATCGAACATGAAGATTGGACGGCTTTTTGGCGTCCATTGTGGATTGGATTTTGCGTATTCAACACTAGCTTTAGCTTTTACTGGGACATAAGGCACGACTGGAGTTTGTCGATGCTCGGCGGTTCAACGCGTCGTCCTGGTGAGAAGACCCCTTTCGGTTTGCGCGAGAAGCGCATTTATGGTAGCCCAGGTGTGTACTATCGAGCGATATTACTCAACCTTCTTCTACGCATTAGTTGGACGTACAAGCTTGCGCCGCACTTGCGTCACCACAGCGGCGTGCTGTGGCTCGCCACCGCGGCAGAGATTACTCGACGATTTCACTGGTCTCTTTTCCGGGTCGAAGTCGAGTATTTACGTCGCATAGCACACGAATAGCGCGCGTGGGTCGCATCTACAATACTATTACAATAAATGTGTTCACAAAAACACTTTCGCCCAGCGGCTGTGTCTCGCGTTTCGCCTCGTCACGGCGCGTGCGACATCAACCACTTCAAGCACACGTCAATATTCGTCGAGTTCTTACAACTAACGTTGTAACAGCACACCTCTCGCCCCGTGACACGTTTGAGCTCCATCGCCTCGATGACTTCATTCACTTTCACCGCCCCCGGAACGTCGCTCTTGTTCCCCAACACCAACAAAGGAATCTCCTTAAGCGTCTCGCGCTTCAACAATCCGTGTAACTCATTCTTCGCGCTTTCAAACAACTCTGGCGCGGCAGCATCGACAACAAATACCACACAATTCATACCTCTACAGTATCGCTCCCAAGTTCCTCGAAATCTCTCCTGTCCACCGAGGTCCCACGTCTTCACGCCGACGCCGTCGCGCTTGAGCTTTCGCATATTAAACCCAACAGTAGGAATCATATCCTCCGTAAACTGCCCTCCACCGAGCGCATCCACGAATGAAGTTTTCCCTGCGTTCTGCAACCCTGCGCTCGCGATCAAAAATCCGGATACAGAGCGAGTCAGTACGCGATATATCCAAGCCTAATCCAGAGCAGCTCAACAGCCAACACTCGCGCGCAGCTCACGCCTCATCCGACCGCGAACGCACCAATGACGACAATCTCCATCTCGCGTCCAAAGAATAACGACCGAAGCCAATTCATCAGGGCGTCCCAAATCCCCATGGGCTCGTTCCCAGCCATCGTGCGTCGTGAACAAACGCGTGGACCACAGTGAAGTCGGAGGGGAAGGAGCGCATCAGCGCACTCGAACCGCATTAGGCGACCGTTGATGGCGGGCGAGCGACAATATTCGACGTGAGTGCGTCGCGCGTGATCGCATCGAGCGTCGACACCCGCGCGTCTTGCGCTCGAGCGCGAGCGATCGCGTCTTACGGGGCGTCAAAGTTGACGACACGGCGCTCAGATGATGATGTCGATGATGACGAAGATGAGCGCGTGTTGGACGTGGTAGACTGATGATTCGATCGCGTTGACGCATTGCACAGGCGAATCGTCGTACCATTTACGGTCGAGAATCACGCACAGGCGGTGGCGCGAACGCTTGGCGTCGATCGTGAGCTGCGCGAGGACGAGGTGCAGAAGACGATCTGCGTCGAGACATCTACGGACGGAACGACGCACGACGTCGTCGCGACGTTTGAATCTGACGATTTAAAAGTCTTAAGGAGTGCGACGAGCGCGTATTACGACTTACTCGCCGTGAGTGTTAGAACGGTGGAGCGGTTTGGGAAGTAGGAGTTTCGCGCGTGTACGGTTTTTAAAAGCGCCAACGACAGCTCGAGGCGCGCGATGTCGCTCGATAGATATCATATTTATGAAGCCATCGGTAAGGGGAAGCATTCAACGGTGTATAAAGGTCGACGAAAGAAATCGATTCAGTATTATGCGATCAAGAGCGTGGAGAAGGGGCAGAGACAACGGGTGATGCAGGAGGTTGCGGTGTTGCGAACGTTGTCGCACGAAAACGTGCTCAAATTTGTAGCTTGGTATGAGACGCAGAATCATTTATGGGTGATTTTAGAGTACTGCGTGGGTGGAGATTTATTACTGTTACTAAGACAAGATTTGAAGCTCCCAGAGCCGTCGATTACGACATTTGCGCGTGATATGTTTGTGGCGGTGCGCGAGATCCATAGCAAAGGACTGATTCACTGCGACTTGAAGCCGAGTAACATGTTGCTCGATGAGGAGGGTCGAATCAAGGTGTGTGGATTTGGTTTGAGTCGCAAAATTACCGCGGTGGCAACGGCGAATGGTACGCCTGCGCAACTTTCGCGACGAGGTACGCCTTGCTACATGGCACCTGAAATGTTCACGCCCGAAGGCGTGCATTCGTTTGCGACAGATCTTTGGGCGCTTGGATGCGTGTTGTACGAGTGCGCCACAGGTCGGCCGCCGTTCACGAGTACGTCGTTGACGTCACTTATTGAACAGATTTTAGAACACGAACCATCGCCACTGCCATCGTCGTGTAGTGCGTCGTTCAAGAGTTTAGTTTTTGGGCTTCTCATCAAGCGGCCTCACGCTCGTCTCACGTGGGAGCAAGTGATTCATCACGAGTTTTGGACCGAACGCGGAGGAGAATATAAGGACGATGTGCGACAATTATCATCGCTCCGTCTACCTCCGCAGGCGGCGTTTGACGCTTTGGCGGCGAAGCTAAAGAGCGAGGATCTCGCAGCGCGATTGAAGATGTTGGGGAGCGTGCGCGATTCTGGTTCCGCCGGCGCGGCGGATCTTCGCAAGTCTTTCATGCCTTCGTTGACTCAAAGTTTGCGCGACAGCGTGAATGTTTTGCGGTTATCTAGGATTGCTCGTTCAAACTTGGAGCGCGAAGAAGCCGGAACGTACGGCCCGCATGGCGCCACGCCTGAAGGCAAAGAGAACGCGCAAGCAAACGCGCCAGAGGATGTCGAGTTGGAGAATCCTGACGCAGAGTTGAACTTTGCCACACCCACCGGGGATGACGAGGAGGACGATATGGAAGTTTTAGGAGAAACTATAATTCCAACCGCGCCGAAAACGCCACCGAGACGTCGTGGTGGAGAATCATTTGGGGACGAGAATCGAGCGGAGAATTTCACTGAACCAGCAGAGTCTTTTGAGGACGCGGACGAGGAGCATACAGCTGACGATACGCGTGTAGTGTTGACACCGCCTGCGGCAGATGCTATGCTAGTCGATTCACGATCTCCGGTGGCGACGACGTCGATGTCACGTTCGGCGCAGACTGCAGATGAAGACTTTGGCGACGATGTGTCATCGTCGTTGCGCTCAGCGGAAACTCCTGCGCTTGTTGGGAGACAAGAAAGTCGTCGACCTACGGTGATTTCGTCGTCGGCGGCGAAAAAGGAAGTTATCAAAAGCATCGATTACAGTAGATTTGAGAAGTTGTGCACGCACTCTTCAGATTTGATTGTGCGTCCGATCATTTTGAATAGACGCATTGAAGTCGTGCAAGAGGCGCCGCACGACCCAGACACGCTGCCGTTCAAAGCAATAAGCGTGAGCGAAATGCTCGCCACTTCACAGACAGAGTTGGAAGCATTTTTAACTCGAGTCTATCGCTCTGTTGCTCATCCCTCTCCAATTCAGGAGAAGGTGAACACGTTGGCGTATTTTGAGACGCTCTGTTCCGACACATCGAGTGCCAATGTCTTGGTGAACTCATCCTTAATGTCAATGTTTGTGCGCGTGCTTGGGAGCAGTAAAGCGCCATCCTTGAGAATTCGACTTTGCAGCATCATGGGCTTGCTCATGCGACATGCGACGCACATCGGCGATGAATTAGCCAAGAGTGAAGCGGTCAAGGTGTTGGCGGACACGATGAGTGACACAAATGAACGCGTCAGGCGACGCGCTATGGCCACGCTTGGAGAATTGTTATTCTACGTCGCTACGCAGCAGCGACCAGATGCGGCTGAAGTTTGGGGCGTCACCGATAGCGTCATTGAAGTCTTCATTCGCACGCTCAAGTATGAAGAAGATGAAATCACAAAACACTATGCGTGCAAGACGATTGAAAACATTGTTTCGCACGAAGGCGCGTCTTGGAGTGATGCATTCACCGAATGTCGAACGGCAATTTTACTTTTTGCAATCGTTTTGAACAAGGAAAGTGGCGATCAAATAAGAGGTACTGCAGCGAGTGCATTGTCGCGAAGTATTAGATGCAACACCAATATTCTTCATCCGCTCGTTGGCGAAGTGGACAACGTCAACGCGAGAGATGGCTTGATCGGTATGCTTCGAGACACGGAAGCTAAGGTGCAGCAATCTGGCTTGAACATTCTAAATTATGCTTTGATTCACGAAGAATCAAGGTCTATAGCCACGACGATGGAGGAGCAGACATTACTGCCAGTGCTCACGTCGTTGTTTGAGCGAAGCCAAACAACCGTGATTAAGGCGAAAGCTTTGCTAAGCATGGCTCTACTCATCCGGCTGCACCCGAAATGGTTATTAGCTGCATGCGGTGCGCGCGTACTAGCCATGATTGATCGTCGACCGACGGATATGGATAAGTACTTGGCTGAAAGTTACGACGCATTTGTCATCACCGTTGTTTCACTTGTGCCGCGCGTCAATGGAGGCATCCTGGGAGAAGTCGAACGATTGATGGCGAGCAAAGAAGGAGAAGCGAATCACGAGAATGCAGGAGCAGCGCTTAAGTTGTTCCCGGTGTTGGTGCATCTATTGGGATCATCCACAATGAGACCAAAGGTGCTTGATGACCGATTTCTCGCCGACATTGCACGTTACCTGAACGCTGCGGAGACTGAAGATTACTTCCCTGGTCGCGATGAGCTTCGTGTCGGTGTTTTGTCATTGTTGGAAACGTGTTCGCAATACGCTGATGAGGTTTTATTGAATGCCGATGCCGTCACTGTGCACTTCTTACCAGCATTGTGTGATTTGTTGGCGAGCAGCACGAGCGCCGACACACGCTTTTTGGCACTCAAGCTCATTTGTGATATCTTGCTACCATTGCGTCTAGATTTAGACATTGCAGTCGAGCGTGGATTACGCCGCGAGGTTGTCGCTCATCGTCTTGATGCACTCATCATGGAGGACTTGTTGCCCATGTGCCCAAGTTTGATTGAAAGTGAAGATCCAATTCCGTTGTACGCGTTGAAGCTCTTGAGCGGAACGCTCGAAATCGAACCAGCGTTATGCCGAGAAGTCATTGCACTCGGCTTAGCGCCGCAGTTCTTCGAGTTTTTGTCTCTTGATCACACCAATAACAACGTGCACAACGTTCGATTGTGTCTCACGCTCGCTCGGTCGACGGCGTTGAGCACGCGCACGCTCTGGGACTACAAAGCCCCAGAGAAAGTCGCCGCCGTGCTCTCGTACACGCATCAAAACAACGTCGGACCATTCGTGGAGCCTGCGCTCGGGATCGCCGCCACACTTCTCCGTCGCGCGAGAAACACCATGAGCATCGGCGCCTCCACGCCGCCGAGCGAAATCACCACCCTCCTCGACCTCGCCCCCATCCTCCGTCAGCTCGCCGCCACCGTCACCGACGGCGCGCTCGCGCGCGACCTCATCCTGTCCCTCGACGCATTCAACGCGCACTAGTCATCTATTCCCTTGCAAAGCGAATCAACCATCTGTACCACCACCGCATCCGCGCCCGCCCGCCGATGAAGACGAAAATAAAAAGTCAACGCTGCGTTTTCCTCAGTCAACGTCGTACACACGCCGCACACGCCCGCCCGCGCGCCCGCGCCGCGTTCGCCGACGGAGCGCCGTAAAACCACCACCGCGCACACCACCACCCGCGCCGCGCCCGCCGCGAACGCCAACGACGCCGCCGCCGCCGACGAACGCCGCCGACGACGACGCGGAAATACGAAGCGGCGTTTTGCAGCGCACGCGATCGATCGAATCATGCCCCGGGACAGCTCACGCGAAACCGCCCCGTGGACCGCGGAAGAAGACGAAAAGCTCCTACGCCTCAATCGCACGCATGGCAATCGATGGAGCGACATCGCCAAGGTGATGGGCACGCGTTCGGGGCAGCAATGCGCGCAGCGGTGGAGGCATAAAGTCAACCCGAATATTCGACGCGAGCGGTGGAGCGCGGAGGAGGACGCCAAGGTACGTATGCGTGCGCGGCGCCGCGTCCGCGTGATGTCGATGTGGTGTGCGTGCTCGTATTTGCGACGGTGCGCGCGTGTACGATGGCGTTTGCGTGTTCTTTTTCTTGTTGGGATACTCACGCGTCTCGTTTCGCGCGCGTAGCTCAAACGTTTACAAGAACAATACGGCCATCGCTGGGCGGAAATCGCGAGACGCATGGGTGGACGCACCGATCAGCAATGCATGGGACGCTGGCGACGTCATTTAGACCCGAATGTGACGCGCGGCGCGTGGGATGCGCGCGAGGACGCGGCGTTGCGCGCGTTGTACGCCGAACTCGGGCCAAAGTGGTCGAGGATTTGCGAGTCGGTACCGGGACGCACGGCGCAGCAATGTCGCGCGAGATGGTTCCAGATTGACGGCTCCGTGGCTCGCGGTGGCAATGAAAATCATGACGTAGACTTGGATGACGAACCAGCGCCGATGGTGGAGCGGAGACTGGCGGGGAATCAACCGCGGTCATCTCGCGTGATGAGCGCGAGTCCGCCGACGCCAGACGCGCAACCGTTTCATAAAATTTTGGAAGAAAGTGCGCGCGCTGCCGCGGCGGGGTCTCTCGATCCGTATCCGATGCAACATGCGCCGTTATTAGCAGCGGTTCAGCGATTTGCGCCGACGACGTCCAACGCGATTGATCCGACGACATCGTGGCCAATCGCGGGCGTGGAGGCGGCGATTCCGCGATTCGATGAACGCTTGACCAAGCATAGACGTGATTCGGACGCCACGTCGAGTAAAGCTGCGGGGTATGATGTTGGAAGTGGACGATCTATGATGCATAGCGCCGAGCATACGCCGATAGCGATTGGCGTACCGACGCCACCGCAGCGCGCGCGCGTGATGGCGTCGACGTCTACGGATGCCGACGGCGGGGACAAATTGTCCTTTTTGTACACCGTTGCGCTGAATGAAACGACGCAGGCGAAGCAAGGATGATTGACGTATACGTTGTAGCGGTGTAATTACAAAATCATGATGATCAACAACACGGAACCGCGTCGTCGACGCAGCATTCGAGAAGAAATTGACTAAACTCGTCGAGTTCGACGGCGGCGTCGCCAAACATTTCATCAAAGTCGCCAATGTCGTGTGTTTCAGCGTCATTCTCGGGTTCTTCGCAATTCTCTCGTTCTCGTTTGCAAGAAGCATATTGTTTGTTTCGTTATATATGTCGGCGCGTGGCTCGCGTGCGTTTTTGTGCGCGGGGAAACGTGTGAAATCGCGTCGTCGGCAGTTAAAGCCGTCTTCGCAAAATCCAGTCGCCTCCGCGCCGCGCGAGCGCCTAGTCCGACCCGATACAAACTCAGTATAAGTGTCCGCAAACGATTCTGGAGTCAAGTCAAAATCCAAGTTTCCTAAAACACACCCCATCGACGTGTCTTCATCCGAATCCGATGGCGTTTCGCCGCGTTTCTTCTTCTCTCCTTTCTCGACGTCTTCTTTTGTCTTCCGCCACGCGTCCAAATCCCACACCCGTGGATCTGCAGGTATGGCAACCTTCCCCGACATCACCGGCATCGCCGCATATTTCATCGCAGGCTTCACCCCACACGTCATTTCCAACAACGCATCCTTCAACTGCGCATTCTCGAGCGCCAAAGTCTGCGCGTGCGCGCGCGCGTGCTCCAAATGCATCTCCAAATACGCACACTTTGCTCGCATCTCGCGCTCAATCTCGCGCTTACGCGCGCGTGACGCCGCAGACGCCTCGCGATTCGCCGCCAGGCGCTTCGCCCGGCTCTGTGGTGCGCCCGACGTCGACGTCATGGCGCCAACAAAAGCGCCCGCGGCACCACGCCTCTGTGTGTGCTGCTCGGAATGAATCGACGTCAAACGCTCGTCACGCCGCGCTCGATCGCGCGCTCGACGGTGAACACGACACCGAACGCGTCGTTTCTGTCGTCCTCCGCGCGCGTCTCGTCTGCGTTCGTCCTCCGCGCGCGCGAATGGCGCCGAATGACGCCGCGCGCCACGCGTCCTCGGCCGTGGCGCTGACGCCACTCGACCAATCATCGTGCGAGAAACGTGCCACGTGGCATGTTGCAATACATAACCACCACAACGCCTATATATGTACTGACGACATGTGGTGTGCGTGCGCGTGCATCGGCATTACGGGCCATTCTGTCCCTAGTGTAACCATGCAATGACTCATGTAGAGTGATGAGATACACGATGGCCAATGATAGATGTTTGCGTCATGGTGTATGTCAAACGAGGGTTTATGGGTTTTTGGCGCGCGTCCACGCGCGCCTCTGGGCGCGCGACGATTGTCGCGTTCGCGGCGCGACATACGCGACATCCGCGCGCGCGCCGTCCGTTCGCCCGCGCACGACGCATTCGCAAAAGCCAATCAAAGACATTTCTTCGCCGTCGCGCGCGTTTGATCGCGCCGAAACGCTCCACCGCGCGCGTCACGCGCGGTATTAAGTCGCGTTCAAACGCGCGGCGCCGCGAGGGTGCGATTCCGCGTGGCGACATAGCGCGAATAAAATGACAGACGCCGGCGCGCACGTGGCGAGGAAACCGCTCGCGGACGTGAGTGAAGAGGAGTTTTTGCGAGATCTGGTGCGTGATGCGCTCGAACGCGCGATGTGTGCGCGTGATTGGTGATATTAAGTTTGCGTGGCGCGATCGCGGATTCAACGCCGAGGTATTAACCTCTGTGGCTTTCGTCGCGTTTGCTTTGGTATGGGACAGATATCGCATTTAAGACATGATGAAGCGGTGGCAAAGGAAGTTCCAGAGGGTATAGGTGCGTACGCGCGATGGTGCGGATGATGTGCGCGAAAGATGTGGGATGATTTTTAAGACGCGCGCGCGCGTTCGATACCGTCTGACCGCCGCGTCGCGCCGAGACGTACGCGATGATTTTTTGTGCGTCGTTCGCGTCACTGACGATGGTACGCGCGAACGCGCACGCATGAGTATAGGTTTAGAATGTTTTCCGCAACGTACGGTGAATGGGTTCAAACTCGACTTGTTTGGTTTGTATCACAACGTGTGCGCGCGCGGCGGATTTCCAGTCGAACACAATGGCAGCGCGGCCAAGGTGCCGTGGTCGTGGAGTAAAGAAATCTTCATGGGCATGGCGAATTACACCTCCACCCACCGCTGCACGTCAGTTGGGCATGATTTGATTCAGAGCTACCGCAAGTATTTGCTGAGCTATGAAATCGCGCATCCAGAAGACGTGAACAAGACGGGCAAGGCGCCGACGGGGGAGGTGCCGCGAGGCGCGCAGACGGCGCGGGTGCGCATGGCAGGCGTCGGGGGCGACAAACGTCGACGCACTGGTGAGGGTTCTGGGCGAAAACGGCGAGAGGGTGGTATGGGAGGACCGCGAGCGCGCGGTGGTGCGGGACGCGTCGGGCGTCCGCCGCGTGGGTTGCCGCCGAGAGGGGGCAACTTCAACTTTTCCATTGGCAACCGCGTGCGGGTGTACTGGCCGAGTGACGGCGAGTGGTACTCTGGCATGGTTGTCATGCAAGAAACGAGCGCTGAGGGCGTGGTATACAGTAAAGTAGACTACGATGACGGCGATGAGGAGGTTTTGAACTTGGCGAATGAGATTTGTGAGTGTTTGGACAACGATGAGGATGGGTTGGTGTACGTGCCGAGGCCGAGCTCGAGACGCGCCGGGGCGGCTATGCCCGGTCAGCTTGCGTTGGAGTACCAGGGTGGACACGAGAGCGAGACGCATCGACAAGCAATATCTATGGATGACGTTTTAGAAGCCATGAATCGCCGAGAGGCGGCACGTGGGTTGTTCGAACTTGGGGCGGATCCGTACGAGGCGCGCGAGACGTACCGTCTCGGATACATGATGGGCGTGCGTCGGTCGGCGATAAAAGCGGTAGATATTATGAAAAGTATGATTGAGCGCGCGTTTCCGGAAGGAGATCCGATGCGCGACTTGGTCACGAAAGAAGATTTACACAAAGCAGTCGTGGATGGCACGTATGAGGCGGACGAGGAGAGCGACGAAGACATTCAAGACGCCGACGATTACGACAAGCCGTGGCCGACTGATGCGAATGTCCCCACTGAGGCGCAAGTGAAGGAAGAAAACGAGCGTTTACGCGCCGAACGTGCTGCAAAGCTCGCATCGACGTCGTCGCAATCACTCAATCCCGATGGCTCGAGTAAGTTGGTGTTCAAGGTGAAGCGGGCTCGCGACGGCGAAGGCGAGGATGTCGCGACGGGCGCCGCCGCGAACGCCGAGCAAGACGCCACTAACGCAGCGAAACCGAACGAAGATCTTACCACTGGACCTACGCTCGGTGACCAGCGACGAATTGCACTAAACAAGGCGGTAAACACGTCGTATGCAGGTGACAAGGGCGTGTTGCGCTGGCTCGATACACATGGTTGGGGACACTACGCCGGCGCCTTTGCGGCGTACGGCGTCTCTCGCGTCTCTCTCGGTTACATCAACATGACCGATCTCGAAAACATGCAAGTCGAAGCTGAAATCCGACCAATCATGTTCACCGCCATTGGCAAGCGTCGAAAACGCCAGGAAAAATACGCACGTACGGGAACGTAAACCGCGTGGAGAGAGAACCAGACGCCTACGTCGATGAATCGACGCAGACGCGTAGACGATAGAACGAAGACATTTCTTTTGAAATCAATCGATATCACTATTTCAAAATCTTCAAGCGCAAATAGCACCAGCCCATGCGTCGCAGGCGCGATCTCTCGCGATTCACGCGCGTTCACGACTCGAAAGCGTCGAATCAAACGCGCGCGAGACGACGCGCGAGGTGAAAAAAGTAAAAAAACACTTTGCTCCGCGTTGCAAATATTCCTCATTTTCACGCGCCCGTTCGTGCGCCATGTCCACCGGATGGCTGCGTGGCATCGTCAAAGCCGTGCCTTCGGGCGATCAAGTCGTCGTCGTCGCGCCTTCGGCGAACCCGGTGCGTGCGCGCGACGAAAACGAAGCGCTCACGCGCGATCTCGTTCCGGTGTTTCCGATTACTGACGCGTGTTTGTGTGCGTTTCTGCGCAGATTGCGATCGCACCGGAAAAGTTAATCACGCTCGCGTCGTTAGTGGCGCCTCGATTGGTGCGTGTGCGTGTGCGTGTTTGCGTGTACCGCGCGTGTGCGCGTGGAGTCGGGCGTGGAAAGTGGTGCTGTCGCGTCGCGTAACAAGCTCGATCGTTCGAGAGAATAGAATTGACACGATTATTTGTCGGTTTCGTGTCCGATGTGTGGTGCTCGCGAATGAAGTATTAACGATGTGTTGATTGATGGTTCGTAGGGACGACGGGATGGTCAATCTAAGGATGAAGTGTTCGCGTTCGAGTCTCGCGAGCGGTTACGTAGGACTTTGATAGGGAAAACGGTGACGTTTCGCGTTGAGTACAAGGTGGATTCGATCAACCGTGAGTTTGGTGTGGTGTTCACGGAAAGTGGGGAAAATGTGAGTCTTTCACAAGTGCGTGCGGGATTGTGTAAGGTGAAATCGGGAGGGAGTGATCGGGCGAGTAACGTCCTGGAGCTCGAAGCGGCGGAACAAGCGGCGCAGGCGGATGGCATCGGGATGTGGAGCAAGGATCCGAGCGTTCTCGCCGCGGCAAATCGTCCACCGGTTCAGGCTATTAGTGGCGAAACGTTGCTGTCGACGTTGAAGATGAAACCGACGCCCGCGGTAGTGGAATTTGTGCTGAACGGTGGGACTGTAAAGTTGTTGCTTACAGGCGACGGGATGGTGCACGGCCAAATCATCAAGGCGTCTATCGGCGGCATCAAGGTTCCATCTATGGGCCGAAAGGGTGCAAAAAACGAAGATGGCAGTGAGCAAGGTCCTGAGCCGTTTGCGACAGAGGCTAAGAACTTCACGGAACTTTCATTGATGCACCGCGACGTGCGCGTCATTTTGGAAAGTTTAGATCGCCGTGATAATTTTATTGTGTCAATCTTGCCTGCAGACGTAAATGACGCATCTTTTGTCAATGTCGGTGAAGCTTTATGCCGTCATGGTTTGGCGCAAGTTCACGAATCGAGCGCAGCGGCGTTGATCGGTGGTGCGATGAAGTTGCGCGCAGCCGAAAAGGCGGCAAAGGATCAGAAACTTCGACTTTGGCACAACTATGTTCCTCCTGTGTCCACCCTCAACGCTGTGGATTTGAAAAACTTTACCGCGAAAGTAATCGAAGTTGTGTCTGGGGATTGCGTATCCGTCCTGCCGATATCTGGATCGGACAATGCGGAGCGTCGAATCAACTTGAGCTCCATTCGTGCCCCAAGATTTTCTCATTCGCGCGACGAGAACGCCCAACACGAGCCTTGGGCAGTTGAGTCGAGAAGTTTCTTAATTTCGCGTTTGATCGGTCAAACAGTAGAAGTAAGCATGGATTACACGCGCAAGATAGGTGACGGCGCGAACGAGCGACTGTTGCAATTTGCGACTGTGAAATTGCAAAGCAAAAAGGGAGGCGAAGCTCTCAACGTATCAGAGATGTTACTCATTCGTGGCCTCGCAACTGCTATTCGTCACCGTGGCGAAGAAGAGCGCGCGTCAAATTACGACGAACTCATCGTGGCAGAGAAGAAAGGTATCGAGAGCAAGAAGGGCGTGCACAGCAAGAATCGCGACGCACCAATTCATAGACACAATGACTTTAGCATGAATGCGCACAAGGCGAAGACGTTTTTGCCTTTTTTGCAACGTGCAGGTAAATGTACGGGCTTAGTAGAGTACGTTGCCACCGGTCACAAACTTCGAGTGTCCATTCCGAAAGAGGGTGCCGTGATTGCTTTTTGTTTAGCGGGTGTTCGATGTCCACAACGCGACGAACCGTACGCCGACCAAGCGCTCGCGTTCACCAGAGCAAAGGTGCTTCAGCGAGAAGTAGAGATTGAAGTGGACTCTGTTGATAAGAACGGTACTTTTCTCGGTTCGTTGACCCTGAACCATGGTCATTTCAATCTTGGAGAGGAGTTGCTGCGATTGGGTTTGGGAAGCTTGCATCCCGCGTTCCCGGTCGACCGCGTGCAAGGAGGTAGAGCCTTAGCAGAAATCGAGGCGGCCGCAAAAGAAACAAAGGCAGGTCTATGGAAGGATTGGACGCCGCCTGTAGTCCAAGTCACGGAAGAAGAAGATTCCGAGGCATCGATTAGCTCGGAGTTTGTTGAAGTAGGCGTCACCGAGGTTCTCGGTGGAGGACGATTTTTCGTTCAAAAGCTCGACGGTAGCAAAGTCTCATTCGTCACTGATAAGCTCGCCGAGCTTTATGATAATGAAGACACCAATAGAGCGGCGGATGGCGTATTTGAGCCGAAAGTTGGCGATATGGTGGCTGCCAAGTTCACCGGGGATGACAAGTGGTCTCGAGCAATCGTCACTGGCAAGCGCGTAGGCGACAAGCCAGTGCCCGTGTTCTATTGCGATTTCGGCAATGAAGAATCCCTAGACTTCAATCGTTTGCGACCATTACGAGACTCGAGCATCACGGCTGGGGCGATCCCTCCCATGGCAAACCTCTGCGCGTTCTCTGGTCTCAAGGTGCCGTCGGTTGATTCCGAATACGGCTTCCAAGCCGCGACGTTCATCGGTCAAACTATCGCCAACAATGCTTTCTTCGCCCGCATCAACGCGCGCGAACGGTATCCCACTACCAAGCCATGGGACGAAGAATCCCCAGTCACCTTCGCTTTGGCTCTTTTCCAAGAAAAAGACTCCACCGAATCCGTCGCGGTTGACATTCTTCGCGCCGGTTTCGCCCGCGTCGACGCGCGCGCCTGCCGTCGTCTGCCCAGCGATTTCGTTCAATCTCTCCGTGACGCCCAAGAGTTCGCCCGTCGCTCGCGTTCAGGCATGTGGGAATACGGGGACGTAGATTCCGATGAAGACTAATCATCCACGATGGTTCTTCGCGCGTTGTAACGTCGACCGAGGACATCCCTAAAGAAAAATCCTATACCCTCGTCACGTGTTCTTATCCACCGCGCCTCCTCGAGCGCCCCGCATTCGCCCGCGCGCGGTTCGACTCGCCCACGCACACTCGAACGATGATTGCCTTTGTGCACGCCACCGCGACGCACGCGGCGCACGCGGCGCGCGCGCCCCGTCGCGGCGCGACGTCGCGCACCCCGACGGCGATCGCTCAAAAAGTGTCACTCTCAACGGCGCGCCGGGCGCGCGTGATTTCTCGCGCGAGCGCGGCTGGCGTTGATCTCGAGCGCGATGGGAAGAAACGCGTGGTGATTACGGGCATGGGTGCGGTGACCGCGCTCGGTGATGATATCGACGCGATGTACGAACGTTTGTTGAATGGGGAGAGCGCGGTGTCGGAAATCAGCAACTCTGACTGTAGCGAAATTGGTACGAGATTCGCTGGGGAGATTAAGGCGTTTGACGGAGGTGAATACATAACGAAGAAACAAGCGAGACGTGTGGATCCATACATTGCGTATATGATTGTCGCGGCGAAGCGGGCACTTGAGAGTGGTAAGGTGAACTGGAACGATGAGTCGGCGCCGCACTACGTGAATAAGAAGTTGAGCGGATGCCTTATTGGAAGCGCCATGGGTGGGATGCATACCTTTGCGTTGGCGAACGAAGCGTTGATCAAACATGGGCATAAGAAGATGAACCCGTTTTGCATTCCGTTTGCGATTTCAAACATGGGGAGCGCGCTGACGGCGATGGATATTGGGTTCATGGGGCCAAACTATTCCATCGCGTCCGCATGCGCGACGGGTAACTTTTGCATTCTGAACAGTATGATGCACATTCGCAATGGTGAGGCTGACTTGATGCTCGCGGGTGCGAGTGATGCTGCGGTTATCCCAATCGGTATGGCTGGTTTCGCCGCCGCCAAGGCGTTGAGTCAGCGCAACGACAACCCAAAGGCGGCTTCTAGGCCGTGGGATGCCAACCGTGATGGTTTTGTCATGGGTGAAGGTGCGGGCGTGCTTGTTCTCGAGTCTTTGGAAAGTGCGTTGGCGCGTGATGCTCCAATCTTAGCGGAAGTGATGGGAGGATTTATGACGTGCGATGCGCACCACATGACGGAACCGCACCCCGAGGGTAAGGGTGTCAATTTTGCCATCGACAAGGCTCTCGAAGTCACCGGTGTCAAGGCTGAAGATATTAACTATATTAACGCGCACGCCACGTCTACGCCTGCGGGTGACATGGCTGAGCTTCGTGTGTTGCAGCGAAAGTTTAAGAACTCTGAGGGTGTCAAGATTAATAGCACCAAGAGCTTAATCGGTCACTTGCTCGGCGCTGCCTCGGCAGTTGAAGCGGTTGTTTGCATCAAGGCGATCACGTCTGGTGAATTGCACCCGAACATCAACTTGGAGACGCCAGATGAGGGCGTCGACACGTCCATGTTGGTTGGTAACAAGCGCGAAAAGCACACTGTCAAGTACGCGCTTTCGAACTCGTTTGGATTTGGTGGTCACAACTCGGCTGTCATTTTCGCCCCCTACAAACCGAAAGCTTAAAACTCAACAAGCCTAAGTATTCATTGTTCATATCAGTTTCTTTTCTAGCTTAATAATATGCCATTGCAAATGTGTCTATTTTCTAAAGTGTCTTAAATCAAATCGAGTCCAAAGACGGCGCTAATGACGAATAAGACGCCAAACGCCAAAGCTACGCCGCTCGAGCCGCGAGCAATGTAGCTCACAAACTTTGGATTGTTTTTCTCTAACGCTGCCGTCCCGGCGCCAATGCAGTACGTGTACGTTCCCATGGCAATGATGGTTCCGATGAAGAACGTCGCCAGGAAGGAAATAGCTTCAACTCGGGGAAGCGCGAGCGCCGGTAAAAGCAAGAACAACGAGTCAGGCTGTAAGCCATGAATGGTACCCGTGATGTACGTCCACGAGATGAAACTGCTGTCGCGTTTCGCAGGCATGGGCATATCAGTACCATGCGAGTGCGAGTGCGAGTGTGAGTGCGAGTGCGAGTGCGAATGTGAATGCGAGTGCGAGTGCCCGCCAAAGCTCTCCCAAAAGCCCATGGCGCCGATGATGATGAGCGTCAAGCCGACGATGCCTTGACCAAACTGACCAATAATCTCCATGTTAAGTGGCAAACGATCTCGCAACAGAATGAATATGCAGCCAAACAAGATTTGACCAGTGTTGTGACCAAAACCCCAAAGCGCACCCATGAGTGCGTTTTGCGCGCGACTTGGGCCGACGGTGAGCGGCGTGAGCGCGGCTAAGTGGTCCGGACCAGTCAACGTGTGCAAGCAACCCGCCAAAAGTCCCGCCCAAGCGGACTTGAATGCGGTGATGACGCCCATCCAGTTTGACAAGTGCAGCTGGCTAATAAATATAGCTACAGCTTCGCTGCACACGGTATATGCGGCACCCAACGCGCAAAAGACGGTGAACGCCCACAGCGCCAACGTCGTGGTCTTGGACAGCGGCTGACGACCAAAAGTCACGAGCAAACGCACAGAGTTCATGGCAACCATTAACGTTGCACCTTCGTGCAACAATACTGCCAGCCAAAGTGGGAACGCACCAAACAGCGCGGGAATAGCAGAGCCGATAATCGATATCACGGCGAGCGCGATGTTTTGTCGCAGCACCGTCCGCGTGCGGTCAGCCAAGGTGAACAATTCCGGAAGCTGCGAAATCCCGCCATCGTCATCCTTGGTGAGCAACAGCACATCTGCAGCGCTCGCCGCGGCGTCGCTCGGCGTGGACGCGATGGCTACACCGACATCCGCAGCTGCGAGCGCGGGTGCGTCGTTAATGCCGTCGCCAACCATCGCCACGCGAGGATACTTGCTCGTCTTTTTGCGTTCGCGCGCATTTTCAATAAGCTTGAGCTTTTGATCGGGCGTTAATCCGGAATACACGCTTTCAGGCGCGAGCTTGATGGCTTCGGCCATAGCTTTGGCACTCGTCTGATTATCCCCGGTGAGCATGAGGAGCTCCAAACCTTTACTGTTATCTGCCATTTCCCACCACCGACGTCGGCAGCGACCGCTGCGCAACGATTCGGCGGCTTCGGGCGCTTTCGAGTTCAAAGTATCACTGAAGCGGAACAACGCTGGTCGTTCTCCTTCAACAGCGAGTACGGCGACGATTTCACCATCGCGTGTTTCGGAGTTGATTGCTAACGAACAGTTTTCGGCGTCGTCTCCGCAGAGTTCGAGCGCGAATTCCGCCGTGCCAAATCTCGCGCGCTTGCCGGCGAATAAACCCTCGACACCACTGCCGTGCACCACCTTGTAATCGCCCGCATTACCGACATCCGGAAGATCTAAACCACGCGTCGATGCTGTAACGGCGGCGGCAATTGGGTGCGACGACCCGCGCTCGAGATTTAGCGCGTACGCCAGTGACTTGAGCGAAGCGCCGGGCGCGCCTTGTTCAGGTTTTTCGCAATCAAAACGCGTAATGCTTGTGCAGCTCATTTGACCAGTTGTAATAGTCCCAGTCTTATCGAGAGCCACGGTGCCTACTTCGGCTAATGCATCAAGCGTTAGTCCACCTCGAATCAGCACGCCTCGACGCGCCATGGCGCCGATGGCGGCGACGTAAACCAATGGGGACATTAACAACGCGCACGGCGCCGCGGCGGACAAGAATGCAAAGCTGCGGTACATAGCACCTCCTCGACCCAAAAATGGAATACCGAGCACGACTGGCGCAAGGAGCATTGTGATAAACGTAATGGCAAGAATAGCCTTGCTGTAGCGGTCACCTATACTATCAATTAACCGCGAAACCTTGGGTCGGCGACGCTGCGCCGCTTCGGTGAGACGAGCGATGCGCGCTGGAGTACTCTCCTCGCTCGAACGCAAGCTCTTCACCACAAGCACACCGTCCGTATTCATTGCACCCGCTGGAATCTCATCTCCATATCTCTTCATCACCGGTAAAGCCTCACCCGTGATGTGCTGAATGCTCACCAATGCGCTCCCGTGCACGACGACACCATCGAGTGGCACTTGCTGACCCGCCTTGACAAAAATCGTCGTTCCAATCTCTACATCCGCGGCTGGAACTTCTCTGATGGATGATATATCCGGTACTCCATCAGAATTGAGCGTGACAACGTCTGCAGTCGTCGGAACCGTGCCCCATAACGCCTTGAGATCACCGCGTGCGTGCGACGTCAATCGATCCTCCACAAAGTGCGCCGACGCAAACAGCACCAATAATAACGCACCCTCCATGGCGCATCCCAACAACACCGTCCCTAGCACCGCTAATGTAGTTAATACGTGAATATTCACGTTCCCAACCGCAAGTTCGTACGTGACATCCACAAACTCGGGCGTCCCAGCCAACGCGTACACTAAAATCGTACACGCCTTGCTCAACGTCGCCGCCGTCTGCGTCTCCACCACACCTCCACCACCCACGTGCATGAGAATGTGCGAAATCCCCGCCATAACAAACAACACCCACGACACTACCGCCACGAAAGCGTTCCCGCGCAAGAAATCCGCAACCCGGTGCACGCCCGTGGCGTTGAACACCGCGTCCAGCGCGCGCTCCAACTCATTCGCCTCCTTCCCTTGCGACGCCCGCATCATCATCCCAGCCTTGGCCACAAATTCATCCTCATCACTACTCATTATCTCATCCGCACTCGCCGCACCGTGCGAGCCACGCCCGTGCGAATGCGAGTGCGAGTGTCCGTCAAACGGCGACCCGTGCGCCACCGCGCCCGCGACCCCCACCCGCCCCCGCGCTCGCGCCCCGCCCCCGCTCGCCCCGCGCACCGCGCGACCGCACACCGATGACGATCGCGATGTCATCCACGCGCGCGGCGCCGACACCGCGCGCCCGAACGCGCCGTGATGCGCGACGCAGCGCGCGCGCGCTGAAACCCTCAACTGCAATCGCCCTCCATCATCCGCGCCTCCTGCACGCGCGCTCGCGCCTCGCACCGGCGCTTGCGCGGTGCGCACGCGAGCTATGGCGATGCCGGAGCAACTCGCGGCGAGTGTCATCGCGCACGGGCGCGCGCGGCGTACTGTGGCGGCGCGAATGGGGCGCGGGATGGATAGCCGTGATGCGGCATCGACCGTGAACCGTTTTGAATGTGTGATAACATCACACATAGCTCTTTACATGGTTAAGTATTACTTATCGTATTGTACGGTGATTTGTACTATGAATTGAAGAAATCCAACTGGACGCGATGCCGAGGCGTGGGTGTTGGCGACGCCAGAATCTGTCGCCGCGTCGCCGTCGCGCGTGACGCGCGCGGGTGCATCGCGTCGCACTCACTTTTCTTTGCCTCGCTCTGCGCGCAGAGCGCGGCGGTCGCGTTAGGGGCGGCGTGCGTCGAGCGATCGTCGTGTGTTCGTGGCTTGGGTGTTGCGATCATTTCAATGATGTTTTCGCGCGCGTTCGTGCGCGCTGGTGAAGGCGATGGCGCTGAACGCGCGGCGTTGATTGCGTCGTCATCGTCTGTGGCGTCGGTGCAGTGCGGTGGTGGCGATGCTGGCGCCATGGAACGCGGGTGTTCGATGACGGAGGGTGTTCGCGCGGACGTCGACGACGCGTCGACGTCGAGACGATCGCGCGGCTTCGGTTCGTCGTCGGTAGGCGTCGTCGTCATGGCGGTGTGTGTTTTAGCAATTAGTGCGGTGGCGGTAATGATGACGGGGCGTGGAGGTGCGGCGCGGGGCGTGGCGGCGTTGGGTGAGGCGGCGCAACACCAAGGGCCGCAACCCGAGGCGCGTCCCGAGGCGTTTGCGTGTTACGCCGACGCCGAGGCGAAAGCGGCTGCCACGCTCGGCGAACTCGGAGGGACGTTACCGAACGGATGTTTGCAAGGAAAGTGCATCGATGTGACCGAAAGCGGGCGTAGGATTGCAGATGTGGGCGAACACATTTACGTCATTTGTATGCAGTGCAATAAACTGCGCGTGCCGTTGGAGTGGGCAGACAAGGTGACATTTGTTCGTGGTGAATTCGTCGATGGTTGTTACAAGGGTGCTAAAGATCATTGGCACAAGGCGTCGATGTCGCACGTGCACGCCATGAACGACGCGCGAGCGAATGCGTACAACACGATTACGATTATTGAAGAAGACGCGGCGACAAAGGAGCCTTCTGAAATGGGACGAGAGTTTGACATTGATCAAATCGTAAACGTGTTGCATTCAGACTCGCGCTGGCACGTTGCACGCGTTGGATATAGACCATATTTCTTCGAGAATCAGCACATGCACCAGAGAGAGTATGGCTGTCCAGAGCAGTGTAAATGTAACGCGGTGGCAAAGCACGCATGTATGATAGCCGGCGGCGAGTGCGACATCCGTAGTAGCGACTTTTATTTGGTGCGCATGGACCACGCGTTCCCGATTCAGCAAATGGTGCAAGTGCAAGGAAGTACGATTGACATGGAAGCGCTTCAACGCGTGAAAAATCAATTCTACGTCGTACCGCAATTGAGTTATCAAGACCATCTTGACGCCACGTTCGAGCAACAATTCAACATGGGAACGCGTTTCCGAGACATGTGTTTCGTCCCAGGCGCGACGACAGAACTCGGCGCGAAAGATACAACGACTAAAGACGCTTCAATTTCTTCAAATAGTACCACGGATAGCACCGCCGATGGTAAAGATGACATTGACGCGGAGACAGAGTACAACTCTGACGCGGCAACCATCGACGACGTCGACACCGACGTCGCCACCATCGGCGCGGCTGATGTCTTCGGATCTTCCGATTTCAACACGTTCTTCCTCGGCGACATTTAGACTTAAGCTAGGCTTTAACAAAGAAAGACCAAAGAGTTCTTCTCACACGTCTCGTCATATATGGTTTGCGCGCTCGACTACAAAACCTCAGAACGGGACGCGCGGCTTCAGCATGGTGTTCATCACCCCCATCGCGTTCGCCCGTCGTGCCCGTCGTGTCGGGTTCAACATGCTCACCACAAAGATCGCCAAGAAGGGTTTCTACAAAGGCAAAGGCGCGATAAACGTCGGCACACGCACGAAGCACGGTGCGTTTAAAACACTCAAGTGGAAGCTTCCACAATACGCCGTCCCGGAAGGCTTCGCCGCGAGCGCGTTGAAACCCTACGCGGAAGTCGGCCCCAAGTAATGACGCGCGATATCCGGACGGCGCGTGACGCGCGCGACGGCGCCCGCGCAGGGCGCACCGAGTAGTTTTAGCGAGTTTTAGCGATTGTAGTTTTGTAGCTCCAGTGATCCTTTTGAGAGGTTCTTCCTCATAAACGCGCACGCGCGTGGCGAAAATCACCGAGGACGGGCGCTACGAGCCGTGTAGCGCGTGTGCGGGGTGTGCGTTGTATGTCAGCGCGCGATGCTCGCGTCGTGTGGAGGAACGACGACGTTCGTGGTGCATTGTAAACGCAATGCGAGCAGTAGACAGGTGCGACTCGAGCGCACGCGACGGGACTGGACGTGACTGACGAGAGCTCGCTCGTGACGCGCGATTGGACCACAGACACGTAAAGTGCGGAAACGCGAAGACACTCGAGAGTTCTTGAAGGAGAAAGCGGCGCGCGAAGAGGCGGCGAAAATTGCGGCAAAAGTTAAGCCGTCGGCGCCGTACGCGGCGGCTACGTCTGAGAGTCAAGCGACGGCGCGCGTCGTCGAGGCGTACGATGCGTGGTTGGCGATTGGCGAAAATTTGAAGGCATTAAAGGATACCGCTAGGGCGAGCGAGAAGTGGGATCAAAGCGTCGGGTACAAGGCGTTTCGAGAAGTTATGGTTGAAGTGGCGGCGTACGACGCGGCGCGTATTCGCTACGTCGAGACGCGTCTCGAACGAGCGCTGGTATTATTTTACGAGGCAAAAGGCGAGAGCGAAACGGGTTATAAAACTCTCGATGCGTTTAATTGGTATTACGGGCGAGATTTCGACGCGAACGACGGGGTGAACGGGAAGAGCTTGACGTATATGTTACCGGCGGTGCTCAAGGCGCAAGCGCCTCGCGCGGTCGCCGAGCTCTTCTTTGTCGCATTAAATGGCGGCAAGAATGGAATGCCGTGCGTGTCGTATCCAGAAAAGCCGTTGCAACAAGCCATCGGGCGTCTTGAAGATGCGGCCGAGTATGATTTGCTGGAAGAAGATGAACTTGCGCAGCTCGCGGCGATGAAGGCGTTTGTCGCAGAGTCAAACAATTGAGAAATGTATCTTGAACTGTAGAAACGATTAATCACGATTAGGATTAGCGCGTGTGTTGGCATGTATACGATATGCGTTTTTTATTATTTCATCAAACAAGTTGTGCGTGTGCGCTGGTGATTATAAAGCCGTCGGGCGCTCGCCGCCATCGCTTCCAGCCTCTTCGCTGGCGATGGTGGCGGCCAAGGCCCAAGCGTCGTCGCGGCGACTCCACGACGAACCTTTGCCCGAATCTACCGCATTCTTTGCTTTAGCCTTCACTGAGTCGATGCGCTGTTTGGTGGAAAGTGAATTATTCATCGTCGCCGGCGGCACGGACTCTTTGGGCTCAGTTCCGCCGTTCGCCACGGCGTCAATCAGACTGTTCGCCCAAGGCGCGCCCGGGAGCGCGTGCACAAGCTGCGGGTCGGCAAAGTGCGCATCATCCTTTGGCGTCACCACGTACTCGCTCAATCTGCGTTTAATAGCATTCAGCGCCATCTCCGCCCGTAATACGCGCTTCTCCAACCGTCTATTCTCCGCATTCAAAGTCAACACTTCGCGTTCGAGCGAAAAATCATCCACCAACATCTTCGTGCGCTCCATCTCCATCCGTCGCACCTTTTTCTGTAACGCCTTCCGCTCACTTCTCGCGGGCCAACCCAAGATGAGATTGCCCACAAACGCGCCGATGCCCCCACCCTTTATCATCCGTCGCGTCTCGGGCTTATACGTCATCCACTGTTTCTTAATCGGCTCCGTCACCGGTTTAAGCAACTTGGAAATCTGCCGCGCCGTTGGTCCAAAGTGATCCACCGCCACCTCCATCGACGGCGTCAATAACTTGACCTTTTCATTCACTTGCGTCGTCAGCGCGTCTTGCGTCTGCGACGCCCACCCGCGCGAGGCTTTCGTCGCTTGTTTCGCCATGTCCTGCGCCTTGGTCCACCATCCGCCCAATCCGCCATCGCCAGCGGCGCTCTCACCGCTCGCTGGCGCGCCTTCGGGCGTGGCCCGGCGCCGGTACGACACCTCACGGCGCCGTTGTCCCCGCGCGTGCCGACGTCGCGCCTGGTGGTGGCTGGAATGATGATGATGATTAAACGACCCGCTCAGCGCGCGCGGGGCGCCAGGGCCGCCGCCCGGCGGTGGTAACATCGCTCGGTGTGCGCGTTGACGTGTGCCGCGCGCGAGACTGGGGCGTCGAGCGTCGAGCGACGAGCAATGGCGCGGTGCATGGGCGCGACGAGGACACCGCCAACGGACACGTTACAAACGGACCATACCGTTGGTGCGCGCGGTTGCCCCGGCCTCACACGCCGACGCCGCGCGCGAACGACGCCAGCCGCGCGCGCACGGGCGCGGGTGAACGCGTTCGATCGATTCGCGCCGTTCGAGAGCGGCGAACGCGCGCGTGCGTGGGTGAGCTGCGTCGATTTTGCGTGAGCATCGAGCCAGAGGTGTGGCGCGGTGAGGATGTTTGAGAAGCAGTTGACGTCGTTTTTGAACAAGTATTTGGGGTCGGTGCTCGAGGGCATCGATCCCGATGACGTGCGAGTGGGGGTGTTGAATGGGGATGTCATCATACGCAAGGTGAAGGTGAAGGCGGAGGCGTTGACGGTGATGTTGGATGAGCCTTCGTTGGCGGCGAGACGTGGATACGTGGAGGAGTTACGCGTGCGCGTGCCGTGGCGGCGGTTAGGGAAAGAGCCAGTGCGCGTGACGTTTAATGGGGTGTATATTGTTGGTCAGATTGACCCGACTGGGGCGTCGTCGAGGGAAGAGACGCGAGAAGATAGAGATAGAAAAGTGAAGGCGAAGGCGGCAAAGGCGACGCGCGCGGCGGCCAACGCCGCAGAACAGGCGTGGTTGAAGTGCAATCCGGCGATAAAGGTCGATACTTTGGAAGCGGCTATTGCTGGCGATGGTGCGAGTCAGCAAGAAGCTATCGCGGAGAAGCGGAAGAAAGGCATAGCTGGGATCATTGACGTGGTGATGGCGAATGTGACTGTGGAAATTTCAAAGATTCACGTGCGCATTGAAGATACCTACGGCGATAGTAAGATTCCTTGTGCGATGGGATTCACCCTTGACGATCTATCGCTGTCAACAGTGGCTGACACGTTAGCTGCGACGTTTCAAGTGGGCGGATTTGACGAAAAACTGCGAAAGTTGGTCAAATTGGAACGCATGGGCGCGTATGCAGATTTTGGTTCTGAATCCATCATCGCGGATGTACCGAATGGATGGGCTAGTATATCGCACGATGACTTCGTTCGCCGCATGTCCAGCGTATTTTCAATGCGCGGGCAAACCTCTTTAGCTCGGAGCAAAACACTCGTAGCACCTGAGTCGTATATTTTTGGTCCGATACAAGGGAACGCGATGTACGTTCGCCGTGGCCAAAACGACATCGAATCAAAATCTCCGATGCATCAACTTCAGGTGAATATGGATGCTATTCGTATCAACGTACGCTCGAGTCAACTTAAAGTATTCTGGGCGCTGAATACTAGGATTAAACTGAGTCGTATTCGTCACGAGTACGTTTTCTTGCGTCCAAAGGCGACAGTCATGGATGACAGGCGCGCGTGGTGGAAGTTTGCGATCGAATGCGTGAAAATGCACGTTCAGCAGGTCCGTAAACGACGCGGCTTAGACTTTGAGTTGAGCATCGAGAAGATGATACAGATAAACAAGGCACGTTCGAGTTACATACCGCTGTATCTTGAACATTTGCGTCGCGCTCCTCCGCCTCCAGAGTGCATGATTTTGCATAAATCTGCGCAGAGGAATAAGTACTGGCCACCAAAAATCAAGATTGGAGAGTCTTCCACTCTCGATAAGCTTGAAGATGGCTTGCCTGTACAAAGCATAGTGCTATTCAGAATTCTAGCCCACAAGGAGTATCGCAAATCGAACGGTTTGCGCGCCGCCGTAATACGAGAACGCTTGAGACGTTATGGGAACAAGTTTGTCATAGTTGGAACCCTATTTAAACTAGCAGGGGGTGGCATAAAAAATGTGCTTAACGTCAGCAAAATGATTATTAAGCCCGTGTTTGGGGCAGTTGATAAGAAGGACTCTGCTCAGCTTGTCAGGATGCACAGACAAGCGTCACGAGTTGATACAAATTCAATGCAGGAATGGAACGAATTGGCTGAAGCCGTGGATTTGCAAGAACGCAATAAGACGTTGCTGAGAGAAGAAAACGTACGAAATAACAAAAGACTGAGTGTCAGCATTCCAGATATTTTCGTGACCATGATTGATGATGAAATCGTTGGAGAGGATGAGCGAGAGATTTTCCGAATTTCGATTAGTCAAGTCTTACTCGGGAAGTGCATGGGGGGAAGCACATCTGAGCAGAGACTGTTGATTCAGAACGTTATTGCTACGGCGCCTGAGGGTAAATTGATCGATTTAAACGGTAATGCTGCGCGTATCTTACCTTCAGGTGATGCTTCTCGCCACATCCTCTGGGGCACCGAGTCTGTAGACTACGCCGCAGTACAGTTGCAGATGATCAAAGGTGATCCTGAAACTGACGAAGAAATTTTTGTCAGAGCCAAATTACAAAAGGCTTTTGTTAACGTTTTGCGAGAGCCTCTGGACCGTGTCGCTGCGACAGCTACGCGTCACCAAATCACAAAATCGTACATCAAGTCCTACGTTTTTGATGATGACATGAAAGAGCAGAGCAATACCGACGCATTGGTGCAAAAGTCTCATTCTTTTAAGATCAAACCTCGAGTGAAATTGGATTTGAATGTACATGCGCCTTTGATTGTCTTATCCGCATCCGGAGATGTTGTGAATCTTTGTATTGATCTTGGATCCGTTACTGTCAAGTCAGTTCGTCCGATTTCTGTAGGCGTTCCAAAAAGCGCTAAAGACGAGCATAATGCTTACCGCATCCGTGTTCGAGGCCTGTCGGCTGGATTCATCCAAGGATGCTGGGGCATTGATACGATTAGATCAAAGTATGACCCCGTGTCTTTTCAGCTTGACGCGAGCGCATTACCATTTTTGCATACAATGTCGGTGGATTTGTCGTATGTTCAAAATCTGGATCACGCTTCACAGCATCCAAACATAGCTTTGAGCATTGACGTACCCAAATGTGCTGTTGATTTGTCGCCGATACGAGTACATAATTTGAATCGAGTAATTAAAACGCTCAAGCGTGCTGATGGCGGCGACAAGGATACGAAAACTGCGGAAGAAGTAAAGACGCGTGATACGCCGGCGTTGGATGTCCGAGTTCTTCAATACGATGAACTTGGCGAGTTCACATGGAAAACAGCTACGATTGCGATTGATTCAAAATATTTCTTCATCGTAGACATTACTGATGATCGCGAACGTCAGAATATTCGCATGGACTTGACTGGGACTGCGGGGGCGAGTAAACTGCGCAAAGACATTTGCCAGGATCTTGGACTGAATGCCAACGTTCTTGTTGTCGGCAAGGTAGTTCTCTCCCAGTCCGCTCTAGCTGATGCTATAAGTTCGCAACATGCGGTTATCATGCGGTTTGATGCTGGCGAGTCCACGCAAGATGCGGCTGATTCACTTGCCAAATCATGGTATGATAAAATCAACACCATCGCGCGTGAGAATTCGCGAGCGAGATTTTTATCTGCAGAGGATGAGTCGTCTTCGTCATCAAACAATAGTGTTCGATCAAGGGTTAACTTTAGATTGCAAATTGCGTTTGAGCAGTTTGCACTTCATATGATTGCCCCGTTGAAACCTCACCCTGCCGAAGAACACCAAGCCTGGGATCCAGAAGACGACAGCCACGAGCGTCCATTTGTGGATTTTGTGCTTGGAAAGTTGACTATTCAATCGGAACGGTCAAGAACCTGTTCGGAATTACATGTTGGAGCAAATTCGCTCATGCTGTATGATATGTACGCAGCCCAAGCGTATGGCAAAGAGATCGTTACTGCACGTCCCCGAGAGGTGCTTGAAGGCGTGGATTTTCTTACTATTACAAGCGTTGTGCGAAGCGAGCATGATCCTGATTACGACGGCGTGACAGCGGATGTACGTATAAAGCTTGGGGATGTGATTTTCGACGTCGGAAGAAGCACACTCACTGGTTTGATCTCGTTTTGCAAGTTTCGACTAAGACCTCCGACGTGGAGACTTCACAAAGTCCTGCCTAAACTGACACCAAAAGTCTTGGTGAATAACGCGCTCGTTAAAAAGGTGTCTCGTAGGATCGATTGCGAGTTCACATCTGTGACTGCGCACATGTACTACAATCAACCTTCACGAGATGAAGTAAAAGCTGGCACATTGTGTGTTGAGCGCGTACTGTGGGTGACGGCAATCAGTTCCCCGACTCGCCAGACGGATCTTAGCATTGGTGATGTTAAGGTAGCAGCGAGCAAAATGGAAGAATGGAGCGTCAAGTCGTCATCGAAAGACGTGCCTAACATATTACTTCTCAAGAATGTTGTTTACGACACGGGCGAAGAAGCCGATGGTGCAGATACTATGCTTAACATAGAGCTTGGCGGTCTTGATGTGATCTGGACTCCAGATTTGCAAGCGTCGTTTACATATCTTGGATCTTTCATGCCACCGGTACAACCAGATCACATGCCGAAGTTCATTCACCCAGCTGACAAACCGAGACCCGGCTTTACTAAGAAGAAGTCCAGATTGACGCTGAAGATGGATTCACCGACTATAATTCTTCCCGGAATCCTTGAAAGCGCTCCGAAGACTATCATCTTACCCGGAAATCTTGAGATAACTAAAAGATTTCACACCGGACAGGTTGCTGGAAAGACGTTGACGTATCAAAAGATGCAATTCATGTTGAACCATATCACAGTGGCAACAAAGGCGCAAGGACATCAAGAATCACAAATGGCGCGTAAGCCACTTGAAATTTCCGGTTCCATCGTAAGTCGGGTGGATGATGCGGGAGGTGTGATCAATCAAATCGATGACGCGTTTGAAGTTAAAATTAAGCCGATATCTCTCGATGTATCTGGAGCTGACGTGCAGTGTATTTCTGATTGCATAAATGTGATCAAGAACGCTGAAGCGAAAGAGCGGATTTCAGCAGTAAACCCAATCATATGGGGTAAGGTTCCGCCAAAAGAGGCTGAAATAGTCCTAACGCCTAGAGTACGTTCAAAGCAATACTTTGCGAGTATTGGAAGTGTGCAACTATCCATGTTCAAGCAGCAAATGCGCCAACGTCCAATTTCTACTGCGAAGTTATACAAAATACAGATGTTTGCTGTAAAAGATCTGAACAATAGGAAGACGATGGAGATGGATGTCATCCTTCAAAGATTGATTGTCGAAGACAATTCAAGTGAAGATGGCCGCAATATTGGTAACATACTTCAAGCTGGTACGGCACATTCGCCGTTGGTGCGACTCAAACTTGATGATGACGTGAAACAAATGCGATTGCGATTGTCTCTTCAACCGGTCCATATCGATTTACGAGTAGGAGTTTATCTTGATACGTTGCGAACGTTTACTTCAGGTAAATTAGGAGGCGAAGTTTCTGCTGGTTCACTACTTCCAAAAGACTTAAATTGCTTGAATGGTCGGGATACTTCCTTGAGCGGCGACGTCGCTCTTACACAGTGTACTAGACTTCTTGCTGATGATTTCAAGTCACACAGTGGTTCGTACAAACTCAATGGCAATGGTCACACGGTGTATTTTGTTGATAATCACGACGAAGTCATTGTCGAGGATTCAGAAATTCTTATATTACCCGAGACGCTGCCGAGAATTATCATTGGTTACGGATCAATTCTGAAATTCGAAAATATCAAGTTTGCATGCAGTTCTTCTGCTTTAGCGCGATTTATCAAAATGTCTCACGGCGCAAGTTATTCGTTTGGCCCGGCAGTTGAGTTTGTAGACGTCGATCGTAGCGCATTGAACACTATTTTGCCACCAGTTGTGAAAAACAGGACGACGCGGCCCAAGGGGACAGACAAGCCTAGAGATCTCAAGCCTTTGCTAGTTTCCGTGGATGCTTCTTGCTTGCACTTCACTATAAATGGTGAAGAGGAATGTGATCAACTTGATTTCATGCTTGGGCTTGCGTACCAGTTTGAACGGGACTCTGCGTTCAACACAAAAATGACGGGCAAGGTGCGTCGTCTTCGCACAACTGATACTATGACACCGTCGCTCCTCGAGCCGCTATCTGCAACAGTCCACATCGTAAATCACGGAGGCATTAAACACTGCACGGGTTCTACGACACCAATTATTGTGGAAGTGACCCCGCACAGGTTGGCTGTGTTGAGCCACTTTAGCAAAACTATGGCACAGGCACTGGCTGTCGCACCGCTTTTAAAATGTGCAACTTTCGCATGCGTTTGGGGAGGAGCATCTGATGAAAGTAATCAGGCTATGATACTCATCATGAAAAATCAAGATAATACGGCGTACACAGTGTGGAGACCAGTCGTGCGAGATGGTTACGCATCGTTGGCGGATGTTGTGAAACCAGGACAGGGAGCACCTGATACTTCAGTTACAATCGTGCGTGATAGTCCAGCACTTTGCGCTCTCCCGTTAAAATTTGAGAAAATTGACGGAAGTGATGCACCTTGCTTTTGGCGCCCAATCGCACCGCCGGGTTTCGTAAGTTTGGGTGTAGTCGCGTCAACATCCGTTGATGATGTTCCGTCGTTACGTTGCGTACGATGCATTCGTCAGGAACTCGTGACAAACTCTGGTCAAGCTTCAGCGCTAGCGACATTTCCTCTTTACGGCGAAATGTCAGGAGGAACTACAACGATGTGGCAACTTGGTAACCAGACTCAAGGGTGCAACATTGTTGATTCTCGCGATCCGCCAAACCGCTTTGACATTCGCTTGCCGCCAGGCTTTCATGAGACAAAGACGAACAGAAAGACAGCTAAAGGAATCGACAATTCGATGTTCCAATGTATAACAAGTGTAGACTTTACAAAGATATGGACCGGTCGCAATCGCAACTCGTCTTATATCGGATTTTGGAAGGTCGATTGTCCAGAAGGATTTGTATCGACTGGTGATTGTATCGCGGCTGGTGAGCTCCCACCATTGAACACTCGCGTGTTTGCCGCAGACACAGAAGTTTTCCAGCATCCAAATGACTATGACCTCGTACATCGTAGCTTTAATGATGTGCATCAGCTGAGTATATGGAAACCCATCCCAGCGGAAGGTTTTGTTGCAGTCGGATTTGTTGCAACAACGGGAAGTGAAAAGCCAAGTCACCACCGTATTGTGTGCATTCGTCGAGACTTAGTGCGAGACATGAGCAACAAGCAAGTTGATGATGCGAAATGGTATCACCGAGAAGCTTCTGATTATGACGTTTACTTTTGGGAGACCAACACAATCACGCGTAATTTTGTCGCCACACGCGTCTCTATCAACACAGATAACGAAGAATCCAAGTCGATAAGTTTTGACTCCAGCGTCGGGCACATATGCGAAAAGGTGCTCAATCACAAGTCTCTCATAAGCTTGCAAGCCCAAATATCCATTCCCAGCGTCCATGTCGCTCTTGCATTCGAGCGTCAGTTGCGGAATCAGGTATTCATGCTGCTCCAGTTACGTGAGGTTGCGATCAAATGCGAAACTCAATCAAAAGTGCTAAATATCGCTGTAGACACAGAGTTGAGTGTTTTACATCGTAACTATCGATTGAATTATGCAATTGAACCCGTTATCGAACCCTGGAACGTGTCACTGTTGATGAAAAAAGTGCAAAATGATGGATTTCTTGCAGGCCCAACAGCGACATACTTCTCATGTACAAGTCAAGAAACGCTAAAAGTTTTGATCACTCATTCTCTATTGAATGAGTTGATCAACGCTATAGTCATGTTAAGAGCTCCAGATGACGAGAAATTCTACGTTGCACGAAGTGTTTACTCCAAATCGTTGCAGAAGGAAGAAGTCTTCAACAGTACCGGCCGAAGTATATGGGTGCAAGTCCCGCACGGTGCAATTGAAGAAGTTCCGTCTGGCCAAGTCATTAGATCACAGCTTCTTGACAATCAGGATGAAGACGATTTCACTAGTGGTGCCGTGTCATCTGAAAGTAAGCATGTCACTCGTGAAGCCATGCATCACTTCGACAAAGTCAATCCAAACACAGACGATGAGCGACTCACTGTGGCGCATATCATCGTCGATATACTGGCAATCGAAGAATCAGCAAACACTCGAATGTATCCAAAACTAACATTCAGTATTTGGAACGATGACTTGAAAAGTCTCGAAGTGGCACCGTTACCAATCGGAAAGTTCCATGGTGCCGTGAGCTTGTTGATTCCTCACCCACTGGCGCGACTGCCAGGCCACCAAGAGTATTTACACAATGAAGCCATAGACATCCGTGTTGAATTTACTTACATTGACGCTGATGGGGAATCGAAGAGCACATCTGGTACTCTTTCGGCGCCGATTTATGATCAGAGAAACGGGTGGATTGGAAGCAAGCTTGGGTGCTGGGTCGACTGCAACGACGGCAATGGTGAAGCTGTACAAGTCAAGTTACGTGCACATGTGGTTGAAGGGCTGGCGGCGCATCCAATCGGACATCTGTCTACTAAAACTCCGTCATTGTCGCGTGAAGTAAAGGATCGTTCCAATACGTTTGAACGGTCAAGGCCTCCTTTGGTTGTGTGTCGTACAAATGATCTGAGGGAAACATGGTGCAGTGAAGGCTCGTACAAAGTGAAGGATTCAATAAGTGTATGGACTCCCTGTGCACCTTCTAAACATGAGCTCGAGACGAGATACAACTTTTTCTGCGACAAACCTGAGGGACATTATACTCTGGTACCATTTGGTACTGTCCTCGTCGCAGGTTTAACCGCCCCACAAAGTGCACTCATGGCTGTTGTCACACACAACTCCACCGACACGCATCCCGCCACAGCTTTCCCCAAAGATTTCGAACTTCTGTGGGCAAGTGATTGTTCGGCACTTTCGTTTTGGACGCCCATAGCTCCGGAAGGATATGTTGCTGTCGGCAATGCTGCGATTGATGGCGTGAAGAAGCCGCCTTTGGACTCGTTTGTTTGCATCCGTGAAGACTTGACGGACAACGCGGTAATTTCTCCAGCACCGATTTGGAAATCGCGTGGTAATTTCAAGTCACAGAGTAGAACGAAAGTCGCTGTTTATCGAACCGGTATGCAAAGTACAGGTGGTTGGACTTTTATTCATCAAAAGGCTCGTCGCGATCAGAGTGGTATACCTTTGAATGAAATACCGAGTGCCCGACAACTTTCTCAAAAACGATGCCATCATTCGCTTGATGATGAGAGCGTTCGGGAAATGATCATCGGTGCAGCGTCAGATACCGCGGAATCAAAGAAAATCATCGATGATGGCGATGAAACCCTGGCAATTTCTTTCTCCTCAGCTGGTCCTTTCGAGGAAGTCAGCCTTCATCGCAAGGCGACGCACGTAGTTCGGCACAAGACTCACGGGATGATTTACAATAATCGTGAGGGTAAATTGAAAGGACTTATCACCTGCATTAACGAAGCATCTACTCATATTGAAGTCTCGGTCAATACGGCCAATCGAGGTAGCACGATGATGTCGATGACGGGTACACTTACAGATCCATTCGATGAAGATGGCGGTGACATCGACGAGGTCACGGTGTTTGAGTCTGAGCGATACTATCCTTTCAGAGGTTGGAGATCTCCAAAAGATCTGAACACCTTTAATGGACGTTTCAGTCTTCGTTTGGACGGTTCGTCTTGTACTAAGTACTTTCCAGACGTTAAAGCACCAAAGGGATATGCTTTTGTTGGACCGTGGATATTAGACTTACCCTCAAATGAGCGCGTCAACGAGCACGGCTGGGCGTATGGTGCAATGTTCGTTACGAAATGGCCGCCCCCGCGCGGGTCTAGCTCCAGTAAAGGCAGAGCAACGCGTCGGCGTCGATGGTTTCGCAAAATTGAGCTAGTGAAAGTTGAACGTGTGGAGCACATCCAACTTCGAAACATGAGAAGGGATACTCTTGATAACTGGCACAATGTGTTAGCGGCTGACGGCGAACTCGATTTACCAGCATTCTGTGGCGCTGATGCTTACACACTGACGCTCGCAACTGACTTGACTAAATCAAGTCGGGAGTTTTCGGCGTTCGAGAGCTCTGCATCATTTCATTTGAACTGGTTGCTGGACAAATGCGATAGAGCGTGGTCGTATTCATCTGGACAAGACCATTTTATTCTGGTTAAACAATCGAGGCATAACGAGACTCAAGAGATTGGCTCCAATGAGCCATTGGGGATGAATCTACGCATACTCGCCCCTTTGCAAATCCAGGCATCCACGCATTCTACCTCCCGAGTCATTCTCATCGCCGATGGGGAAGAAAAACTTTGTGAGACCATGCAACCAGGCGAAGTCAAGCACGTAACGTCTGTGGATACAAGTAAAAGTATTTCGATGCACGTGACAGTATTTAGTGCTCATGTCACATTGAGCCAAAGCAAGGCATCATTACTCAACATCACTGAGGCTGGACAGCCCGACGCCACACAGCGCACTTGGTTGAACTTGAAAGGTTACTCAGATCTGAAATCTTTGTATTATATCTCTGCTTCGAGAAGCCGTGCGATCGATGACATGGATACTGTTTCTGACGATCCGTCTCAACATGCTCTGAGTATTGAGTATCGAGCAGCGCTGCTCGTTACAAATGCCACGCCTTTATCAATCAGAACTATCGCATGGCCCAGTAACGAAGGCACGCCGAGATTGAGTAGCCTTGACGACTACGTTACAATTTCACCAGGGCAAACTCAGCCCGGGACATACTACATAAAGAAAGCAAAGGCTGCGAATGAAAATACATCATACATGCTTGGGGTGTTATTAGATTCCACTCAAATAACGTTTGAAATCGCTGCATCTGCTGAACCGAGAACTATCTTCGTTCCGAATATGGCTGGTGACAAAATTGCGCTTCGTTGCTCTTGCAACGTCTGGTCTGCGGATGGCATAACCACGTCAAGGTTACCTACATACAACATTACTATTCAGCCAACTATCGCCGCGGTGAATTTGACGAGCTATCCACTTTACATTCGTTCGAACAACTATCCGTCCGGGCAACTACTCACACCTGGTGCGAAGGCTGTTGCATTTCCTGTCGACTATAGTACATCAGCTGGCAACGTTGACGTCGAAGAAGCTTTAAACAAGGCGATCATTCAGCTGGCCGTTGCGCCCAAATCAGTGCCGAGCCCATCGTTATCCGGTATTCATTGGAGCTCGCCGATACAAAACATTCTTCAGTACTCTGGGTCCTTGTGGAACATTCCGCAAGATGTCAATCCATCTATCGCAGAAATCGGCGCGTTCCGCAGATTGCCGAGCGTCAATAATGACGGAGATTTTGTGAGTTTAGTGAAACCTTTGTTGGTACAATTTCGCGTTGAACGCTTAATCAATGGTTGCTTCATGATTGTGCTCTCCGGAGAGCCTAGCGCGAACACGACTCCAGTGCGCATCATGAATCACATGCGGGAATGTGTTCTCGTGCGACAAATGAAACGCGCCGTGGAAGCGTTGCGTACACCGTCCAAACTACGGGGACTCAAGAAGTCCACACGAAATCCATATGTTGGCGTCGGGCGATCTTACGCACTTCAAGAATATTCATCAATGGCGTGGGCGTGGAGTTCTCCTAGTGTAGGCAGTACGGCCGAATCGAACAACACAAACGACTCATTTGACGGATCTGCATTTCAAAACGAAAAGTGGCTCGAATTTTCAACCAGTGATGGCGAAATGACGTGCATTCGTGTGAGCGCTTCAGATAAACATGGCTCTGAGATCATTCATCTTGGATCTATGAAAACACGCCATGCATCTGGTGAGATATTTGGCTTTTGGCGTGGTGAAATCTTACACATTCACATCATCGAGTATTCTGACGCGGCGCGATTGAATTTCCACATTGGCGATAAACCGCTCATGAATACGTCAATCGCAAAAGAGTTGCATTTAGCACTCGATTTCGTTGGAGTGTCTGCGACAATAATTGATCGCTCACAATCGCTCTTTGCAGAACTATTTCACATATCTATCGATAACATCATGATGAGACGAGGAAGTAATTTATGCTTGGGAAAGTCCATTTACACACATCTCACCGTCGGTGCAGTGCAGGTGGACTACAGCATGCTCAACGCTCGATACCCAGTTTTTATTTGGCACGATGCTTCACGTGGTAACTTTTTCGAATGTTATTTTACGCTCAGTTGGAAAGATGCGGGAGAAGTACTCATCAACTGCTACCATCAAAAAACACCTGAGGGTGGATTATACGTCCGCGCAACGGAATATTTGTTGTGGCAATTGTACAGCTTCAACAAATCTTTAGATTTGCATCGCCTGAAACCGACGACAAACTTGACATCACTCCAGGCGAAGAAAAATCGTAAGAAGAAGAATGAAGCAGTCAAGCATCTCAACAAGAGTCGAGACGTGAAGCTACAAATTCTTTCTCTTGAAATCGAGCCCGTGTACATCACGCTGACGTTTGAGCCGCGGCCAGAGTCTCGTCCAGCAGATGCGGATGCGAAACTCATCGGCGTACTATCTTTTGCGTCTGTCGATAGACTATCCATCAATATTCAGCGGTTCAGCAGACGTGCGCAGCAAATTCCACTATCTGATTTAAAACGGGAATTCCGCACGCACTTATTGGCACACATCTTCACGCAGACATTTCACGTGCTGTCCTCGTTTGACACGCTCGCGAACGTCTCCTCTGGGCTCAACGCTTTGGGTAAAGCCGTAGAGACGGGTTTCGGCACTCTCAATTCTGTGTCCGGATCCGAAGGTAAAGCAATCGTTCAATCAGACGTTGCGTATCGGGATTCAAAAGCTGATAATGTCGCCGCTGGTATTTTCTACGGAAGCGAAAAGCTCGGTCGCGGCATCACAGCAGGCATTTCTGGTTTAGTTTTCAAACCCGTACAGGGCTTCAGAAAGAGGGGTATGAGTGGCGCCGCGGTGGGGTTCGCACACGGGGTCACTGGCTTAGTGACTCAACCCGTGGCTGGTGCGATTGGTCTCGTCGCGAAGACTGTTGAAGGCGTAGCGAGTACCGCCAAGGATGTGAAATCTGGCACGCGCGACATCGTCATGTCAAACAAGGTCGCGTCTGTCGTCGTGCGCAGGTTGCCGATTGCCATTCGTGCGGACGGTATCGTTCGCGCGTGGGATGAGGCGAACGCACTAGGCGTCTACTATTTGCGCACAGCGGTGAGAATGGGTAAGACATTCACCATGCACGCTCCGGGTGCAAAGGACCATTTCATCGGTATGCATCCAGTTTTGGGCGATCGAAAAATTATCATCTCCGCCGAACGAGTCATGTACGTCGACGTCTCTGACAAAGTTGAGTACTTATGGCAAGTTCGTTGGTCAGACATCACGTCCGTTTGGATTGAAAACGCCGTCTTCATCTATTTGCAAACAAATATCACGTTTGCGACTGAAAGCTCGGGCGTGACAAAGAATTCTGAACATTTGTCTTCTCGGTTGCGCATCCACGTTGGGAGCGAATCCGAAGCTCAAGCGCTGAGCGCTAATCTACGCCGCGTGTGGTACGAACACATCGATGCGCGTTAGCTTGTAATAATCTACACGTAGTTAGTCATAGTTATTCAACGCGCGCTAGGTGCTACTACACATCGCCGTCAACCAAACAGCCGCTTCAACAACGGTTGGTGATGCTCGTCAATTTCCTCGAGCTTTGCCATGGCTGACGCAATTTCATCATCCGTGAGCTCATTAATCTCGCCATTCTCATCTATGCTACTCAATTCGTGATGATTATCCATCTCCTCGCCCTTGATTTTGCGCATCAAGTAAATGATTGAGTCTCGCTCGGCGTTCACCTTGCCGAGCCGAGCTTTCAAACTTTCAACCAACGCCTTTTCATTTTCACTCAACACCTTCTCCACCCGCGTCGACGTCGATGCACGATGCTCATCAACGCCACCCTGGTGTGTGCCAGCATTCGCTACAACGTGTGCATTTGCATTCGCGTCGCCGTCGGCGTTAAACGCGCGCGCTTTCGACGCCGGCCTCTTCCCGAGCCACCCGAAAACAAAACCAGCTCCCTCTCTTTCCTTCGCCCTCGCCGCCCTCGCCGCCTCTCGCGTCGCTTCGCGCATGCGAATGCGCTCTTCTATTCGCTCACCAATCGTCCGATCGCCCTTTTCGCCAAAGACGTCAATGTACGACGCGTACCACGGGCGCGGCGTCACGCTGACAATGCATAAACCGATGAGCAACCACGCGATGCACGCCCGCGCGCGACGCGTCCCGCGATCGTGACGCGCCCGCGCGTACTGCGGCGTCATGAATCTCGGGTTGTGCGCCGCGGTCGACGCGTGCGCGTGCGATGGCGGCGCCATGCGCGTTCGCTCACGCATACGAACGGCGCGACGACCACTGGCGTCACAACTGCGCGCATTCAATCCATCAATCAATCGCAACCATGGTTGCGCTGACGTGCGTGGCGCGAGGCATCGGTGGAATCGATGACCTGCGCGCGCATCTCGACCCGTCGCGCGTGCTTTTTGGCGTCTTGCGATTCACGTTCGGCAAGGGCACGTTCGCGCGCGACAAGTATGTGTTTGTCCACTGGAACGGCGACGCGTGTTCGGTCGTGAAACGCGGCCGCGCGAACGCGCAAAAGCAAGCGGTGGAGGTGCGTGATGCGTTGGCGTTGTGTATGATGCGTCGCGCGAGTGCGGCGCGCGTGGTGTTGCGCGAGGCGTGGGAGGATGAGTTGATTCGTTCGAGGCGCGTAACCGTCGACGCTGACGCGCGCGTTGTTCGTATCGTAGGAGGCGCTTTCGCCGTGGCACGTGAGCATGAGTTTTATTGAACAAAGCGAATGCGCGGTGGATCGTGTGGTGGAGGAACTGTATCGCGTAGTGGTTTCGGATGGCGCGTTAGGGGAGAACGGAACGACGCCTCCAAGTTACGAGGCGGCGGTGGCGACGATGAAGAGCGACATCGCAAATCAACTCGTAGAAGCGAAAAAGATGTATGAAGAAGGTTTAGGATCAACGGGTAAGCGCTTACGAATGCTGACACTTCGAGAGATGACTCGGGAGATGCAATTTAGAGAAGTTTTGCAGTTGGTTCGTTCGGATACGGGCGCGTTCAATTGGTTGCTCTTGAACGCCTCCGCGCACGGCACTGAAATTGCCAACGCGGGTGGCGGCGGAGTGGAGGAAATGTGCAATTCGCTAGAATCAGACCAGGTGTATTTTGGATTGGTGCGCATGGGCTTCGGCAAGGGTGTGTTTCGACGATGCAAATTGATCTTTATACACTATTCTGGTGAGGATGTGAACGCGTTGCGCCGCGGCAAGCTCAACGCTGAAGAAGAATCCATGAGGCGAATCGTGGGGAGTGTCAATCTGAGCCAGTTTGCGGCGACGCGTGACGAATTGAACCTTAGCGATTTGATTGAACGCGTGAAGAATACGACCCTACTTGATGGGGAAGCGAACGACAATGCGAGCGATTTGTACAGCCTCGAGTCTTACATGGTCGCCGTCGAAGAAGATTCCGAAGCGATGAAACGCGAGTTTGCGGATGAAATCGTTGTTGAAACAACGAACGAAGAAAATAGTGACAGTGAGAAAGATAAAATCCCGCCTCTCGGTGAAGCTTTAGAGTCCATTCGAAGTAGAAGACAGCCATGGAATTGGCTGTTATGTGAATTGTAGAACAAATGTTGTGCTTTGTAACAAAATCTAAAAAGAAATGAGATTGCGCGATCACCTCGCTCGCTTGGACTTTTTCCCGTGTAAGATGCCCGCCGCTTTCGCTGAACGCACAACGCCTCCGAGCTGCTCGCGCGCCGCGACTTTCTTGCTGTTGCGTCGATTGAGCAATTTCGGATCGAGCGGCCAATACGCGTACGGCTCCACCTTGGTTTCCTTGGAGTACACGTCACCCTTCGTCTTACCCTTGGCTTTGTACAGGTCAGCGCTATGACGCTCGTGCGTTGTACGTTGACGCTTGACACCTTGCGAGTTATGAGTTCCGCTCGTACGGCCGGTAGCGTTCGTACGGCCACCCATGGAGCTCGCGCCACCGCGAGACTTGCCAGTCTTTGAGGTGAATCTCGATCTTCCACCCTCGGTTCGCTCGCCATCCTCGTCATCGTCATCGCGCGCGCGTTTTGAGCCTTCGCGTTCTTCGACAATCATAAGTTTTCCATCCTTACCCATTCTATAGTCGCCGTCATCATCGTCTTGGAAGCTCACGCGACGACGTTCACCCTGTGGCAACATTGAACGGCGCATCGCGCTATCATCCAGCAAATCAAGCGGCGTGTCGCCAGAAGCAGGCAGTCGAGCGCCTCCAGCTGCGCGCTTTGCGGCGGCAGCTGCCGCCGAGCGCGGACCTTCGCCACCGCCGCGACGAGACGCTGGTCCAAATGTACCGGCGTCCCGGCCGCGTCCGCTGCGCTTTGAACGCCCACCGTCGCTATCATCCATCTCGTCGTCGCTGAAAATATCACCATCACGCCATTCAGAACGTCGTGCAGTTCGCGTCGATTTTGCTCCATGTTCGCTACCCGCCACAGAAGATTTCTTCTTCTTTTCCAGTCGCGTCTCTTCACGCTTGATGTGCGCAATGAGCGCCATGTGTTCGCGCGGCATGCTCGCCTCTACAATGTCGTATCCACATCTCTTGCACATGCGCTCTAAAACGACTCGAACCTTGAGCTTGAAACGATTTTTCGAGTCATCCGACCAGTTGAGAATAGCCGGCACTAATCGCGGAAGCTGATCCGCGAGGTCCTGTTGCGGCAGACGCACGGCGACCACCTTCACAAAACCGAGGCACGATTTGACAACCTCACGAGACTTGCCTTCGAGCAACGCACACACCGCTGGAAGAAGTTCAGGCACTGTTGACACGAGGGCGGATGAAAATTCGTAGAGTAATCGAGCGAGAGCCATAATGGTGGCTGACTGCATCGTGGGTGATGAGCCGACGATGCCCGCGAGCACGGTGAGAAAGAATCGACGAACGCCGGCGCCCATTTGTTCAGTTTGCGTCTCCATATCGTCATCATCAGCGGCACCACCATTGAGCCAAGACGCCACGCCGGCAACACCGCCTCGCGCGCTTTCGGCATTTTTACGCTCGATAGAACGAGGAATACTGATGAGAAGCTGGTACGCCATCGTGCGCGTGCGCGCGTTGGCCTCCTTTGTGGCCAAAATGAGTTCAGACAATAACACTGTCAAAGAACCAGTGCCGGCAATGCTACCATTGCCATCGCCACCATCCTCGGTGTCCGCTGCCGCATCACGTTCTTGAAGGGCGGGTAAAATCTTCCCAATCACCTTTAAGCGGTATCTTCTCGCCGATGGTAGGCACGAGTCAACGCCAGAAACAAGCAACTCTTCAATCTCCTCTGCGTGCGTATCGAGCCATTTACCTTCACTCGCCTCACACAACTCATTCAGCAACTTGTACGCGCGTTTTTGAATGACGCTTTCTTTCTCCAGACACGCGGGCTTGGCAATCTTATACACCATCTCCAAGCCTTGATCATCGAGACCAGAAACGAGAGCGTAGACGAGATCCATAAACGTGCACCGTCGCGCCGTCTTGTCTTCGCCACCCTCTACTAACGCTTCGGGATCACCCGGATCATCGGCAGTGACCTTGACGAGTTTACGCAAGACTGTTCGGAAGAATCCTCCGAGTTGCGCCTGGTCGGTCACCTTGGCGAAGGCACCGATGGTGTGCGACAATTCGCCTCTCCGCGACGTCGGCGACACCACAAAGAGATTGAAAAGAATGGGCAAAAAGTTTCTCGCATACTTACTCACTGCTGCAAGTTGCGCTTCACCGACATCGACAGTAAACGATGCGGGCATTTCGTCGTCATTAGCTTCGCCAGCGGCGATCGTGGACGCACCATCGCCAGCTTCGTCCTCGTCGTCGTGTTCGTACACGCCCGCGCCAATTCGACCTTGGCGGATCAATCGTTTCAATCCTTCGCAAATCGGTCCTTGCAAATCGATGCGCGAACTCAGCGCGTTACCTAAATCTTTGGCGATTTGAGGGAACGACTCAGCGGCATCGGTGGGCCAGTTTGCAAACGCTGGGAATAAACTCCACAACGCGTGCTCGGCGGCGCCGCATCGTTGCGCCTCGTACGATCGATTCCCCGCGCGCGCTTTCTCGGCACGAGCACCCAAAGATCGTGCTTGTGGGAGAATAACATCGGCAAAGAAACTCATATTCGCACCAACCAATCCTGAGCGTAACAACGGAACGAGCCACAGTCGACCAGTTTCTTGACTCGCCGCAGCCATGACGTCTTGCTCGTCGACATCCATGCCATCCTCAGCTTCACGGCTGGAAATTTCCGCATTGATTGCCTCCTCAAGCTTGAGCGGAAGAGATTGCAACACTTGTTCGGGTCCGATGGCTTGAATCGCGGCGGTAATGCAGTCTTGCAACTGTTGTTTGCACATCAATTCACTGGCATGTTCACCCATTTCTCCGAGCGCGTTCAAGGTGCCGGCGAGAATCGGACCAGACGCCGGACCGAGGCGAACGAACGCGACAGTTGCAACGGGAATAGACATGGCCCACGCGCCGCGATAGCGGAATCCGATAGATTCTTCTATGCTCGAGGCGATTGATAAAATCGCCGGAGGCTTCGATGGCTTGTCCTTGCCCTTGGCACGAGCCGTGGCGATGGCTTTGATGCCCTCTTGCACCATATTCGTGTCCACGCACGAGCGCACGAGCAACACCAAGTCTTCTGCAACCTCTGTGGCAACGCCTTCGTGAGGCGAAGCAAATAGCTTCACGAGCGCGTGAAACGTCGACGGCAGGGCTTTCGTGGACTCTGCGACATCGATGGCGTGCAACTTGCACTGCGCTCGAGCGAGGAGACGCGCCAAGGAAATAACCATCACCGGCGCAGTCTTCAAGTTTGCATTTGCCACGGTGACGATAGGTCGCATCATCCCACTCACTGTGTCCGCACTCGCACTGGATTCCGGAGAGTTTGCGAGCGCGAGCAATGCCTCAGTGGCGTGCTGCGTCAATAAAGGTTCGTCCAAATCCAACAATCCGGCGCACGCGTCGACGCACATACCAGCCGCCGGCTCTACCAGCTCGGGCAGCACCGTCTTCATCGCGCCCAGCATATACAGCGCCTCTGTCGCCGCAGCCGTGGCGCGCGCGCGCGCATCCTTCGCCCCAGCCGCGCCTCGCGCCTTTTGCAACTCTGCCGCTTCGCGTTCCGGAGCGCCGCCAATCTTCTCCGCGTACGCGGCAACCATCCCACAATACGTCGCCCCAATCGCACTTCCGCGCGTACGGCGCAACACATCCGACACCGCAAACACTGCCGTTTTCCTCACTTTCGGTCGCCCATCAATCGTCAAATTTAACGTCGCTTGAAACGCCCGTTTCCCATGCTTTTCGCCCGCCTCGGCGCTCGCGCCGCTCGCGCACCTCGCCAAACATTTCCCAACATACCGCATCGATTTCGGCACGTGCTCGCTCACCATCTTCCCACACCGCATCAACACGTCGCATATCTGTTCCGCCTTGGCGCGAATGATCCGATCCTCCACATCGCTCATCGCCTCCGCCGCGCACGCCAACGCCGCGTCCAACGCCTCGCCTCCGCCCCCGCCCGCGCCGCCGCCACCATCACCCTCAAACCCCCCCAGCGCGCTCTCCAGCGCGCTAAACGTCGCCGCAAATATACTCGTCGCGTTCACGTCCACGTCGCTCGCGACGAGCACGTCCCGAATCGCATCGCACGTGCGCACGACGCGCGCTGAGCTCGGCGCGCTCGACCGCGCGTGCATCGCGCGCACGCGCGCCAGCGCATCCTCGTCCGCGCCAGCGCCCGCGCCAGCGCCAGAGGCGTCGTAGGCGCCTGCGCGCGCGTCGTCGTCGCCGTCGTCGTCGTCGTCGCTGGACATGGGCGACATCGGCGTCTGGCGTCTGGCGTCGTCGTCGTCGTCGTCGTCGTCGTCGTCGCGCGCAGGCGGCGGCGGCGGTGGGCGCTAGGAAAATACCCATAATTTTTCACAAGACGTCGGTTTCAGGACACTGGTGACATCGTCCACGCGCCCGCTCTTCGTCGATCACATTCCCTTTATCGTAAACCGCATCAAAAATGCGTTTTTTTACGGCGCTGACGAATTCGTCTATTGCCTTCTCTATTGCCATCTCTCGCAGATTTTTTTGCGCGCGCTTCGAGGACGACGGCGACGACGGCGAGGACGCGCGCGTGATGTGATTTCTATGTGTAGTTATTACGCAAGTACGATAGATTTTGATGGTCGTCGCTCGCGCGGTGCTAGCGCTAGTTTTGATGCTATTGATGATTGATTGACGCGCTCGCGAGGACGCGTGGCAACCACCCATGAATGACTCCATCCATCCATCACTCGTTCGTTCGTTCGTTCGTTCGTTCGCTCGTCTAGGGCGCGACCTGATGCGCGCGATTGCGTACGTCCTCGCACCGCGCTCGTCTACCCCGCGGTGTCTTCAGTGGCGCGCACGGCGTCGCGCGCGCGTTCAAACTCGCGCGTGAGCTCGTAGAATTCCGTCACGCTCATCTCCATCGTTTCAAACCACTGACGACGCGATGGTGCGGCGTCTTCCAGGGTGAATCGCACCGTGACGCGCGTTGCACCGCTCGCGTTCGTTTCCGACGTCGACGCGGTGACGCCGAGGCGCCAGGTGACGTCGATGAGTTTCGGCGCGCTCATGCGATGGTGCGCCACATTGTGCGGCGGGCGTGATGATGAATCCATTCGCGGCGCTTTCGGCGAAAGATGGCGACGACGGCGGTGGTGGTGGTGGATTTAAAAAGGTGAATACCGCGCGAGCGTCGATGTCGGCGTCAGCGGCGGCGACGGCGACGACGAAGAAGAAGAAAAAGAGCGCTGCGGAAAAGCGCGCAGCCTTAGCCGCAGCGCAGGAGGTTGAAGCCGCGCGAGCGCGAGCGCACGCGCTCATTGAGGCGCAGGAGGCGAGAGAGCGCGAGGCGCAACGCGTTGGATTTGAAAAAGTGGCGAAAGGGAGCGGTATTGCGAAATCTGTGGCGAAGAAGATTGCAAAGACGTATGCGCCGAGCGAGGACGACGGGACGGCGGCAGCGGGCGAGGACGACGAAGACGACGAGAGACGACGAGGACGAGACGATGAGCGTTCGAGCGACAATAGCAACGAGCTTGATGACGTCGTCAAGGTGTCCAAGGTGTTTTGGCACGCGTTTGAGGGTGGTAAAGGCGCGTGGTGCGTGAACTGCGAGGAGCTCGGCGAAGACGGTGGAAACGTTCTGTGCCTGTCAATCACAAAAATAGTCCCGCGAGTGCGTAAAATTAGCAAAGATGCCGGAGAAAAGCCGATATTAATTGATGCAGAAGTGTTGATGATCAAGAGAGAGTGGAATGAGCAGACGAGGATTGATCGGGCGCGTCGCGCCAAGGCGAAAGCCAAAGCGGCCAAGGCGGCGGCCAAGGCGGCGGCTGAAGCCGGCGAGACTGTCATCGACGCCGCGCCAGTGCGCGCGACGAACGACGTGGCGCAGGCAAGCGTGGCGCTACCGTCGTCGTCTTTTGACGTTCCTGTGCAAGAGCACGTCGCGGCTCCATTGGCCCGTCGCACGTCGACGCCGCCGCCTGGATTTGGCGCCCCAGTGCACGCGCCGGTTCGCATCGTGCACGTGCCGGTCGTCGACCCGCACGCCGAAGCCAAGCAACGTGCGTTAGAAGCACAGATTGCGGCGCTCCAGGCGCAGCTCGCGGCGCAAACGACGGCATCGGCGCCGCGCGCGCCGCCACCCGGGTTTGGCCAGACGGCGCCGGCGAATGGTAAATACGTGCCACCGGCGCGGCGGCGTGCGACGTAAACGGCGCGAGGCGGCGGCGATCCATTATAGCTCTCGATTCTTATAATCAGCATCCTACGGTTTCTAACACTAAATAAATACTACAACGAAGCGAGCGTGCAATACGAGCGGCGGCGGCGGTATTGAGCGCGGTAGCGCAAAATGACTATGCGTTTGTTTCATCGACGATATCGCAACGCTGAAACTCGAGCTTCATTTTCCGCGGCGCTGGCCACGTAGAGATAGCCGCCATGACCGTGTCAAAGCTTTCACCGCGCGTAGAGAAACGAATTTGTTCTTCTCCTTTCTTCACGCTCACTCCACCATAATCCATGGACGAGTTAAAGACAATCGCTGACGTGGCCAACAATCTGTCGCCGACGTTGATCAAACCCGAAGCCTCCGCGGCACCGCCTGGAATCAACTCGGCAACAAAGATATTCCCTTGCTTATCCGTTTCGAGATACATCCCGAGTGGTTTCTTAATAATCACGGCATAGCGTGAGCACCCAGGCGGGACTGGCTCTTCATCTGCCGCGGCAGAGGCTCGCAGCGCGCGGCGGTTACGACGCGCGCAACCTGAAGGCACTGTCGTGCGCACCAGTGCGTTAAACGCCGTGCATGACATCATTTCCTGCGTCGTGAAAGGTAAGCAAAAAGCAATCGCATGGTCAGTGTCGGTACAAGCCACGTTACGGGCGTCTCAGAGAGTATGGTCACATGATTTCCACATTGGGTATTCGGTAAAGTTTTTGGGTTAAGGTTTTCATCTTCACAGACGACATCACGGTCGAACACGTCGCTGACCAAAGCAAAGAGCAAACAAAAAGTAAAGATGTAGCAGGGGTTCTAGAGGCCGTTGGACATTGACAGTCATGAAGCCCGCTTTACCCAAGCGTTAATCTATGGGCGTCTTCTGACTCGAATACGCGTACCAAAGACCGCGCCGAGTAAATTTTCACCCAAGACACAATCGCATCGCATAAAAAAATTGTCAAACAAGAAAAAATAAAAGAGTTCCATCATTCGCGCTCTCCACCACGTGCTGTTTCAGTATTTCGATAGTCTTTTTCACCGCGCCGAAACGCTCTAAAGGTGTCCTAAGATATATTTGCGAAATCATCACGTACAGCGGCGGTTTTGAAACCGTACCAAAACGTCCCATCGTCGTCATCGCATCAGGAAATCAAAAAGTGGATTCGTTTCAATGACGTAGTAGCGTCTCAATTGAACTATGCCTTGATTTGAGCATCACTTGCGACTCGGACGTTTCGTCGGTACGGCAAACGCGCGGTCGACGTCTTCGTCAACTTCATCTTTATCATCAACGTCTCGGGTTAACGAGATTCACAAGTTTAATCGTCACAAACAGTCAGATGGTACGGACAAGTGTGTGTCGTCATCGACGTATACATACAGATGAATAAAGAGCTGAACGATCGATCAACCGAGACTGAAAACACGCGAGCAAAGAAAAACCAACGAAACTGTTCGGTTTGCGCTCCGGAGACACGGAACAAAGCCCGCGCACACTGCAGACGGTTCACCTCGAGCACGTCAACGGCATACACCGTCGCGTGCGTGTTCAATATAGGCAAGACTGAGCGCTAGACGCGTCATTGAAATAGGCGCGACAGTGACTCTAGTACAATAGTCTGCCAAAACCAAGCGCCTCGCCGTCGACGCCCGACGTCGACGACTCCAGCGACACCCATCGCGAATCGCGTCAACACATCGCGCGCGCATCGCATTCGCACCTCAATCAGCCTCCACCGCGCGCGCTCGACTGCGGCGCCGCCACTGCGCTGTCCCGTGGTTTGGGCGACAAAAAAGTGCGCCGCCGCCACTTTGCTAGTCCCGAGCGCACAGCGCGACGCGGACGACGGCGGACGCTGACGACGACGACGACGACGACGGAGGCGGTGAGACAAAGATAGATATGGATGTCGACGCGAGCACGGGGCGGATCAAGATCACCGCCGCGCTCGATGCCGTGGATGCGTACGAAGGGCCGCTGGACATTGACGCGGGACACTTGCTCGTGAGCGATGCGGCGCCGTTGGATTTTACGTACACTGCGCCCGATCGCGAGGAGTTGGCGTCGATGCGCGCGAGAGGTGTGTTACAGCGTTTGATTGCAGAGTTGTTTGCGCTGCCGAGTGAGACGGACGTGTCGGGGAGGTTTGCGCAGTTGCCAGAAGGGGAGACGACGTTTCCGCGGCTTCGCGCGTTGCCGCCGAGCGAGAAGCCGTTGACAAAGTGGGAGCAGTTTGCAAAGGATAAGGGTATAAAGAAGCGTAAGCGAACGAAACACGTGTTTGATGAGCAGAGTGATGAGTGGAAGCGACGACATGGATATCAACGCGCCAAGGATGCGAACGAGGTGATTATCATGCCTGGGAAGTGGAGCGAAGTCGCGGGCAAAACGGAGGATCCGTTCACGCGCGAGGAGAGAGAGAAGCGCGAGCGTGTGGGTAAGAATCAAGAGAAGCAGAATAAAAACTTGTTAAATGCAGTCGCTACGCATGGTGTTAAGGCATTACCGCCGACTTTGCGATTATCCGTGACGGGTAAAAAGGGCGCCGTCGGCGCCGGCAAGTTGGGCAAGCGCGAAATGAAGGATGTCGCCGCGCAAGTCGCGTACTCCACGGCGTCCGTGGGCAAATTCAACGCCCCTGTCGCGGGTGATGATAAGATTAAAATGCGTGGCAAACGTCGCCAGTTCTCAAGCGTTACCGAAGTTGACACTGAGCGCAAAAAGAGCGCCGACGTGGTGCAAAAACTCTTGCGCAAAGAAAAAGAGCGCGGCGCCGGGTTCGACGTCAACGCCGCAGCGCGTCACATTCAGCAAGAGAAAGAAAAGGCCAACCGCAAGCGTAAATCATCGAGCGCCGCCAAGAGTGATGGTGGTGATGCGTCGGGTAAAACTCCGGGTAAGGGTGGGAAAGCGGGCGGCAAACGCGCGAAAAAGTAATACTACAGTCAATTCTTTAGTTACGCACAAGCACACATCGCCACGCGCTCGACGTGTACATCAGTTGGTCATCCTCGACGCTTGAATCGTAAAAACCTCCAAAATCAGTACGTTTACAAATCCTGCTTGAAAAAAAAAATCCTGCAGTCGACCGCTCTACCACTGAGCTATGAACCCAAGCACGCGTAGGCCATCATGTGATGATGCGCTACGACAGTACGAGGACCAGGGCCCTCCGAGAATTGAACTCGGGACCTGTCGATGACTCATATTCGGCGGAACGTATTTAGGCGCTAAATACGCACATCCGCGTTTCCATCGAGGGCTATAAACACGGAAAATTGCCGGGGTCTTCCGAAAAGGGTATGGTGGGAAAAGTTATGGGTAGAATTTATGTTCGTGTCGTCGGCTGGACGGGGCGAGGCCGTGTGACCACTTGACGTTCGAGAATGTTTGTTTGTTCAACATGCGTTACGGTATAGCGTAAAATGTGGCTGCTACAGTATGTATTGTTAAAATATATTCATCGTCTAACGGAGTCGTCGTCGTAATAGTCGTCGTCGTCGTGTTACTTTTTGGACGACAACGCGGCGGCGAAGGAAACCTTTAAGCCGCCGCCGCCGCCGCGCTTTGCGACGTCTTCCGTCGCTGCTGTTTCTATTGAATCGTGCTCGGGGACGAGTGAGTCGTCGTGTTCAGTATTTTCGTCACCGATTTTACTAATGTCACTCGCACTCAAGTTGTTCTTCGCCTTCTTTGAAGACGCCGCCGCCGAGTCTTCAAAGACGCCGCCGTCGCCATCCTCGCCGTCTTCACCATTGCTGCGACGCTTTTTGCCGCCGTTTGAATTATTTTCGTGGTCTTCGACGACTTTTTCTTTCGGTGGTACCCACACGTCCTTCTCGTACCCTTTAATTTCGTCCGCGACAAAGGTTGGTAATTCTTTTCTCTTGACGTGTTTGACTTGCGCCGACATACCGGGTACCCAATTTGACTCCCCCGTGGCTCGATCCATCCACGACGTCACCATCATCTGAAAGTTTTCCACCGCAGGATTCAGATTCATTGACATCTTTTCCTTCTTTTCCTTCTTCAACGCAGATGGAAACAGTCCTAAAAAGTAAATCACATGGCAATCTTCGCCGCCCTTCCACTCCGGATCCTTGTAACGCGCCGTTCCTGGGTGAGCCAACATCATGCCGCCCGTGCAATTTTCAATCGATTGAATCAAGATTTTCGTACGGGAACCGACCCAACCTTCCCATGTTTTGAATTCCTCGGGCGTTTTCGCGCTCACGGTGACTTGCAAGTAATTTTTGTACAAGGAAAAGAATGGAAGCTTGATCCACAAATCGTCCCATTTCGACTTGTTCAAGAGTATGAGTTTAGACACCTCCTTGCCGCGTTTGAATTCCTTCTTCAACACCTCAAGCGTGCTGACACTGACGTTAAAGGTGGAGTTTTGCGCCGGATAAGCCGGGGTTAAAATCTTCATCAATTGGTATCTCTCAGCCTTGTTCACGCGCTCGTCCCACACGCGCATCCCGGGCAAACCTTCGTCTTCAATCGGCACCAGCATCACCGGCGTTGTCCATTGCCACGTGCTCCATAATTGAAAGAATGAGTACACAATCATCGATGGTGCGGCGTTTGGGTAGAGCTGGCACACGCGTGCGACTAAAATTGCCAAGTTGACCCCACCAAAGAAACCAACGACGTTTGAATACACCCCGCGTCTCGCTGCCCACAATCTCAACGTGCGCAACGCCACGCGAAACGAGTCATGATTGGGCACGACGCGCAACAACTGATCCGCTACCCGGCAACCGTTCAAAGACTTCACCCCGGGATCGTCTAAATTCAACAACACAGACGTTTGACACACATCTAAATCCTCTGGCACGCTCGTATACGACGGCAACGATGTGTACGCCATATCAATCTCAAAGCCCCGAAACACAGTCTTAATTTCCGGCACAATCGCATCTCTCACAGGCACGATCGAATCCGTCCCGGGATGTTTGCGCATGACGTCATAAAACGACCCTTCGTAGTCGTTCCACTCCACGCCAAAAAAGTCATCCTCTCGCGTCAAGTGCCTCGGTCCCAAACACAACGTATCGATATCCGCCGCCGGCCCGTGCACGCCCAATCGATACGACCCGAACGTGTACAAGTTACACCTCGGTCTCATGTCCTCCGTGATCCCTTTCCTCGCGCTCGACTCGCGCACCCACTCTTGTAAGAGCGCGTTGAGCTCCCCCAACACTTCCTCCCGTCTCGAGCACTCATCCGGCGATTCGTACACGTCAAGCTCGTGCAACTTGGCGTCGAGCTCGGCCGACTGTTTCACATCCGTCTCCGTCGGTGGCGCGTTCGAGATCACCCTCGAGAACGCATCCGTCGTCGTCGACATGACGAAGAAATCGGCGCCGCGTTCTGAGGATCTTTTTTGATTCCTGCATGCAGTCAACTCTTTCCGCACACATCGACGCAGCCGCCGCGGTCGCGCGCGGCTACGCACGCATGTCGCCCATCGCACCGCTATCGTCGTCGTCATCGTTGACGACATCCAAGCTCGTTCGCATCGGTCTCGTCGTCGTCTTGGCGTTGAATGTGTTGAATGAGAGCGTCAAAATTAGTCTTGGGGTGAACCACCGCGCAACCGCCGTCGTCGACGCCATTGATGCGGGCATGGATGGGGTTGATTTAGACGATGCATCGGCGTCGGCATTCGTGGACGCGAGCGCGCGGCAGGCGATGCAAAAAGTTGACGCGCCGAGGTTGGTCATCGAGGCTGACGACGCCAAAGCGTTGCAGCAGCGTTTTAGGATATTCTCTCCGGATGCGGTCGCAACGTCGTCGACGACGACGCGCGTTCGCGAATGTGGGTCTCCCGCGGTAGATGGCTACGCGCACGTGAACATGACGTGCTTGATTGAGAGCGCGACGAATGTGGAATTTGATGTTTCGGCGGCGGCGCGCGAGGCGAGCGTCGCTTGGATTGAACATCACGCGTCGTACGACGGTATCGCCGTGCGTTGGGGGATTCATCACACATCGCAAACCGTAGAAGAGTGTGCACAAAGATGTAAGGATCACGTGGTGCGAAATAGGACGGCGATGACGGCGGAGGCGTTGCCGTGTAACGTGTTTGTGTGGTGCCCGATGCCGCCAGAGCGCGAGAAGGAGACGTTTCGATGCTTTGAGCCCGACGCGCACGAGCACTTTCCAGGCGACTGTTGGTTGAAATTTAGCGAAGTACCGGAAGCGGTGGAAGTCAATCAGCGCGGGTCGAACGACGCGGAGGGGTTTACGAATGACCAAGGCGTGACGTACGCGCGACGGCACGAAGGCATGCCGCCGGAGGTGCATTGGTCTTCGGGCGTCGTCTTACCGCCAGGAGTGACGCCGAGTGCGGGTACATTAAGTCCTCGCGCGAAGTGGTAACGCTATCATGTACACTACTGTTTTATTAATACATACACGCTGTAATACTGTCCAAAACCCCTACTCTTTCCTGCGCGAAGACGAAGACGAACTGCTACTGCTACTCGAAGACGAAGAGGACGAAGACGAAGACGAGTCGTCGTCAACCTCTACTTCATCATCGTCGCCATCGTCGTCATCGTCGTCATCGTCGTCATCGTCATGATTAACATCATCTGCATCACACAACCACGCACCTTCGAGCTCCCTCTCGCGTCCAGCGCGCGCTAAGGCATCCTCAAACTCCAACTGCGCCGCGCTCCGCGCGCCTTCAAATCGAAACACCAACCGCGGCGTATGTTTCATTTTCAACATCTTCGACACCATCACTCGAATCCTCTGCGCATTCCGCTCGAGCGCATTCCCAGCGATGTGTTCTTCACCCATTCGAGAACTCCCATACAACACGTGTACGACTTTAAAATCTCTCGACACGCGCGCATCCATGACGTTGACACCCGTGCGGTCAAACTTGTGCGCGAGCTCCACATGCACCACCTGCATGAGCGCTCGACGAATCTGCGCGCTTGCGCGAATCTGCGCCTTGTCCTGATCAATCGTCGCTCGTTCGACCTCGATCGGTCGCCGCGCGATGGCGTACGCGCGACTTTGCGGCGCGAATGTCGCGACAGTCATGCGTGGGTTCGGTGCCACTGACGTCGAATGCGCCGCCGCCGTCGCCGCCGCCGTGGTCTCGAGCGCCGCGCGCACCGACGCGGGCGAGAACGCGCGCGACGCGCTCGCTAGACGGCGCGCGTTCGCCCGCATGGCGTGCGTCGACGCGCACAGAGGACCCACTCGCGAGTCGAAGAGTGAGGCCAGAAGCAACTAGGCGTCAGAAGATGACGCGCAGCGCTGCGCACGCAGCCGCGAGCGCGTCGACACCGGACGTGGCGCGCGCGGATGACGCGCCGCTGTCGCACACGTCGCGCATCGCGCGCGAATGGCTCGCCGCGGGCGTCGGATGCGCGCTCGCGGATACGTTGTTCAACCCACTGGAGATTCTAAAAGTGCGCGCGCAGCAAACATCGCGCGCACCGAGCGCGCTCGCGGCGGAATCGTACGCCGAACGCGGGTTCGTGCGAGGATTGTTCGTTCCCGGATTGGCCGCGACGTGGATGCGCGGGTTGTCGTACACGGGGTTCCGTATTGGGTTGTACCCGAGCGTTCGGGACGAGACGCTTCGGGTCGTCGGTGGCGACGGGTTCGTCACGCGACTGTGCGCTGGAGCGTTTACGGGAGGCGTCGGGGCGTTGGTATTTAATCCGATTGACGTCATACGCGTCCGCATGCAATCGCACGAGTGCGTGTATCGATCGACATTGGGGGCTTTTAAGGAAGTGGCGCGAGAGGAGGGCGTGCGAAGAGGCTTGTGGCGCGGTGCCGGGGCGTGTGTGGCGCGAGCGATGACGCTCAGTGGCTCCCAACTCGCGACGTATGATTTTAGCAAGCGTTGGTTGCTCCAGCGCGGGGTGTTCAGTGAAGACGCGCCGCCGTTACACTTTACCTCGTCATTTTTAAGCGGCTGCGTGGCGCAGACTGTGACGCAGCCGGTAGACACGCTCAAGACGCTCGTCATGTCCAAACCAAGCGGTGACGATCGTGGGGCGATCGCCATAGCGATTGAAATCATCAAAAAGCGTGGTGTGCAAGGTTTATATCGCGGATACTGGGCCGCCACGGCACGGCAAGGCCCGGTGATGGTGATTCAAATGCCGCTCGTCGAAGCGTTGCGCCGCCACGTCTTCGGATTGGAATATTTCTAGTCATCGCATGAGCGACGCGCCAGCCAGGGGCGTGGCACATGCATGCTCGCGATAGCCATAGTCATATATATCATGCAGGTTTTTAATACCACAAACGTAGGAGTAGCGCCTTAAAGACACAGTCATCACGCAAAGTTTTGTCGTCCGCCACGCCAAAATAATCCAAAATGCCCAAAATCCCTCACACCGTCGCGCGTCATGCGAACTTGCGCACCATCCGCCGCATCGTGCGCTCCGAGTGTGCGTGTTCGACGCGCGCGCACCGCGCCACGCGTCGCGCGCGCCGCCGTTCGCGCAAAGGCGGCGGATAAAGACCCGTCCCGGGACACGTCAACCTCTGAGCGCCAATTAGATGCTGAAAAACCGATAGATTTCTCCGTCGACGTCGCCGCCGAGTTCAAGCGAGGCGTGGAGTTTGGCAATGATGAGATTAAACCTCGCTTCACCCGTCGCGCGGTCGAGCACGACCGTGGATTACCGATTGCAGACGCCTTGGTGGCGACATCCGCGCAAGTGCTCGTCGCGCTCATCGCCTTGGCCGCGCATAGCCGGCCGAGTTGGCTCATCGCCGCGCCCTGGGTGCCGCGGTGGAGAAATTTACCGTATTTAATCCCTGCTGTCGCGCATGGATCAAAGATGGCCTCTGTATGGGTCGTTGGCGCGTTGGCTGGGAAAGCGTACGAACGCGCGGCGTTTGACGGCTCGTTGCGCGAAGCCGTCAAGCGCACCGCGGTGTCGGGGTGCTTCGCGATTGGGTTGTTAATTATAATAACTCAAGTCGAAGTGGCAGGTAAATTCGCAGAGTTAGATTTAGGGGACCCAGTGCTCGGATCATCGCCGCAAGGAGACCTGATATTAAACGGCGCGGTGTCAGAGTTGCTCGTCGACTGCGTCTCAGAGGCGGTGGCGTTGATGTCTTGGCGCATCATACGTTGGAACACGAGTCCAACAGATTTAGATTCGCTAAACAAGTAGTTTGGCTATCGATAAATTATTGTTTTAGCGCGCTGCTGCTGCCACTTTTCGAAGGTTATTTCTTATTATTTCAATTCGTGTTGTATTATTATTTTTGTTTTCGTGAGAGCTCTACTCATTCATTCCACGCGTCGTCGGTGTTCTCGTCGTCTTTATCGGCTTCCGAGGCGGCTTGAAGCGCGCGCAAATGCGGAGGCACAAACTTCGATTTGCTTGGCGGTGGTCTGTCGGCGGCCGCTTGCGGATTCGATACCGCACTGACTTCTTTCATGAACGCATTGTCCATCATAATTTTCCCCGGCGGTTTCGGCGGGCTCACTGGCGCAGCCTCGGGTTCCGGTTCTGGCTCGGCGTTTTTGCTATTCTTTCGCGCCGCCTTGCGCTTTTCGGTGAGCAAGTTACCGCCGCTGAACTCGTCGCGTAATTTTGCCTTGTAATCGTCGAATGATCCATTAAACACGGACACCGTACCAGGTTTTGGTGGGTTACTCTTCATGTCACCCTTGGTGACAATCCAAATTTCATCAACCACAAGGGAGATTAAACGCTCATCGTGAGAGACCAAAACAACACCGCCTTCAAAGTTATTCAGCGCCATTGCGAGAGACTCTATGGTTTCCAAGTCCAAGTGGTTCGTCGGCTCATCCAAAAGTAAAATGTGCGGTTGCTTCCAAGCTAATTCAGCAAACGCGAGACGAGACTTTTGACCACCCGACAAGACGCGAATCGGCTTTGTGGCGAGCTCTCCAGATAAACCAAAACGTCCCAAGTATGCTCGAGCGGTTTCGAGTGGCATTTCAGCATCAAGCTTTTTCATGTGTGTCACGCAATCTTGCTCCAAATCCATGGTTTCTAAGTGATGCTGGGAGAAACGAGCGAGGCGAAGCTTGGTGTGGCGGTTAATCCATCCCTCGGTGGGCAGGATATCACCTTCCAACAACTTCAAAAACGTCGATTTACCAGCCCCATTGGGACCTACGATAGCGACTCTACTATCCATGTCCAAGCCAAAATCTAAGCCCTCGTACAACGTCTGGTATCCTTCGTAGCCAAAGGACACGTTCATGACGGAAATGCACGGCGGCGGTAGAGGCGGCGCCGAAGGAAAGTTGATGCGCAAGTATGGATCGTCATAATCCACATCGACGCGCTCAGTTTGGAGTTTCTCGAGCATTTTCATGCGACATTGTGCCTGACGCACCATCTTTTTGTGTCCTTGTCCAAATCTTTGAATAAACTGCTTGAGCGAAGCTTCTCGCATACCTTGGTTGCGTTGCACCGCCTCTTCGTTTGCGCGATGCTCCGCGCGCACCTTGAGGAAAGTATCGTATGAACCACCGTAGTAGCGTAATTTCTTGTGATGTAAGAAAATAGTTGCAGTGGTGCAATCGTTCAAGAAACCACGATCGTGAGAGACGATGAGCACAGTCTTCTCCCATTTGCGCAAAAACTCTTCGAGCCACGTCAAAGCGTGGACGTCGAGGTGGTTTGTCGGCTCATCAAGAAGCAACAAATCAGGCGTCATGAATAACGCCGATGCGAGAGCGATACGCATACGCCAACCACCAGAGAAATCTTTGGTTGGTTTGAGTTGCTCTTCTGGGTCAAAACCGAGACCGCCTAAAATTTGACCCGCGCGCGCGTACGCCGAGTCCGCATCAATTTCATCCAGGCGTTCATACACTTCATTCAAATCAACCCCATCGATGACGTCAAGCTCTTCATCCAACATGCGCTGTTCCATTTCGAGTAGATACAAACGCTCTTGATCTGTCTCGACCACGGTTTGGATCGCAGATCGTTCGTCAGGTTGCGCTTCTTGCTCGACGTGAATGATGTGCAGAAACTCAGGCATTTTAATGGTGCGCTCAGAAATTGCGCGCAACAACGTCGATTTCCCGCATCCATTGCGTCCGACTAAACCATACTTTGTTCCAAAAACGAGCTTGAGCATACCATCTTGAATCAACTCATCGCGTCCACCATAAAGCTGAATGCCAGCGATGTGAATATCCATGTTGCAGTTGGCGCGCCGGTTCGCATCTGGACCGCTTCGAATATGAAAACCCAAATCCTCTCCATTCAAACGTCCACCATTCGCCGCAATTCGAGCTTCACGCATCGCTTCCTCTCTCGCCTCTTTCTTCTTCCTCGCCGCTTCTTCTTGCTCTTGCTTCACGCTCAACATCTTACGTTGTTTCGATTTCCCGCGCTTCACCACGTCATCCGGAAGCGTCTCCCCGTTCGCCACGCGTACTCCATTCTCCCTCGCACGCTTCACGCGCGCCAACATCACCCTATACTGTTTCACGCACTCCATCGCCGTTCGTCCATCAACGTACGCCGCGATCGCTTCCCATCGATCCGCATCACTCGTCCCTTCTTCTCGGTTCACGCCTCGCGCCCGCAACCCCTCGATGAGCTGTAAATCCTCCTCCTCGCTCCACCCATCATGCGTCACCGCCGTCCTCAGCCGCACCTCAGCCGCGGTATCATCCGAACGCACCGACGTCGCCGCATCGTCATCCGCCTTACTTTCGCCCTTGGCGGCGTCGCGCGCCGCGCGTTTCGCCGCGAGCGCAGCCTTCTTTTGCTCCTTTTCCAGCCGCTTCGCCTCCGCCTGCTCCGCCTTTTCCCGCTCCTTTCGCGTGGACATGGCGCGAGAGCGACGGCGCGATCGATCGTCGTCGTCGTCGATGGATCGCTCGAGGGCACGACCGCGCGTCTCGCGTCGTCGTCGTCGTCGCGCGTCGCGCACTGACGAATGATGACGACGCGGCGTTCGAAATCGAAAACACATCACACCATGCCGCGCGGCGTGCGAGGCGTCGTGCTCGCGCCGACGCGCGCATTCATCGACGCTGACGTCGACGCGAACGCGCGCGATGGTGTGATTGCGCGCGCCGCGCGCGCAGCGATGGCGATGGACGACGACGCGACGATGATGAAGATGACGATGATGATGAGTGGCGACCGCGAGCGGGACATTCGCGCGAGCGTCGCGCGCGCGGCGCCCGATGCCACCGACGCCGCGCACAGCACGCAGCATGCATCATTCGAAGACGCGCGCGAAGGCGCCATCGCGTCCGTGCGCGCGGCGACGGGCGCTGACCGCGCGCTCGCGGCGTTGGCGGTGAGCGCGCTCGACGCCGACGCGGAACCAGAGCGTCGAAACGCCCTCGCGCGCGGCGCCATGACGCTGCGAGTGATGGGATTTAGCGATGACGCACTCGTCATCGGCGCGTTATTGGCGTGTGATGTCGACGTCGAGCGCGCGGCGATCTTGGCATCCATGTAGAAGAAGTTGTAACTGTATGAGTACGCGCGTTGATTTACCAAAAGCAACCCTCACACCGCGACGCGTCGTCGACGACGGGTGGCGCGCGCGAACGCGCATTTGATGTGTGACGCCTAGCCTCGCGCGACGCGACGACGGGCGGCATGCCGCGCACGGACACGACGGAGGGGAAGTTCAAGTCAAAGACGGCGCTCGGCGATGCTCGAGCGCGAATTATTCACGACGCACGCGATGCACGGCTCGAACGCGCGCGCGTGAGAGCGCTCACGGCGGCAGTGTGTGTGTGTCAGCGTCTGCGTCGTCGTGGAGTGGCGAAACGAGACGCCGGGCGGCGCGCGGTGGAGGAATTTGATGGGAAATTTGGGGCGGTGTCGGTCGAGGCGTTGCCGAGCGACGACGACGTGTGCGACGTCATGATCCCTATTCTACTCTCACATGGCGATGATATTGGTACAGAGAGACTGTTTAGAGCTCTGGCGATTGTTTTGACGCGCGTGGATGCGGTCGTGGAGCGATGTGCGCCGGGAGTTGTCGCGCTCTCGGCGACGTTGGCGGTGAAAACGTGTGGTGACGCGCGAGTTCGGAAGGATTTACCGTCGCTGGCAATGTGTGGGGTAAAACTTGCGTGCGCATTGTGCGAACGTGTTGATTGGCTTTCGCTCGATGCGCGCGTGCATCGTGCGGCGTGTGAGGCGCTGACGGAAATTGTGTCGGATGTCAAATTTGCGCATCGAGCGGCGGCGACGCAAGCGCTCACGCCGCTCGTCGTGTCTCGGCGATTCGAGGATGAAATTGGAGATGACGACGCGGCATTTGATGTTTTTGCCGTCAGACTAATGCGCGTGCCGGACATTAGCCGCACGCTCCCGGCGAAAGCGCTACAAGTTCTGGAACAACCACAGGCGTTGAGACGCGTGCTGCGCGCCTCCTTGGAAGCATTCGACTCAAAAGAAAATGTCATCGCACACGCGTTGAACACAATTGAGAATGCTGTGACTTTGCTATATGGTCACTGTCAGAAATGTATCAAAAGTCGTGAGTCGAGTGACAACGCGCACACGGTGCTACTGATTGCCGATTTATGCGCCGCCGCCTCACGTAAGCGTGAGACGCAAAGAGACGTATCGGCAGGGGTTCGCGATAAAGCACGCACGTGGACTGGAGTCTTAAACGAGCCATCGTTCGTGCTTGGGTTGATTGGAGAACGTCAAACTGATTCGAGCAAGTGGTACGTGTGCTCACCAACGAATGCTGGTATTTTGGCAAAGGCGTACGACGCGATTCTTGAAAGTGCGCAAGAGCCATCGTTTCTTTCGCGTGTTTTCTCAACAGATTCCAGCATGTCCATATACTCTGTGTGCGCATTTACACCTGGGTTTTTAAATGCACTATGGAAGTATTTAGGCCAGCAGTTGTCCATCGCGACGGCATTGACGTTGTCTGATGTTGAACGGCCTGACATGTGCATAGCCAAGGCATTTCTGCACGGTGCAGAGCAAGCTCAAGCCGACGTGCTCAACTGCTTTAGATTCTTCTGCGCAACTTATGCGCATGCTTTAGTAGTACTTCGTGACGCTCAATTCTTTGATGAGCAAACGTTGTTCTCTTTGGATGAACAACGTGCGATTGTTGTTGCCGTGAACACTTTAGTCGTGCGCTCGCATACGACTCACAAATCAGGCTTTGCAGATGATTGGACAAAGAGTCTCGTGAAGTCTGCGAGTATTTTGTTGCGCTCGCTCGTAACGAGAGACTCGAGACGGGCATTCTGCTCATCAATCGTGTGGACGGCACCGAATTCCGAACAAAATGCACTGATTCCTGAAGTTGTGGCAGCGCGTTTTCAGCAAAGCGACGCCGGCGACGCCGGCTTACTACAAGATGCGCCGAGCAGTCTGACGTTTACCACGCGAGTGAAAATTTTTCGAGAACTCATCGTCCAGGATCGCGACAGGGCTAAATTTCGTCCACAAGCGGGAGGTATTGACGCCGGTCACAACGACATTTATGCTAGACCAGTGGCTGAAATCCTGATTCGCCGCGAAAGCGTCCTCGAAGATGCTTTGGCGACGATTCTACCCCTGGGTTCCAAAGCGCGAGGGCGAATGCTAGTCAAATACGTCAATATAGCGGGTGAAGAAGAAGCAGGCATTGATGCTGGAGGGTTGTTCAAGGAATTGCTCAGCGAAGTCACGGAGCTAGGCCTCGATCCAAATCGTGGGCTTTTTGAGACGAATGGGACGAGTGGTATTTTTCCAAGCCCTCGAGCGAGCGATACGCAAGAGTCACTACTTCTGTTAGAACTGATGGGCATGATGGTCGGTAAGGCGCTGTATGAAGGTATTTTGCAAGATATCAATCTCGCGCCATTCTTTGCGGCTAAAATATTGGGCGTTCCTCGAACGATTGATGACATTGCAAGCCTTGATGAAGAGCTACATCGAGGATGCGTGCAAGTTCTCGAATACGACGGTAACGTCGCTGACCTTTGTCTTGATTTTACTGTCAGTGAAGAAGTTTACGGCCAGATTGTCAGCAAAGAACTCATTCGTGATGGCGAAAATATTGAGGTGAACAACGAAAACAGGCGCGTATACGTCCACGCACTTGCGGATTATTATTTGAATCGACGACTCGCTGTGCCTATGCGAGCGTTTATGACAGGGTTGACCAAAATTATTAATAAACGTTGGTTGAGTCTGTTCACGGTTAAAGAGCTTCAACTCTTGCTCAACGGCGGCGAGGCGCCAATTGACGTCGATGACTGGGAAAAGCACACGTTGTACTCTGGTGGATACACCGCTCGAAGCACCGTCGTACGTAATTTCTGGTCTACCATGCGCAAGTTCTCTCCATCACAGCGACGAGACGTGCTAAAGTTTGTCACATCTAGTCCCCGACCACCGCTTCAAGGCTTCAAGCACTTGAATCCACCATTCGTGATTCATAAAGTCAACTGTGCAGCGTCGCCATTCGCGTACTTTGGTGCCGCCGACGTCTCGCGATTGCCATCCGCATCCACGTGCTTCAACATGCTAAAGCTTCCAAACTATCGTCGACTAGCGACTTTGGAAAAGTCTGTCAAATACGCCGTTGAATCTCGCGCGGGTTTTGAACTCAGTTAATTCTTTGTACCACCGCTTGTAACATCACCAAAAGCTAAACGCATAGGCTCACCACAGTTTCACGCGCACAACCACGACGTCGGACGCACACCATGCCCCGTCGAGGTAAGGGTAAACCTAAGTACGATGGTCCGATGCTTCCACGCGTGCTCCGCGATGAGCTCGACGGATTCGACGACGGTGGAACCGGTCGAACGCGCGATGACGTGAAAAAGCGCAACAAAGGCTCGAGCGTGATGGACAGAAAGCAACGGCGCGCCGCGGAAAAAGCTGCCAAGGCGAGCAAGCGACAAGCTAGTGCGCAGTGGAAGGCTGATGCTGCGTCTCGGCGCCGAATGCGGGGGCGTGACGGCGCAGACGACGATGCTGGGGCGGGTGATGGCGCGGGAATGCGTGGCGGCTGTGAAGGTCGAGACGCCGACAAAGGTGGCGCTCGCGACGATGTGAGCGCAAGAAACAAGCGCGCGGCAACGGTGCCGGCAAAAGACACAGATTTTCGCAAAAAATCCAAGGTTTCGCCAGCAAGCGCAACCAAGGCGGTGAAAGATGAGACTAAGGAGAGCAAGAAGCCGACGATGCGAGCGTCAATGTTGGAAGAGTATAAACGCGACGAACTCGCGGCAAAGAGGTTGGAGAAGAAACTGAAGGGACGTAAGGGTCCAGATGATGGTTTGGATTCATTATTTGAAGGTTTACCGGACATGGATTTCTTAGATAAGGAGTATGGTGATGAAAGCGAAGAGGACCAGAGCGATGAAGAAGAAGAGAGTGATGAAGAAGGAGAGAGCCAGTCTGAATCAGAAGACGAGGAAGATGACGAGGAAGACGATGACGACGACGATGACGACGAGGAAGACGATGAAGGAGAGGATGGTGAAAACCCTGAGCCAACTAGTGCAGAGCCCGAGCCCACAGTGAGTACTGGGAAGTATATTCCTCCCGCACAACGGGCGGCGATGGCAGCGGCGGCGGGCAAGACGCCTGGATTTGAGCAGTGTGTGCGACAAATCAGAGGTTTGATGAATAGAATGGGTGAATCTAACGTCCCAGGGATCGTAAATGACGTAGCGGATTTAGCGCAAAAGTTTCCGAGACTCGAAGTGTGTGACGCAGCGACGAAAGAAATAATGACGGCGCTCACAGAGGGACCGCGCGCGAGCGACCAGTACACCTCTGCGATTGCGGCGTTTATCGCAGGCATCTCGGCTTCCATAGGTCCGGAAGCTGGCGCACGATTTGGTTCAAAACTTTGCGTGAAATTAGAAGAAGAGCAGGTTAACTCTAGAGCACGCTCAGCGAGTAATATCGTCAACGTTCTCGCTCGATTGTACACGTGCGGTTTGATGCCGTCGGCGTGCTGCTATGGGTTCTTAGTGACGCTCTCAAAAAGCCTTACCGAGCTTGACTCGACGCTCATGTTAACACTCTTGCGCGTTGCTGGAACTCGCTTGCGATCTGAAGATCCAGTTGGCATGAAAGAGTTCATCATCGCTCTTCAGGCGCGTGTGGCGGAGTTGCAGAAAGTTGCCGGTGAAGGCGAGGATGGTGGACAATTATCCAAGCGTGCTCGCTTGATGTTAGAAATGGTTATTGACTTGAAGAACAACAGAAAGCGCACCGACAGCTCAGCGGATATCGGTAAGGACCAGTGGGGTTTTCCTATGCCTCTCAATAAGTGGTTGAAAGGTACGAGTGTTGGTGAGGCCACAGTCGCGCTGCGAGCGCTGACGTATGAAAAGCTCATCGCGACAGATAAGCAAAAGGGTCAATGGTGGTTGCCTGACGCCGCGGGCACCGCAGAGTGGTTTGCCGCGCGCGCCGCACAAGGTGCAATTGCAGAACAAGCGGGAAAGACTCGTGAAGGTGGTGAATTACTCCAGCTCGCAAAGAGCATGCGGATGAATACCGAGACACGCCGCGCCATTTTCTGCGTCGTTATGGGCGCGGATGATTACGCCGACGCCCTTGAACGTCTACTTCGCCTACCGTTGGCAGACAAACAAGATCGCGAGATACCGCGAGTACTACTCGAGTGTTGTCTTCAAGAAAAAGCGTACAATCCGTACTACGAAGTCCTCGCCACCAAGCTCACCGAACGTCAACGCTCGCATCGCTTGACGTTTCAACTATGCATTTGGGACCAGCTCAAAGAGATTGATGATCCATCAACGTCGGTGCGGCGGATTTCCAACATGGCTCGCTTCTTGGCTGGGTTACTTCTCGCTGGGGCACTCCCCCCGACGGCGCTCAAGGCACTGGAGTTTGGCATGGACGTCCCAGCTCGTGTCGCGCTCCATCACAAGCTTCTCCTCCAAGCCATCTTGGACGACCGCTCACGAACATCCACCGCCGACGCACTGTTCCAGAAAATCGCCACCAGCGGCGAACTCGCCGGTGCCAAAGCCGGATTCTTGCGTTTTCTAAAGAATCCGCAATCGCTCGCCGCGGCTGGGGCGTCATCCGACAAGATGTCAATCAAGCGGCTCGTCTCCCGCGCGGCGGCGGCTAGAAACTTCCTCCTCGCCGGCGGTGCATGAAACCAATATCTACATAGCCACACATTAGCTCTTAGCATCAGTCATACAATTCAACGCACGACTGACACGAAGTATGCGCCATTTGGCCGCATGAACTCGATACGAATGCGAAAATTAAACGCGCGCGACGCTCGAGCGCTCGCGTTGACGACATAACCCTTCACCTAAGAAGTAGAAGTATGCGCCATTCCGCGTCGCACACGATGCTCACGCACGCCCGGACGTGCGCGGGGAAACAACTCACGCGCGCACTCGCGCGCGCGTCGTCATCGCACGCGATATACGACGCGTCGAGCGAGCGAACGAGACGTGAGGAATGCCTCGGTGGCGCGATCGGCGTCGGCGGCGCACACGCGAGAGGTTTACCGACGACGCGTAGCGCGTCGACGCGCGCACACGCGCACGATGCGTTGTGCAGTGGTGATGCGTTCGCACGCGCTCGCGGACGTGGCGTCTCCGCGCGTGGGTTCGCGTCGGCAACGACTGGGGAGGAGGGCGCGAGCGCAGCGGAGACGACGGCGGAGACTTTGTCAGAGAATAGCGACGGCGAGACGACGACGACGTCGAGTGGAGAAGACGCGCAAGGATGGACGTTTGGGATTAAAAATCAAAGACGTCCGACTAGACGCGATAAGGGGTCGTATGAGGGATTTCTAACGGAGATTGATTCCTATCCCAACCAAGACGACGAGATACGGGACGTGTACAACGCCCGCGAATGGGTGGAAACGAGCATAGAAGAGAGTATGAAGGAGACAGAAGAGTTAATTGATCAAATGTTAGACGGTTTAAAAAGTGGTAATCACTTGATGGAGAAGTATGGGGATTTGATGCCGAGTGACCGCGCGGAGGAGGGCGACCCTGACGCCGTGTTGACGTGGACGAGCGAGTTTGTGCTCGAACCCGGGGAGAAGCAGGAGCATCCGTTGAATTGGAAGGTGTCGGTGACGGTGAAGATGACAGATTTACAGCGTGTCACGGGATTGAGTGATGATGCGATCGAATACATCAAGTTATTGGTGAATAAACGATACGACGGCAAGCAAGACACGCTTCGCATTGTGTGTCGCAGAAATAACAATCGCGAACACAACCGACAGTGGTGCTTAAAGGTGCTGTACGACTTGATTCAAGAAGGTAACCGAGAGTACCCGAGCGATTCTTACACGTTCAACGGCACGCTCGATTAGATCGATCGCTAGAGAGGAAGAAAGAAGAAGACTGTGAAACGCCGTCTTCGTCGTCGTCGTGTTATTTGAAAAAATGTCTTGTTTATTTATTTCACATGCTTTTTTGCTCTAAAAATAAAAACGCGCGCACGTCGTGAACGGCACATCATTCGTAGTTTTCCAGCTCTTGAACCTCTCTTGGAAAGGAGTGGATTAATGACCGCCTTCCTTGCCGGTTTTGCTCTTCACGACGCCGTAAAGGCCAGCGCCGAGCACGGCGATGGCGGAACCGACGGCGGTCTGCATCGAGATTTGGTTACCGAGCGCCAAGATGGAGAAACCAATCACGAAAACTCGCTTCCCGACGTTACCGACGGCGTGCGTCACCGGAGCGACCTTGCCGAGTGCTTGATACGCAACTTGGTTGTACATGTGGTAATAGAAACCGACGAGAGCGAGAGCGGAGAGGAACTCGGTTTTGCCCTTGAGCGCGATAGCCTTGGAGATACCCGCAGACAAGGTGGCGCCTTCAAAGTAAAAGGCGAACGGTAAACAGAACAACAACGCCACGATGGTGACCCAGTTGTAAAGGTTGAGCGGACTCATCTTGGCCATCAACTTTTTGCTAAAAATTGCCCGCGCCGAAAACGCGACGTTGGAGCTCATCGCGGTTAAGAAACCCAACCACGTGAAGGAAAGCTCAGTGGCGGACGCGATGGCGACACCAGCCATGATGGGGAGAAGGGAAAGGTACACCGGGAGCGGGTACACGGTACCAGTCACCATATAAGACCCGATAGATGTGAACACCGGTTCCAAAGTCTTGACGGTGTGCGTAAACGACACCGCCACGGCGGCAAAGGACACATTCGTCAAGCAGTGACCAAACGCGTGCAAGAACGCCGGCAAAGACAACGCCTTGAGGAAATCCTTATCAGGTTGTTCATATTCAACGAGCTTGGAACCCCAGAAGAACGCCATGACAAACAAGCCAACAATCAAGTGCACGCACGACACGAACCACGGGTACGGAAAGTAGTTGTAAATTTGCTTGTTCAAAATGTTAAACTGCACATTCAAAAAGTACCACGCCGCGAAATAAAACACCGTCTCGGCGGCGGGAAACTTTTCCTTGATCGTCTCAATGGGATTACTACGCACGCACGCACACACGCACACACACCGTCAGTCGCGCGACGTCTCGGACGCGAGGAAAACCTAGAAAACACCCGATCGCATCATCCCATCGATCGCCACGCACGCCCCCCCCCTCGCCCGCGCGACCGCTCTCGCGCTCTCGCGACGCACCACCGCGCGATCGCGCCACGCACACACACACACACACACACACACACGCGCACACCGGCCCTGGACGATGGTACAGGGGATGTGCTGAATTTTCTTCACGTTGTCGAGCAGCTGCGTCTCGCTCTCCATGAAACCCTGTG
>Ga0181558_10000078_pt1 | contig 76359 bp, 120 predicted proteins | sample 011ome_22_FD_133754 | JGI IMG/M metagenome (GOLD analysis project Ga0181558, IMG submission 133754) | Coastal salt marsh microbial communities from the Groves Creek Marsh, Skidaway Island, Georgia - 011507BT metaG (megahit assembly) | ecosystem: Environmental > Aquatic > Marine > Intertidal... | reverse complement strand
TCAACATATTTTGATCTAAAAAGAATTTTATTAGCATCTCTGTAGCTCAAGTAAACAGAGTCGTAGTTTTCCCAAAAGGTTGCTGGTAATACAGGTGCTGACCAATCTTGATAGCGTTTTTCAGGATTGTTTATGTAATCACTAAAAAAGTCAGAGTCTCCATCTGGTCCTGCCGTAGAAACCATTGTTGTTATGTATGCCATTGTTGAAATATCGTCCTTCTCCAGATTAACCGTTCTTTGTCTATGATTTTAGTGGTTTGTTTATAATGCAATCCAACCCAATTATTCATAACTAAGAATTGCTTTTCCTTCCACTTATGTTCATATACTCCCGCTTTATTTATCATTTCTTCAAACAGTTTTGATATTTCTTTATCAGACCATTTAGAACCATCGGGATGTAATATAGCCTTATTATAAGATTCAGTTCCGTTGTAACCTTCATCTGGGGTTAATCCAAAGACATCACTGGCTAACGCTATACATCCATAATTAATATTTTCTCGTCCAGTAATAGGATGTATTTTAGTGAATGGCTCTACCCAAGGATCTTCAAAGGTCCAGTTTCCGGTTTGTTTAAACGTTGGATTGTCACCAACTACTATAGAGCAATCTCTTAAGTATTGTTGTCTGTCTTTGCTCATCATTTCGAAAGCTGCAGTTGTATCTAAGAAAAATAATTTAGAATCTTCTGAGTCTGGTATGGATACTGCATAAAATGATCTAAGTGGATATTTGTATTCTTTACTAGCTGAATTGTCGGCATGCCAAGGAATGCTCATACGTATGAATTTATTTTTTGACGTCCATTGTACAACTTTACCGCCCAAAGGTTCTTTAGCCGTAATATGGTCTTCCTCATTCCATAGTTTTCCAAACTGAGCAGACATGTTTACAAATGCTTGTTCATCTAAATCTATATTTTCTTGGAGATAAAAGCACTTATTCATTACTTGTTCAAACACACCATTGGTCCTTTATTTTAGGTCTACTAATTATATATGATTTTGATGTGTCTAAATCACTCGGTAAATTATCACGCCAAGGAGATCCGATACATAGAGTCCACTTTGGTTTATCTGAAACATCAATAGAATGTGGATGTCCTCCATCCATTATATAACTTCTTTCGCCTTGGTTTGGATAAACCTTTTCCATGTTTTCATTTAAAAAATATAATCCTTTTAAATCACCTTTAACCACATAACGCCATTTATATTGGCGAGTTCCAACCTCTGCTTTCTTACAATCAAGATGAACATTCATTTCTCGATTATGAGGAGTGTAAAGAATTGTAAATCTACCCGGAAGCTCTTCTAATATTGGGCTAAAAGCTTTTTGAACTTCTGGTAAATACATAGACCATTTCATATTTCCATCAAGGTTAATATCCACTTTACCCGTTTTGCCCGCAGGATTAAATAAAGGAAGTATATATGTGTTTCTAAATTTGTCATAATGATATGAAGTAAGTGGTATTGATAAAATTTCTTGTTCTATTTTATCGTGATCTACTTCTATATTATGAGCGCAATAAGTGAGTATCTCCATTGTAATCCTTATATTCAAATCCAAATATCGCAACTGCTCTTTGCTTTTTTCCGCCTTCAACACTATGCGGCCAACCAGTATTAATAAACCACATTTCGCCAGGCTTCATAGTGAACTCTTCTATTCCATTTTTTGTTTTAAATTTAAACACTGAATCGTTTTCATTTAGACAAATTTGAGCACGACACATTACACTCGTGTCAGTATCAATATGCCAACTAATAGTATGACGTGGTCCCATATGTGACAGTCTTAATCTATAGATCTTTTCAAACCAAGGAATATTCACGTCTTCAGTGTATTCAGTGTAATCAAATTCTGAAGCAGTAGCATGGTCATGAATAGATTTTTGAATAAGCACTTGTCTATAACTACCAGCCGCATTAAAAACTCCTTCAAGATCGCATTGCTGAGAAATATTGTATCCGTCTCCGCCAAGATCGTTTTGAGGATTTCTTAATAAAATAAATCTAAGCTGATCTAAAAGAGCTGGATCAACATCGCCGATCTTAGCAAAAGTAACCATCTCAGTTCTACGAGGACCAGGACCTTTTACTCTTGTTCTTTTGGTTTTTTCAATTAAGCATTCAGACATACTTTTCTTTCCATTCTTCAATTGGCATTTCAGGCAAGTTTAATTCTTTTTCAGATATTGTACTTTGCCAACAATTAATACTATCATACGGACATGTTTGATACATGCCATCATTCAATTTAAAAGATCTACCTAATTTAATATTGAGCTTTTCAGCAAACATCTCAAGGTGTTTTCTTCTATTTAATAGCTGCATCGAAAAGAAAACATTATAATCTTTATAATCTTCTAACTGCATTTTAATCATTAACATAGCAGGAGATACTTCATCTAAAATAACTCCCCTTTCTAATCCTTTTTTCTTAACGCCATTCCACAATCTAGTTGCAAGTCTGGCAGTACTTTTACTAAATAATTGTACACAAGAAAAAGATATTATTTCTTCTTTATGAAAAACTAAATACCATTGATCGTATCTTTTATAGTTTTCAATTAAGTTCGGCCACCAATCTTTGTTCTTACTAGCATCAGTTTGTTTAAGCTCTTTTAGTTTATCAACAAAAATATATTCATTTGTAAAATCCATCCTATATACTTTGAGGTTGGTTGGATATGTCATGTAGAACTTTTACCTATCCATAATTTTTGTTTAAACTTAGATTCTAACCAAGGAGCATATGGTAATTGACGAATTTCTTTGTCGCCTTCTACTGCTTCAATCATAGTTTCAATTGGAGTAATAAGCATATGGCATTTCAAAATTACACGTTCTTCATCACTGTCATTAACTAATCCGTGCAATTTGTTTACATTTAAAAAGCAAGGATTAAAGTATTCATGTCTTGCATACTCGTAAGTATCGCTGCCAGGAAACATTAGATTTTTTTCTTTTTTTCTATGATATAGAATAATTTCAGTTCTACCAATCAAAGGAATATTAAAAGCAGACAAAGCTCTTAGGTTATGAGCAGTATGCGGATGAAGAACTCCATGCGGTTTAGTCCACATAAAAGTAAATTTCATCACGTGTTTAACTTCTTCCCAAACAATTTTAACACCGCAACGCTCACCAATTCTTTTTACTACTTGGAAAATCTCATCCCATAAAACCATATTATCGTCATAGCTTACATGATATATAATCTGATCGTCATCCATACCAATCTTATCGTTACTTTCCCAAGTAGGTTTAATTCTTTGATAGATTGCTTTTAGTTCTTCTTTATCTGCTTCGAATCCTTCGTAGCCCATAGTTTCAGCAAAGCGATCTTCATTTTTATATCTCAATTCACCCATCATTTCTTCTCCTTAAATCATTTTTTCTCCTTAAACATGAGAGCGATATAATATGCGGTGGGATCAAACTGCCACCACTTCATTCCAATTTTATAACTTCCAGGCTTCTTATGGTGATTGGCATGCCATCCTTCACCAGCTGTTAAAATATTTCCAACGAAAGTATTAGTAGGCCCATCCTTGTGGCCAAGTATATTAAGTAAACCGTAACCATGAAATGCAAATACTACGGGTATAGCATATCCAAATACCATAAGCATTGGGTCTATTAAAAAGAGTAATATAATAATAAACAAATTCAATGTAAAATATTGCTTATGGAAAAATTTAAGAATTGGATCTCTCCATAGAGTTTTAATGAACCTACGCTTAATTTTAGAGTTGTATCCCCAAGTGTTCACATAAACTGAAAACCATCCTTTGTGGTGATAAGAATGTGGGTCATCTTCTTTATCTGCATATGCGTGATGCTGTTTATGAACAGCGGCCCAAGTTAGCGCTGGTCCAGCACCTGAAAATATTCCAAGGACATTAATTAAAACTTGATACCACTTACTGCAAGTATATGTTCTATGCGAATAATATCTATGATAGCCACCACTAATAGCCACAATAGCAATCACATACCACCATAGAAATGCAAAAGCCCACATCCACAGCTCGCCATACATAAATGCTGGTATTAGCATTAAATGGCTGAAACCGTGGTTAATTATAAGTTTTGTTGTGTTATGCATCAAATACTAATCCAAAATTCTTAGAGATAAAATGTGTCATAATTACGTTATGTTCTTTTACTGAACTATTATATTTTGCTTTTTCTTGTTGAAACTCAATAGTATTTATATCGTAGGTTTTAATTTTATGAGTATCATGCTTATAATGCCAAGTTTCGGATAACGGATATACTGGTACATTATTCATCTGAACTTTATAAGACATAATAGTTTCATTATCATAACCAAACGATTTTTGTATAGCTGGTGGATACATTGAAAATTCTTTAAGCTCTTTCATTGTTTCAAGAACGTTATCTATACCATCAAAATAATTTAAACTATCCATTACTTTTCTGCTTGCCATCATAATACCGGTGTTAAACACTTTATTGTCTCCATCAAGGTCTTCCTCTTGCAGCAGCGCATGGCAATTCCAATATTTAGCTTGAGGATTCCGAAAGTCTTTTTCATATTTTTCAAAATAACCACGAACGCTAGGGGTAACACCAGCATCTTCGCCTGACGATATATCACAGCAAAGACACGATTCGGCCTTTAAGAAATTAAACGCGTCAATGTCTTTGTTAAATACCACATCATAATCTATATACAAAACTAAATCCGTGGTTTTTGTAAGCTTATCTAAAAGGTGAACTTTATATAAATTAATAATATCATATTCAGATAAATCTGGAAACCTATTAAAAAACTCTTCATACTCGTCGTCTCGCCTAAAGTTAATATAATCTGCACCTACACTTGCAGCATAATCCATATGATTTTTAATTAGTTCTTTTTTGTAATTACTTAAACGCTGTTTTGTTCTCAAGCTTTTATTAACAGGATCGTCACTGTGTCCTCTTGGATTATCTAATCGTTCATCAGGTATTTCAATATAAATTGAATAGATAAGTTTTGTTTTATCTTTAAAATACATATTAAACTTTTTGTTAACAAAATGAGCTATTTTAATGTCATCAAAGTTAATTTTTTCTGGATCACTAATAATATAATGCCATTCTTTATCCATTAATACATATGGCACATTATACTTTTCCATGATATAAGAAAATATGCTTTCGTTATTTGGATAATAATAAACTCTTAAATAAGATCCATCTTCTCTTTCAAGGTTATCCGATTTAATTTGTTCTATTTTTGTTATTGCTTCCATCATACGATCGTAATAATGAATTTGTTTTATATGTTTGGATTTACCAATCATAATACCTGTATTCATTACATGGTTATCTTGTCCATCTAATAAGTCTTTAGTAATATGGTATTTAATTGTAGGACTGCGTTGACCGACTGATTGAAATATTATTTCTTTAATATTTTTATTAACAATTTTATCGTCTTGATCTTTAATATGAATGCCTTTTTCTAAGTCAAGCTCTTCAAATACATTAAGCTCAGTATTAAATAAAACATCCATATCAACATACATTACTTCGTCATACTCTTCAGCTAATTGAGCCATTAAATAATGTTTATATAAATTTACCTTAGCAAAATCAAATCCAGCATCAACCTCAAAGTCTTTCATAGTATTATCATAAAACTTAAAGTCAGCACCAATTTTATCAGCGTACATTTTTTTATTATCTAGTAAACGATCTTTGTATTCTTTTATTTGATCTATTTGGTGTACGTTCCCGCCCCATCGATCGACCACGTGATCAATATCATCATACGTTGTAAAGACTACTCTACTCATATTCCTATCACCATATACCTTGTATAGTCCTCAGAAGGGCTCATTTTACCTTTATAATAAACACTAGCTAATTGTAACGAGTCAACAAACTCATCCAAACTATTATGTGTGTTAATATGCTCTGCCTCGTTATGATAGTTATTGCTTTGAAAACAAGCTATAGTATCAATAGGTTTTGAATTCAATATCATACGAATATCCTCTTGCTCCATATGCTCACAACTTGTATTAATAATTAATTGGAATGCATCTGCTCTATCAAAGTAATATTCAATAGCGTCGTCTGATACGTGAATAGTATTTTCGTGATGGTTTAGTTTATATCCGTATTCAGCGCATAAAGGATCAGAATCTATATTCCATATTTTAACATTATCCGAAATATGTTGACGCAATATAGCGCTTGTTAATCCATACCAACTGCCCATTATTAAAACATCTCGCAATGGAAACGCAAGATACTTTTTGCCTAAGTATTGAATTAGATTATTAACCAGCCATTCTTTGCTCGTTAATTGGGCATCATTAGTTGCAGTAATAATATCTAAGCTTCTGTATAAATCCACATCTGGATTATACTTCGACTCTTCATATATTTGCCGGATTATTTCTAAAGCATTTTTATAAACTTCTTCTTTGTACATCATATTTTAATCCATTATACATATCAATTGGCGCATTCCATTCAGAAGGATTAGCGACGCTGTTAACCAGCCCGTGCTCAAACGTGTTAAATTTTAAACCTTCGTGAACTAAAAATCTATCAATGCCTGCATACTTTCTCATAAAATAATCTTTATTAGATAAGAAGTGTTCCCATATATGATTTTGTTCACCTGCGGTCCACGTAATTACAGAACTATTTATGTGCACGTCATAAGCATGCGGGGCCATATACAAATCATCTTTCCAATAGTCTTTTATTATTGTTAAGCCATTCCACTTCAGATATTCTGATGGATCGCGTTTTATATCCATATCTAAATCAAAGAATAAACATTTACCTCGTGCTGGAAAATCTTTACTAAACATGGCCAACTTGTTCCACCAATATTTTAAAGTTGGTTTTTTAAAACATGGTATTGTTTCAATTTCAACACCAATCGGATCATCGGTATAACACATATAAGCACACTTATAATATTCCATAAGTTGGTCACGTAATCTGTTTACATGCTCAGCATTATATTTAGTACCATGTTTTACAAATATAATATTATCGGGTTGCATTAATCAAACTCCCTCCATCAGTATATAAATCAATTCGAGTTCCATCTAAAGAATCTAAGCACCAGTTTTCTAATTGGCTTATTAGATGTTCTGCTTTGTCATAGTTTCTAAAACCTATAATTGTATTTAGTTCTTTTTTCATATCATCAATAATCGCAGCAAGCTTTGTGCCGGGTAAATGTTTAAGCGTAACATGTGTTGGATATAAAATAGTATTATACCAAAGATTGCATTTGTGTTTATCAGTAAACCTTACAAACTCTATCATCTCATCCCAATTCATATTCATAGGGTTAACCATAATGGATAAACTTCGGTTATTTGTATGACAATAATTTTTAAATATATCAAAGTATTTCATAAGCGTAACAAAGTTACCATTTACTCGTATTTCTTCATATCGTTCTGGAATTAAACTATCAATACTAATATTTAAATGGATATTACATTTATCAAGTATTCCTTGAACTCTTTTGTTATAAACAGTACCATTAGTCGCGATATTAACTTTAAGCTCCGGTTTAATTTCAGCTACAACATCAAGTAAATCTAATAATATTTTTTGAGCAAAAGGCTCACCACCATTTACTCTTAATTCAGTAAGGTGTGGAATAAACTCTCGCATTTGTTCTAAAAACGAATTATCAAATATTTGAGGTAAAGGAGGAAGCTTATCTCTGTTTTTTCTAATGCCGGAACTTAAATTACCATTACACATAATGCATTCAAGATTACATTGATTGCTTAATTCAATTTCCATAAGAGATGGCATAGTATTTACTGGAAACTTTTCGTATGCTTTCGCCAATGGCCAGATATTATTATCAATATCTTTTTTGCATTCCATACACCGATCTAAAAATACATTTTGACTTAAAGCATCTCTGTATTTTTGAAACGTTTCACCTTGCCATATATCCATTAAAGATTTATCTTTACTCCAAGTCTCGCAAAACCCAGGCAGTTTCCAGCAAGGGGAAACCCTGCCTTGAAGTGTAATATACATGTTGTTGAAGGGTGCGTTACACGCTCTCAAGAATCTTACTCCACTCTGGGAAAGCAACTCTAAAATCGTTGCCTCTCAGCTTATCATAATAATTTATATGTTTCCAAAATTTATCAGATTGATCTTCGCCATCAATCATCATTCGTCTTATAATTTTTTTAATTCTTTCGTCTTTCGTATCTTTAAATTTATTACAAACAATTTCTTTTATAGCTATCGGTAAATTGCTAATATTTAAATATGACGGATTTTCCACGTATTGTATTGACACGGGCGTATTAAAGTCGTCAGCATATTCTAAAAATTCATCTATATGATATATATTATACCAATTTAAAGTGCAATTAAACGTCACCTTTCCATAAAAGTTTTTTGAAAACTTAATAAAGTTTTGTTCAATTATATTAAAATCAGAACCTTCCCTTTGGTAATCGTTTCTTTCATATATATCATCTAAGCTAATCCTTATATCTAAATCCCACAACGTTTTTAATTGCTTTACAAACTTATCATTCCAATGAGTTCCATTTGTTACTATTAAAGTTCTAATATGATTTAAATCTTGATCATCGATATAAGACATGATCTCTTTGATTTCTTCATTAACAAATGGCTCGCCGCCAGCAAAGAGAATATAATCTGCTTTCTTAAGCCATTCATATACGATAGGCTCATGATGTGTACCTATCAATTTATGTTTTAAATAATGCTTACGTGTTGCTATTAATTCTGTTTCTTTTGCAATTTGACTTGAATTAAAAGAACCGCACATGCGACATTTAAGATTACATACATTAGTTGTTTTAAATTCATAATAAACAGGTCCGTCTGTTACTATTGCTGAGTCAAACTTTTTATTACGAGCCCAACCATTAATAACACTTCTTAAACTTTGGTTACCTGACTCTTCAGCGTGCCAACAATCAGAACAAGCCTCGGGCTTTTCACCATTTAAAAATTGATTTCTTAAATCCTGAAAGTTTTGATTATTCCAACCTTCGTCTATTCTCTCTTCATCTAAGTTTGATAAAGGTTTTTTATATCTACAACATGGAAGCAGCACGCCTCGTGGGTCAATAGATATATGTGTAAAAGGAGCTGCACAATAATGTTTCATTTCCAACCTTTGGGATACTCGTTTAGTTTAAAAGTCTGTTTTGGATCCCAACCATCTTTTGGACCGCATTTTCTTTGACAAGACGTAGGAGCATATTCTATTCCTTCGTTTAATCCTTTAAAAACAGCTCGCCCAAAATTTAGCCATTCATCAGAAGTTAATATGTCTTCTACACTATCGTTGTTTGATAGTTTTAATTCGTCTTTAAGTAATTCTCTATACGCAGGATCGCAATTAGCAACATAATCAAGGTGACAGCACGGAATTAAATGACCTGAGCAAGTGTGAGCCATGCCTTCTGTGTTGGTCATACATATTGGTTTAAATTTTTCAGTCATCTGGATAAAAATACGAATTGTCCATAGCAAGTTTTGAAGTCAATGCCTCGTCTGGCCTTAAACCTGGCGGATGTCTTCTTGAGTTGACGGTATTAAATATTACTCCTAAGTCCTTGGCCGTTTGTTTACACACTTCTATATCATTTTGATTATAATTAAAAATAATGTATTTCCAATAAATTGTAATTTTAGGATTGTATTTTGCAGCAATAGACATCATTTCAAATAACTTTTGTCCGTCTTGCCTTGTCCTGTATTTATGCGAATCTTTTGGTAATCCATCTATTCCAAAACGCCAGGCTATTCTAGTACCTGCTGATATATCAAACATTCTTCTATACCATTTCTCTGGTCTTTGAGAAGCAGTGTTATGAATATCAGCACTCTTATCATTTTTTGCTACAAGTTCTAAAATTTTATCAAACTCAGGATGCATGCTAGGATCTGAAACTTGTCCACAAAAATCAAAATGGTCAAACCACGGTATGTATTTTTCAAAATCAGACACTGATAAAACTTCGCCCGCAACTTTTCCCTTTAATTGAATACGCCATTGTCTTTCACATGTTAGGCATGCTAGAGTACATCTATTAGTTATGTCCATATTAATATTTCTAGTACCAGGCTTTCTTAAATGCTCAGCTTTGCCATATGAACGATTATAGAAATTAATAAGTTTAGTCACTAATAGTGCACCAATTTTTACATACTTGAGGGGCAGTATCCCAAGTTTTACGAGACTCTTCAAGTTTAGTATACCACTCAGAGTTTACGATTTCAGTAATACTTTTATTATCTAAATTATAATCAGCTTCATTTTCAACGTACTCTTTATATATTGGATTATTATCTATGACTCCTACGGCTATAGCTTCAGAGTTTTGCAATCCGTTTTGAATATGATTACTATCTATTTCTCTAAGATCTATATCACCCCTTTTAGGATATCCAAATTGTTTTGCTAGAAAAAGAGTATTAGCAAAAAAGCAGCATGGATACACCTGACCATCTGGATTTATATTTAATTCATTTTTTTCAAAGAAAGAACATCGTATTTTTTTCATAGTCCTATTACCTTAAATTCAGTATATTTTGTAGGTGGTTTTAAGTGTCGTATTTTTCCTTCTTGTATATATCTAAACTGCTCTGGATTTTTATCAAATCTATTTGACGGTTGGATGTACATACTTATTGCACCATTTGCTTTAGCTAATTCACCTATTTTTTCAACGTCGTCTTGATTGTGTTCAAATACGATAGTGAAGCATTTAGCAATTGATCCAGACTCTGTATAAGCACGCATATGAGTTAAAACTTTATCAAGCTCCGTTCCTACCCTATATCTAGCATGCTGCTCTTGTGTAATGCCATCAACATCAAATATGACCTCAAGCCTGTGATGATATTTGTAACTTAACATGCCAAGTTCCCACCACCAAGTTTCATCTCTTAGGCTTGCGTTTGTGTTAACAATGACAATAGTTTTGTTATTACTTGATAAAACATATCTTATGATTTCCATAATGTCTTTATTCATCATTGGGTCACCCCAAGTGCCGCAAAAAATTATTTGCTTGTATCTATAAAGAGATTGTACTGGAAATCTTTTTTTAAAAGTCTCAAACGACCATTGAACTAAAGGAAGCCAATAGTTTTTTTTAGAAATATCTTCTTGGTCTGTTCTATGACATTGGGGACAAGATGCGTTGCAATACGTTGAAAGGTCAACCATCGCTGTCAGCTCATTATCTATATAAGGCATTTTAAATTAATGCGTCAACAATCGCTAAGCCTTGTGAAATGCGTGTAGCTTTTCTAATAGATGATTTAATTTCTTTACCTGCATCTTTAACAGCATCTAATTCAAGTGCCCATAATTTAAACTTAAAAAGCTCTTCTTTGTTTTCATTTATTTCCCATAGATATTCAAAATAAGCGCTATCAACTTGGTTTGTTTTAATTTTAACCTCTTTATCAAGTCCAATTAAAGTTTCTTCTTTTGAACTAACTTGCTCTCCCAGCTTTTCTTTTTCTGCTGCAAGACGATCTCGCTCATCCTGAAGAACTTTCATACCAAGCATTTCTTTGGCGAGCGCTTTTGCTGCCTCATTAACTTGTATATTAAATGCTTGACTTTGGCCCCTTAATTCTTCGGCTGTTTCATCTGCAATCTTTTCAAGGTCCCATCCTTCATCTAAAAGCTCTTGAAATTCTGCATTATTTTCGTCTACAGGAAGATGATACACATTTAAAGTACCATTATCGTCCCATCTAATTTTAACTAAATCGCGTGCTTCGTTTGCATAAAAAGCACTTACGATTTTTCCACTAAATTCTGCCATATTGTTTTACTCCTTATGCTCCGCCTTCATAAAAACTCATATAGTATCCTGTTGCAACAATGGTCGAACCACCTGAATCTGAAGCGATATCAATTTTAAGTGTTACTGATCTACCAACATACGAAGCAGTCAAACTATTATCTTCAAAATTCCATAAACGGTTTGTATTTAATTGATACCATGTATTTAGATTATGTGTAGAATTGGTCCAACTATGATTACCGCCAGTAGTTGATGCATATTCTGTTGCTCTAATCCAATACGTTCCAACTGGCGGTGATACATTACACCAATCCTGGTGTGTAACGGCATTGCGGCCACCAGAGAACTGAGGTGTTGCATCTTCATCCCAATCATCAATAGTACCATCAGAATTAAATCTCCAACCCATATCAATACCGCCATCAGATAATGGTAGATGACCTGTAGAATGCGCAGTGGAAGTTGTACCTTCTAGAGATACTGATTCAGCGACATCAGTGACAGTTACCGCTACAGATCTATCACCGCCTGGAGTAGTAAATGTGCATGTTGCTGTTTCGCTTTCTGCTAATCCATCTACTTTAAGTGTGATGGATGTAGAAGCAGCACCTGAGCTCGTGGTTACTGTGCCGGTCAAGCTTCCAGATGTAATGTCTGCAGCCGTAATACCCGTAATTGCGTAATTAAAGTTTGTTCCATCTAATACGTTCGTTGTAGTGAGTGTAAATGTAACTGATGCACCTTCACTTACTGAACCTGATGGATTAGAAGATGCACCATAAGATGGTGTTCCTGCTCTGTTAATATAAAGAATTTGTTGGTTGGCGCTAATTGTTGTTTGCGTACCATTAGGAAATTCTTGCGTGCGATAATCATCTGCATTAACAAAACGCTGCTCGTATGTGCTTGAGTTAGTCAAACGAGTATCAACGTATGTTGTTCCTTTTTGTGTGCCGGCCGATAAACTATACGTATAATCATATCCTGAGCCAGCAGTTCCAAAATAATATCTTAGGAAAGGTCCTATTAGGTTTGACCAAGTTGTTGGTGTATGCTGATATATCATCTCATCGCCTGAATTAAAATATAAAGGCAAGTCATAAGTTCCTAAAACAGCGTCATAAATTGCGTACGATGTTGCTGGGAAATCTACTTTTGCGATATAATAGTTTACATCAACAGTTTGCTTTACAGCTTCAGGAATTTGAGCAGCTTGATAAGCACCAGCATTAGCTTCACTGTTGATTGCTACGGGAGTGTTTGAAACAACTGTAGCATTAGTCGGTGTATTGGTCGTAGTTAAAAAATAAGTACCGTTTTGCTCTATATTGTTTGTTCCGTTATAAAAACCGTCGGAATCCATCATCGATAATGCTGGCAGTACAAATGTATCAATAAAGTCCTGGCGAGTCATACATCTCATATGCGTATTTGGATTATTTGGATTTTCTCCGCCATAAGTTCCTTGAGCATTATACAGATAAAGAGGAAATTGAGTATCGTTCGTGTCACCAGTTGGTAACGTAACAGAATCAAGAACATATCTTAATCTGTTATAATTATCTGTTGTTAATACAATATTAGCTGTTTCTGCTTCTGTAGCATAACGATCTATTCTAGTACTATAAGCGCCAGCAACATAGTAAGTATCGACAAAAGGTTGTCCACTTAATAGAGTACCATTTGCTGTATCAACTTCAAGATTTACTGAAGGATCTTGAGCATATGCATAAGTAGCAAATTTATGAATGTTATCAACGCCTGCACTTGCCATTTCAAAAATTTGAAGACCTGCGGTATCGCCGTCTACTGGTTGTGCGGCTAAAGGTAAACGTACTGCCATGATTTTGACTCCTTATTAAGTCACTGCTGTTGTTGCAGCGCACCAAAGAGTTCTAATCTCATCTCCAGCAGAATCGTAAATACGTAAAACATTACCTTGCTTGATAATAGATGAATTAATTGTAGTATCTGTGGTTACATCTGTGTTGGCGATGTTTGATAAAATAAGTGTATCAGATACGACTGTATTGCCCGTTACTTTAAGTGCCATCTTCGTCTCCTATATGACTATTAGCGTTTTTATTATTTATACGTTTTTTTCGTTTTCCATAGCCAAGTCTACGCATTACTTTCATGCGCTCTTCATCTGTATAATTATTCCAATTTCGTATTTCCCATACAGTTCTTTTGCAGCCTCGACATAGCCGAGTCTCTGGATCTGCTATGCAAACGCCTATGCATGGTGTTATATACATAGTATATTTATAAATAGTTAGGTGAATTCTTCGGCATGTTTGATTTTAATAATATAGGAGACTAAAATGGCTGAAGATAAAAGTTATCATCCAGCAGATACAAATGGCGATGGCGTTGTAGACGACGTTGAGCGCGAAATGTATCTTGAATTTAAAAGAAAAGAATTAGAAGATAAAGACGCACAGCGGGATGCGATGCGTGGAATGACATGGTTTGCTTTATTTGGCATGCTACTCTATCCATTTGCAATTGTCTTAACATCATATTTTGGTTTAGATACTGCAGCAGCTATTGTTGGTGATATTGCTCCAACATATTTTGTTGCTATTTCAGCTTTAGTTGCAGCCTTCTTTGGTGCTGACGCTATTCGTAAGTAAATAAAAAAGGGAGAGCCGAAGCTCTCCCTTTCTCGTCTGAGTGACACCCATTGTTAATCCGAGTCTTACTCTGCCGATTGATAGGCGGCGTGGTTGCCTTGGGATTTGCCTATCTCAAATATGGCCCGCCCTATACGTCTCGTGTGCAATGAGCACGTATTTAGATTTCTTCCTGAACCGACGGGCAATTCAGGCATAGGTCGTTACCGCGTATCAGACAAATGATATAACGACCTAAGTCACATCGTCTGCTCTGAGTTTTAGACTGGCGCTCTTATAATTGTCGCCGCTGCCTCAGAGAATTCTTATTCAGCAAAAATATCGTCTTCTTCTACCAAATCATTTAATGCTATAAATGGTTCGCCATCTAAATGAACATCAACAAAAGCATGATTCGTGACATATGCATTTGCTTGTGGAGAGTCATAAGTTACTTCCCACTGATATTCATCAGAAGCATTTCTACCAATATAGGTAGCACCATCAACTATAATTTCAGATCCTGCGTCGTCTAGTAATTCATTAATTTGAGCAACGGTTAACGCGGTTAGATCTGTATTTGCTGTAACTGGCATTTTATTCCTCTTTAGTGTTCATACCACTATTTATAATAAATGTGTGGGAAGGATTAGGTTTTCCTTCAACAGCGCCACTGACAAACTACCTGTCCGACTCGGCCCGTACCTACCTGCACCCGCTAAGGCGATCCGCTAAGATCCTTCGATATTACCTTATCCCCGTTTGTAAGGGATTATTCAGTCACCACAATCTCACTCCGTCGAGTGAAAACTTTGAATTGCTACCTGGGCGAAGTTTAACGTCTGCGCCAGGCTACAGACTATCTGGGTTTCACGTCACCGGTATTTCACGGGCGGTATATTCACCAGATAAAAGGAATAAGATTCGTTACCGTCATGCTTTTTTACCCGAAGGTGATAGCGTCGTGGCCTATTCCCTCATTCCTTATATTATTAATATATACCTTTTCTACGAAATGTCAACCCTTTTTTTCACTTTTTTTCACTTTTTTGCAAAATTTATTGCAATATTTTTGAAGCATTCAACAGCCAATTTTTCTTCCATACGAAATGCTTCTTTTTCCCAAGGACGATCCACATAATTCATATCACCTAATTGCTTAGACTTCCAACGATTGCTATCATCATCCATTTCTTTACGATAGTATTGCTTAACATGAACCATTTCGTGGCAAACAGTACTAATTAAATCGTATAAGTTCATTCCTTTACGAATTTCTAACTCAAATGTTTTATGATTGTCAGTCATTAAGCAATAGCCATATGCGTCACACTTTGTCAATTTGACTTCAATATCTAAAGTGCGAACTCTTGGCATTAATTTCTTAATACACCAGTACACGGTTTGCTCAACGATTTCCCGTTCTTTAGCAGGACCACCTTTGACTTCTACCATATTCATACATACATCTCCATTTGAATATATGTATATTATACCACAGATTTGAAGGAAATGTCAACAAAAACGTTTCCTTACAAATCAATGGCTTAGAAATTATTTTTCGTTGGCTTCGGCTATTACCATTTTGTCGTAATCTTCACGATCGACAATACCTTCTCTTAGAAGCTTTTCTCTATTTGCCATATGCTTCATTTGAATCTCATCTTTAGATCCACCAAAATAAGGTACACAATGACCTTCTTCGATCATGATGTCAGTCACCAAGCGGCCATCTGCAGCGCGAAAATCGCCAAGGATACGACCAAACTTACCCTTCATATCTTCACCTGATTTATCTTCGGTAGTAATGAGTTTTGCACCTTCTTCTAATAATTCACCTAATCTTTTAGAAGATGCTTTACCGAAGAGCTTTTCTACTCTATCTGATGTTCTACTTTCGGGTGTATCAATACCCATAATTCGAACTCTTTCGTCTTTAAGGCAGATACCAAAACCTAGATCAATATCTACATCTACAGTATCACCATCAACTACTTTAACGACTGTTACGTCATATTCATTTTGCGTTGCCATGTGTTCCTCCACCTTAGCGTTATTATTATTATCATGGCAAAGAAATCACAAGAATATTTATAAGTGTATATTGTACATATTAACTGTCAAATTTTTGACAGCAGAAATTAACCGTCAAATAAATACACATATGAGAGTATTTATTCTCAGTTGCATTCATATAAATAACATTGAATGAATTGAAGTTATATTCATGTTTTTTTGGAGGATAAACGATGCGCTTTTTGTTATTACTTTGTATGTTGTTTCTTGGGTCTGCTGCAGTGGCTCAAGAAGTTCCGGATTGTCCGACAGGGTATGTATGTACTCAATCGGGCACAGATAGTACTATTACGTCTAATGGAGAGATGACAACAACAATAGTTCAACCGCCACCATCTGCAGTTTCCCCCCAATTTAGTGCTGGAAACAATAACGATTTGTGTACTATTGGTGTGGCTGCTGCGGTGCAAACCCAAATTTTGGGTATTAGTGGTGGTGGAACGTTTACAGAAGAAAATTGTAAGCGTTTAAAGAATGCGAAAGTTTTATATGATATGGGAATGAAAGTTGCTGCTGTATCTGTAATGTGTCAAGATGAAAATGTTTTTGACGCTATGATGCAAGCTGGAACACCATGCCCATACGATGGACAAATTGGTGAAGCTGCTAAATTAGGATGGGAAACACACGAAGAGAAAATAAAAGAGGAAACTGGTGGTGTCGATTTCAAACAAGGCGTTAAAGATAACGCTCCTTTTGCTGGGCTTGGTATTTTGGCCTTCTTACTCTTACTCTGAGAGTATTAAGCCTTACTACGGAGCTACACCAAATGCTGCTGCAAATGGACTATCATGGTCTATGGGCAGCGTATTGCCTACACCTCCAGGATTAGATATTCAGAACGTATTGTATAGTTATACTATTATTAAAGAAGATGGTGAAGCTGTTACAGTATATGTTCAAAACAGATTGGCTGGTTCAACTGACCAATATGTTTTTAGAGATCGAGAAGATTGGTCTCCTACATCGCCATCAGGACAGGAAGTACGTAAAGTAATACCTGTTGGTAATTTACCCCGTGATCTTTGGGGTGACGGAGAAATAGATGTACAAGGTAATGGATCTGTAGAAAATCCTAGTGTAATCTACACTTATAGAGTCGATCCATGTTACAACCCGCAGTTTGATCCGAACTGCCCAGGTTACGAGGTTCCATATGTGGAACCACCAGAAATTGATTATGAAATCTACGATGCCTTTGCTGAAGGTGACGCAGATCGTGAACAATATAGTTATGAAGAAGAAGAATTACAGGAAGATGAAAAGACGGAAGATGAAAAGCTAGCAGAGCTTGATGAAGAAGAACGTGAAAGGAACGACCGATTAGAAAAGGCAATGTTTGAAGCTGGCCGTGCCGAGCTGTTCGCGTTGGCTTTTGCGAGGGGTCAAATGACAGACGCGGTAAATTTAAATATGCAAACTTATTATAGTGCAGAAATTCCGGGTGGTACATATAATGATACTGTTGTTTTATTAGATACCAAACTTCCTGAAAACCAAAGTGGTTTACGTAATGGACTTGCCCAACAACTTTTACATCAACAAATGATTGATATGCAATATAAACTAAGTACAGGACAATAAGGAGAATTTCTATGTTCAAATTAAATTTAGCAGTAACTGTAGGTGCGTTATTCACGTCGTGTGGAATAGCTTTAGCTGCAGATACACCAATTAACGGTACAGTACAATCACGATGTATTATTCAAACTGATACATCTGGTACTTATGCCAACCCAAACGCTTATACACTAACCACTTCTGCTTCAGATGGTGGTGAGGATGCAAGAATTCGTGTTGACGTATCTTTAGCAAATGCTTACTACGTTGAAATTACTGCACCTTCAGAGTTTTCATCATCTCCTAATCTTCCAGATGTAATTACATGGACTGGAGATACTGAAGTTGACTCATTGTCAGATGCCACTAATATGGCCGATTACGAAACAAATAAAGTAGAAATCGGTATGATGGATCGTTATGATATGACGGCAACTGGTTCAACATGGTTTACAACTTCATCGGTTGCGGTTATGGGTGGCAACAAAGCGTTCCCAGGCGGTAATTACACGGCAATAGTACAAGCTGAGTGTATCGCTCAATAATTAAGCTGAGGTATTTGCTATGAGATATTTGTTTGCGCTAGCTATTATATTATATGGTTTACTAGTTGTTAGTAAAGCTAGCGCGCATGAGATGGTACCAACGTACCCAAAATTAAAACAGTCGTACATGGATGGTCTTTATACGACAACTATGACTATGTTTAATAAAAGACCTGAAGTTGAATATTATGAAATTGGCGTATATGATGATAATTGGGAACCCGTTAAATTTGTTTCCAATTATAAAATATGGAAAGTTCCGTACTTAAGTACAGTATCTTTTGATGTTTATATACGAGTGGATGATAAATATAAGGTGAGATATATATGCTCAAAGTCTAAACTACGTAAGAGCAACATGACAAGGACGGCAGTTTCATCTAGAATTTGTTCTAAGGTGAAAAGATCCGGTGAAGATTAATGAAAAGATATATATTATTAGCGGTGGTACTATTTAGTCCAGCAGCGTGGGCAGACAATATTGGATTGCAATTACCCAATATGGGTCAGTCCTATGGACAAGATAGTATTCGCTCAGGTGACATTGATTGTAAAAACTCAATCGGTGGCTCTACAAATTTAGAATTTGGTGTTACCGGTATTATTGATAATTATAATAGTCCTTTTAATGGCGGAAGCGATATTGATAGCAGTAGGGATGTCGGTGTTTATGCTAGAATTATTATTCCGCTTGACGGGCCAAAAGAAAGAATTAATTGCAACGATTTGTATGAATTAGAATTGAGAAAGAAGCGTCTCGAAGTCTTGAAATTACAACAAGAATTAGAGCAACTTCGTCGTTTGAATGAGTCTAGTGAGGATACCGACGTGTTTGAAAACTAATAGGAGTTTGAATGGCCGGTAAAGACCTAGGGGATGGCCTCGAACAGTTTGACGAAGAAGTTGAAAAATTAAAGAATACCAAGTTTAAGTTATTTGGTATTTCTATGACACCAACTACGATCGGTGCTGCTTTTGCGCTACTTGGCGCGATTGGCGGATCCCTATACGGGGCGTTTGAGGTATACAAAGACTACACGGACATGAAAGAAATTGTCCAAAATATCGATGTTGATGCAATTACAACACGAAATAACGAAATCGAAACTTTGGTCGGCAATGTGCAGTCCGAACTCGAAGTACAAATTGCTTCTATCCAAAAACAATTAGATGATCTAGAAAAACGCACACGAGAAAATAAAGTTGATATGAGAGATCAGATTAACAACATGGACTCGCAGGTTCGCCGTGTCGAAAAGCTCGTGCGTGATACAGAAGCAGACGTAAGACAAGTAATTCAAAATGCTGAAGAGCGTTTTGATAATAAAAGGGATGCGCTACAAAATCAATATGATAATAAAGCTTCTCAATTAAGAGAATCCAGTGACACTCGGATGACTGATTTAGAAAATAAAGTAGAACGAGATATGCGTGACCTAGAAACATCATTAATGAATAAATTACAAAAGGCTTTAGATAACCCATTAGCAAATTAGGAGTAAGATATGATCGGACCAAAACGAACGTGCAAAAGCTGTGGACATGCGTGCCACTGTTATAGACCGGATTGTGATGATTGTATAAACGACATATGTGTTAAATGTGATTGTAAAACACCGGACGAAAACAAAACAAATACGGATGCGCGATCATGGGATGGTTATTTAAGGTAGAAGAAAGGGATGACAATGAACTTGCCAAATGGCTGGAATTTGATTTTAAAATTCGAGACCTCAAAAGAAGAATTGAAAAACTCAGGAACGATCTTTATCCAACACGACCCGTGGGAATACGAGAAACACCAAAAGTGGATGAACCGGCACCAGTCGTGGAACGAGGAAAAAACAAAAAATCGACGAGAGAAACAGAGATGGATGATATTAGAAAAAACCTAATGGGAGGAAGGAAAAAATGATCTGTAACAAAATGGCTCAGTTGGCCGAGATTGCATATTTAGACGGAAAACAAGCAAAACCTAAAATGAAGGCCTTGGGTTATACAGGTCATAAGTTCTTTGAAAACGACGGAGCGCAATGCCACGCAGTATGGAATAAAGAAGAATATGTTCTTGCGTTTCGTGGTACTGAACCAGATGAAATTAGCGACGTATTAGCAGACTTAAAAGCATGGCCGGCTGGAGCTATGACTCACGGTAAAGTTCATACTGGATTTAAAGATGAAGTTGATAAATTATGGAATGATCTTGTGCCGCACTATGCAAAACATGCCGAAAAAAGATTTATGATTACGGGTCATTCGCTCGGTGCAGCAATGGCTACTATTGCAACTTCTCGTTTTGAAGAATATACAAATGTTCATCAACTAACAACGTTTGGTTCTCCGAGAGTTGGAACACGCAAGTTTGTAAAGAATATTTCAACGCCTCATTGGCGCTTTGTAAACAATAACGATATTGTATGTCGTGTACCATTAGCATTAATGGGATATAAGCATCATGGCAAACTTCAATATATTAACTTTTATGGCAACGTACGTAAAATGACTGGGTGGCAATTGATCAAAGATCGTTGGCGCGGGATGAGATCTGGAATACTTGATTCAGTAGCTGATCATGGTATGCCTAATTACGTGCGGTGTACTGAGAAAGTGGAGTACTAAAATGTGGGAAATGATAACAAGAATGTTTGGTGATACGCTATGGATTTATACCGCTATCGCTGGCTCATTGTTTGGAGCAGCATTTTTAGCATGGTTTCGTAACACACACGCAGCACTTTATTTAATGGGAAAATTTGATAACTTTTTGGATTACTTGGTAGATCGTTTTGGCTGGGATTGGCTGCAAGATGATCCTGAAGCTTGGCGTAAAAGATATCCGAAAGTAACAAAGAAAATAGATGATCTGGAACTACGTATTAAAGTTCTTGAGTCCAATCAGGGAAACAAGATCATCAAACAAAAGGAGAAATAAAATGGGATGGATTAAAAGCAGACTAATGGAGCGTACATCGTGGGACGGTGGCATGCTTATCGCAGTCGGTATCGTGGGGCTTATGATGCCACTTGATTTAGTATCCTATGCAGCAATTGCATGGGGAGTTGTAACGTTACTTAAGTCCGAGTAATGTAAAATTTTTCATAGAGCTCGGCAATTTTGTGTAGCTCTGGGTGTTTATGAATCCACTGACCAGTAGATGGATTAAACTCAGAACGAAAAAAGTTGTCGAGCTTTTTATTGCCTGTTTCTATTTCAGGTTCTACCTTTAAACACATGCAATCAAATTCACTATCAGGAATTATAGATTCATTCCGTAATTCATAAGCATAGGCTGCAACACTCAAACGAATGCGCAGCCTAATTTGTTTACTTACCTTGTCCACGATATTTCTTATAAGCTCTCTTTTTAGATTTATTCATAGAAGACAGTTTAAGATTTTTGCCTCCAATAGATGTTTTCTTATAATTTTTTGTACGAACTGGTACACCAACTTTTGCTGCCATTATGTATCCTTCTTGTTAAACTAAAAACCAACGATATATTCCTAATATATCGATTAAAATAAAAAACGCGTTTTGAGTAATCATTGCCCAGTCCTTGTGCTGAAGGAAATATAAGGTAAGCAGCACATGGCCTGTTAAAAACAATAAAAACCCAAAACGCGATATCTCAACATTAAGAGATAGTAAGGTACCTGCTGAGAGGAAAAGGGCAGTCGCCAACCACTTCACGCATACTCCCTAGCCATACGGCGGTCTATCTCATTGATAGACTTTTGAGCATCCTCTACGAGAAACTGAAGTTCCATCAAAATATCTTCACGAGATTTGCCATAGTTCTTAGAACGACGAATCAAACTTTCAAGGCGTTGCTTGACAGTTTCAGCATCTTGGATAGAATCACGTAACATCATAATATAATCTCCAGTTTGTAAGTGGCTGAGATAGAAAACCTCTCAACATATTAATAATATAAGTCAAGTTACTGTGAATGTCAACCCTTTTTTTAATTATTTTTTAAATAAATTGTTCCCAACTTGGATGTCTAATTGTAAAATTTAGCTGTTTACGCTTACGAACCAATTCCCAATATCCAGGCCTATACGGTTTGTATTTTGGCTTCCAGCCGTAAGTTTTATTTCCTTTTCTAGAATTACAGTCTGCACAAGCTGTCACAATATTGTTCCAGTGAGTTTCTCCACCTTTGCTTATTGGTAATACATGATCCATAGTTAAATGCATTTTAGCTGGCTTTTCTTCGCAATATAAACAAGTGTACTGATCTCGTAAATAAAGGTTAGATTTTGAAAACCTAACCTCTGTTTTTTGTTTGATATATTGACGCATCATAATGATTGCGGGGACTTTGGTTTCCCAACTGGGACTCCGAACAAGCCAATCGTCATACCACTCAAGTACATCGCACTTATCGTGGTACAAGTATTTAATTGCTTCTTTCCATTGAATTACGCTGAGGGGAAGATAACTTACAGGCTGTGCGTCGGCATTTAGAATCAAAACGTCAGACACAGATTCCTCCTATCATTGTTATCTACTACTATTTATTTCCAATTCGTACTGATCACGGCACATATCTTCAATTGTTTTTGTTAAAGTACAATACTCAGATAATTCATCAACTACAGAAGCAACAGCGTCGCCTTCTCTACGGCCCGCCATTTTACGTTTAAGTGGCTTACCTGTAACCTTATCCATAGTATCTAAAACCTCTAGAACACTATACCCTGTATTACTACCAAGGCATTCATAAGGAGTATTTGTAGGACCATTTTCAACCGCTTTTACGATTGCTGCAGCAAGATCTACAACATGGATATAATCTCGGATGCAAGTACCATCCCTAGTGCTATAATTATCGCCGTAAATAGAAATTTCGGCAAATTTGCCAGCAGCAGCCATAGCAGCCACACGAATAAGGTGAGTAGGATCGCCGAGCTGACGGTTGCTTCCGTCAGTGCCAGAAACATTAAAAAAACGAAAAATAGTATAACCATCTGCTTTTTCCTTAATAATATCTTCAGCAGCTACTTTACTGCGGGCATAAGGCGAAGCCATTTCCCAAGCAGATGAAGTACTTGCAAAAATAAAGTTTGGTGTTTTTACTTTATCAAGCATGTTTGATGTGCCCATAGCATTTACACGATAATACTCTGTTGGCTCTTTCAACGATTGTGGTACAACACTACGACCGGCCAAATGTACTACAGCATCGTATGTTCCGTGCACAGCAAAAGGACAGGTCACATCAACCTTTTCAAACATATTTACATATTCTGATATGTCATTATGCTCACCATGAATATTCGTATCCCAGCCATCAACATAATGACCGTGTTCTTTGAGTAACTTACATACGTGACTGCCAATATAACCAGTGGCACCAGTAACTAATACTTTCATGAATTCCTCCATTACAAATTATTAATATTCTACACTATATTTAGCCAAATGTCAACTATAAATAAATCATGAAGAATTTATTATTGATACTCCCCCTCGCGGCTTGCGCCGCCGAACCCTCTTTAAGTTTAAAAAGGGACAACAATACTCTTGCCCATAAAGCCTATTACTGGCATGGTCTATCCGAAGAAAATGACCGGCAAACCCTTAAAGATATTACCGGTGTAGACCCAGTCACGACTGAATGGTGCGCCGCATTTGTAAATATGGTCTTATTAGAACAAGATTTCCCGACGTCAGCAGCAGTCAGTGATTATCCTTTAATGGCTAGAAGCTTTTTATTCTGGGGCGACGAAGTTGTAGACGAGCCAAAGCAAGGTGATATTATGATCTTTGAAAGAGGAAATAATGGATGGCAAGGTCACGTAGCTTTTTATGTAAGTACAACAATAATACAAGGTAAAGAATTTTACAATGTTCTTGGGGGTAATCAAAGCAATAAAGTCTCAATCGAACCATACCCAGCAAGTAAGTTACTAAGCATCCGCCGATTGAGTTCTGAACCATACTACCAAAAAGTAGCTGGTATTTATTAAGTTCCTTCGCCTTTATTTACTACTAAAGGGATGCAAACAGCTTGTGTGTTTGGAGGATAATAACCTTCTGGCATTCCAAACACGGTAGCTGAGAAAGATTCACGGGCTGCAAAACATTCTGGAAATGAATTAAAGAGACCTAAATTTGTGGCTCTTATAGTCACTTCATCTACTGATCCTGTTAGCAGTATTACTATTAAAGCAAACATATTGCTCTCCTTTACTGCCTTAAAGGAATATTTATATGTTGGTGCTCTCGCCCGGACTCGAACCGGGACGCCTTGTGAGCGAGAGATTTTAAGTCTCTTGTGTCTACCATTCCACCACGAGAGCTATTCGTTATACTACCAATCCTGAAGTTGCTTGGTGGTAAGCCTTTATAACGGCTTCGTTTGTTTCAGTCACAAACACAATTTGATTAATATTAATGAGGACCTGCTTTGGATCTGGGTTTCCTGTCATAGCAATGCCGCCTGCGAATCCCATTCCTTTTTCAGACATTGAAATCAATTTTGGATTTTCGAGCATAATGCCATTCGTATCCATTGATTTAAATTTACCTACATATTCTGTACCAAGGGAACTGAGTACAGTTACGATATCATTTATTTTCATTATCATCCTCTATAATATTGGCGTCCCCTGCAGGACTCGAACCTGCGACCCACAGCTTAGAAGGCTGTTGCTCTAATCCAGCTGAGCTAAGGAGACATTAACTTTATTTTTGAAAAGTCAATACGTAGCGTTTTCCATCTACATAAAAACGAATTGTTGAATGGCTATAAACTTCTGTTTTAACTTCTTCAATAATCGTTTCGTTATTGCATTTTTCAACGTATTCATATCCAACTACTCGTTGGTCGTTCTTTGGTTTAGATCCTTTATCGGCTCCAATAAGACCACCGATAACTGCACCAGCGGCTGCGCCGTCGTCATTACCAGATATTCCTTTACCAAGGATTCCACCAATAATCATACCAGCTAATGCACCACCGGCAGCATCGCCTTTGCGTTGTACATTTTCATAAACAGGAACTTTTACATCTCGACAAAACGTCTGAGTTGTTGGAACTTGTTTATAGATGATTTTAGTATGATCGAAAACTTTAACTTTACTCACTGATTGGTTAGCGTAAACAGGAGTTGCTACCAATAGAGCTATGAGACTAAATCCAATCTTTGATTTCATAAACATCTTTATATGCCTTTTCTGTATCTTGATGACCGTGGCGATAGCCGACAATATATCCAATTACACCACCACAAATTGTGCAAATTAGAGCAGCTGACGTTATAATACTCATTATTATTATCCTTTCTTCTGAGCATAATCTATACCATTTCGTACAAAATGTCAACATATTTTTTCACAAGGTTCAAACTTTCTGAACTTGCTTCTTTCTCCCACCATCGTTCTGTATAAATTGGTTTTTCTTTTTCAATGTGATTGACTAAATCTTGTTTAATAAACTGCTTTACGTGAATCATCTCATGTGCTATAGTATTATATATTTCAGTGATATCACGATTTTTTGTTTGTACCATAATAAGATATTCGTAGTTATGTTCTACTTCATAACACAAACCATTGGCTTTATTGAATAAAGGTGTATCCCATCCTTCAACGAAAATATTTTCAGGAGATATTTCTAGCTCCTCACAGCAAAAGTTTACAAATTGCTCTGTCAAAACTGGTTCTAGATCTGTTACTTCAATTTGCATAGCATTTCTAGTTTTGCTTCAATTTTACCTAGTCTAAACATAATTTCGTTTAATTGCTCATTTACCGACAACTCACGAGGCTCTGGTAATTCTTCACGATTAACAGGAGACACATCGTTGTCGAAATCCATCTCATCATCAGCAATTCTACGATCTTTTAAACCGTACATCTTCAACCACTTCATTTAATTTATTTCCTCCAGATCCTTTACAAATTGTTTCTTTGGAGTAGTTTTATTCCAAAAGTTTAATTCTGCTTGAGTTGATTTGATTTCCTTGGCTAGTTCCTTTACCATTTCATCTGTCAAGCTCATGATGTTAATACGTAGCAATCTATCAACATCAGACTCAACAGCATGGGTGTTTTGTAGGATCTGATTACCAACATCTTTCTTCTTACGGTTTTTAAATACGATACGATCATCAAGTACAGCTTGAATAAATTGCATCTTTACATTTAACCAACGAAGATCTTCTTGAGCTTCTTCTCTGCGCTTCTCAATACGCTGTTGTAGAACACCAAGGCGAAAATCAACAAAGTCTTTAATCAAAAGACGCTCGTCGTCATACTCACGAAGCTTTCCGTCCGGACCGATTACTGTAAGGTTTTCACTTAATGGCTTACTCAGCTTGAATTTAGAAATAATCTTAGCATCGTTCCAGTTAGCTGAAGTGTTTTGCTTTAATTTGATTTCAAATGAGAAACCAGTCTTATCGCAAAGATCTTCATAGGATACAATATCACCTTCATCTTCAAGCTTATCAAGTACCTTCACATATGACTCACGATCAAAGCCATAAGGAACTTCAGTAATCATCATTACTGTTTTTGTTTTCTTATGGTATTTGCCATAGACTACATGGCGATCTTCAACTGGATCATAGTCGACTCGTCCCTTAAAGTCTGGGAAAGTCACTGGAGCCTTGTTGGTTATATTACCATCCAACAAGTACTCACGAACGAGGCGAGAGAGGTCCTCTGGGCTTCTTGGAAGGATGTTTGTAGCAAAGCCGGTAGCAATACCCTTGGTTCCGTTAGTTAATACGAGTGGAATTACTGGTAAGTAGAATGCAGGTGGTTCATGCTCAGGATCCTCGTGTGCAGGGGCGAGGTCAACATCACGAATATACTTATCAAAGTTTTCGTGGAGGCGTGTATAAACATAACGTGGTGCGCCTGCTTCTTGGACTAGTCGAGTTCCAAAAGAACCCCTCCCTTCGACCAAGCAGACATTGTTATTCCACGTTGCAGCCATAAGTTGCCCCGCCCCTGCGGCAGATCCTTCACCGTGATTATAACCATAATCGGAAATAATACCAGCTACTGCAGAAACCTTTTTGAAATCACGCTTTGAGTTTAGTATAGAACTATAAAGGTAAAATCTTTGGACAGGTTTCAGACCATCTATCATGTTAGGAATCGCACGAGATTCCACAGTATACATTGCAAAGGATAACCATTCGTTTTTGGCTACCTTTGAAATTGGATATTCATTTGCTTCCACTGTAAACTCCATCAATGACATAACAAACCCTTTTTCAGCTTATAGATATATTCTATCACGGTTTCTTTACAATGTCAACCATATCTTGCACACTGCTTATTGCTAAATCGATTACGTTTTGAGTAATCGGACCAAGATCACCACAATACATAGCAATAATGATGTGATCGTTGATTTTATCTTCATTGATTTTACCATTATTTAAAGGCAGGTGCAATTGACTTTGTAAGATGTCTAAAGCCAATGCACCGGCTTGTTTTGTTTTGTGGATATCTTGCTTATTCATAGCATTTCCTTTGATTTGATATAGTTATTCTATACCAGTTTTTTTAGTTTGTCAACCAAAATATTTATCAAGCATATCTAAAACATCTTGATATTTTGCCATTTCCAATAGCTCACCTTCCATAGCTTCGAAAACATCTGGGTGTTCACCGATGCCAGCTGGATTGTTAAGATAGATCTCAACATTCATTTTGTGTTTTTGAATATGCCCATGCGCATGAGCTCTCATTGATTTAAGCATTACTTCCTGTAATGCATCGTTACGCTCGTCGGTCATGATGTTCATCCTTTCTCCTTATTGGAACATAAAGTCCTTTCTTAATTGACTGTCACGTCCAAACATCATTTGAAATATACCAGCATCATCAACAGTAACTGTATCATATACTGGCTCGTTAATAATTTTATGATATTCATCTTCGGTAAGTGAGCCCAAGCCTTTAATATAACGATGCTTCCAACCTGCGTTATTGGCTTTAAAATCACGTGCCTCCTCATATGTATAAAACCACTGAACTTGATCTTTTTTCGAAGAGATCATGATTGGAGTACGAGTGATTTTAACTTTCTTTTCCAAAAGAAGGCGTGGCCAAAACTTATAGAAAAATGCAATAAGTAATGGAGAGATATGACCAATACCATCGTGGTCAGCATCGGTCAATGTTGCAACATTCTCATATGTCATATAATCAACTGAGTTTGGATTAGTGATATCCAAACCAAGAACAGAGATTAATTCTGACAACTCTTTATTTTTGAGAACGTCAGCAGGTTTCATATCCCACGTGTTCATGATAACACCACGTAATGGGTAAGCACCCACCTTATTTGGATCACGTACTTTAAGAAGGAAGCCCATAGCTGAGTCACCCTCTACAATCTTAAGTGTAGCGTCATCCTTATTTGCTGCAATATGTTTAGCCACTTTAACCTTGCGCAATTTCTTTTGAGCAAGAGTAGCAGCACGTTTATCTGCGGCAATTTTCTTTGCAAGCTGAGCCTCAATAATCGGATCAATGATAGATGGAGTATTCAAGATCTTACGAGCAAAGAAGTCGGCCTCACGAATGCCAGAGGCAATTGCATGTTCCTTTACATTACTCATTGGATTCGTCAGTTTTTCTTTTGTCTGTGAATCGAATTTGGGATTAGTAAAGTTTTTAGCGAACATGACGAACGTGAGGCCATTCTTAATTGTCGACTTAACAACTTCAATTTTATGCTTACGCTTAATCATAGTTGTAAGTTCTTCAACAATGCCATTCACGATAAAGTCGACATATGCTCCACCTTGTCGTGTATTTACACCATTTACAAATGAGTTGGTACGGAAACCGTCTTCAGATGTAGTGATGAAGAATGAAAGATCTTCAGTTTTCTCAATGATTGCTTCCTCACCAAAAAGCTCTGCGTATTTCTTTAGGTTGTTTACCTTAACACGACGCTTATTAAAAGAGAATGCGATTTCAGGGAATGCCATTTGAAGTGAAGACAAACGATCTTCAACTAAAGCAACCGTATCGTGTTCTTGTAAACTGTCGACTTCAAATAATTCAAAATCAGGAGTAAACCAGACTTCAGTTCCGTTTCCATCTTTGGCTGTTTTCTTTTCACGAACATCTTCAGCACCATTCTTACATTCAACTGTAAGCATGCTACCATTAGACCAAGTCTTACCAACAAACTTAGAAGAAAGAAAGTTGGTAGCAGCAGATCCTACGCCGTTCGTTCCGATGGTTACTCGCTCATCGTCAAAACTTGTACCTGCGTTTACACGAGTCCAAGCTGCTGTGGCACGAGCAATTTTGCTGTCAGTGGTTTCATCATAAACAAGCTCTTGTGGAATACCACGACCGTTGTCGGTAATGGTTACCTTATTATTATCTATAGACACGTTGATTTTGTTCGCAAACTTAAAATTTGTGCGAATTGCCTCGTCGATCGAGTTATCTAGAATTTCATCAATCATTTTGGATAGAGCTGGAACATACTTTGCAGTTTTCCATTCACCCATCACAAAGCGCTCGATTTCTTCTTGAGCACTTGAACCCATATACATACCAATACGTTCTCTGACGTGTTGGCGGGCTGTTAAGATTTTAAATTGTTCAGTCAAAGTTTTCTCTCCATTGAGAACATTATTTAGCTATTCTAACACATAACTAAAGGTTTGTCAACTAGATTTTTCCAATCCAATGTGTACAATCGTCACATGGGTCGTCCCACATGTAACATCGATAGTCTTCTTGCATTTAGAACCTTTCGGTTGTTGCACTTTATAAATACTAACATAACCTTTCAGAAATGTCAATAGGAAATTTGAAATGATTACAAATTATTTGTCACCGATCTCGTTTAAGGTCGTCGTAGATCGTATGCCTAACGTTGAATTTTTTACTCAGCGTGTTAGTATTCCCGGTTTAAGCATGGGTGCACCGGAGCAATTATCTCCCTTGCATCGTATTTATAAAACTCCGGATCGTATCGAGTACGCAGAGTTGGACCTAAGCTTTATCGTCGATGAGAACATGGATAATTATAATGAAATCTTATCATGGATGGAAGGTATGGGAACACCAGAAAGATCTGACCAGTTTGCAAATTTAGAAGATGGAAAATACGGTTTGGTGTCTGATGTGTCTATATTAATAGAGAACAGCAACCGCCGTCAAAATATCAAATTTACCTTTACAGAATGCTTCCCCATCGCTCTAAGTGGAGTCAATCTAGATGTTACAGGATCTGACGTAATCTACCCAGAAGTCAGTGCCACAATGCGCTATACGAACATGAGGTTCGAAAAAATTAGTTGACATTTCCAAACAGTTGTGATAGTATAATTAAGTAACAACTGTGCGAAGGGCATGTGATGAGTACTGATGATATTAATGAGTTGTGGGCTGTTGACTGTAGGATTGATGAGGCTAACCTTGCTGGTGAATCCAAAAGAATTCCTGAACTTCATAACAAGTATTACAGCTTATATTATAAAGAGGCTTTAAAAGTAAAGAAGCTTCGTTATGATTATAAGGAACTTGAGCTTGCAAAACGCGAGTGGTTTGATGGTTCTATGGCAGAAGAAGATTTACGAGAGCGTGGATGGAAACCACAGCCCAAGAAAATCATTCGTCAAGATATAGATAAATATATTCAAGCAGACAGAGATATTATTAATCTGAGTCTCAAGATTGATTATCACTCTACTCGCGCTAATTATCTTGAAGATATTATTAAGACAATACATAGCAGAAACTTTGTTATTAAAAATATGGTTGACATATTGAAGTTCCAACACGGGGAATACTAAATCATGGATACGGTCAGCGTTGAAATTATAAATGCGGTCTATTTAAAGATCAATGCTGACTCAGGCGTTAAAATGGAGCTAGAAGATTATTTTAAGTTCCAGCCTTCCGGCTATCAATTTAATCCTTCATATAAGAATCGAGTATGGGATGGATGGATTCGTTTGTTCCAAGCATTGCGCCCAAAGCTATATGTTGGTCTATTCTCAAAGCTTGTAAAATTCTGTGAAGATCGTGGTTATGATCTCAAAGCACCTGACCACTTGTATGTTGCAGAAGAGATTCCTGATGATTATGGCTATCAAATTGCCAAAGAAATTGACTGTAAATTTGAACCAAGAGATTACCAAAATCAATACGTTGTTGATGCAATTAGAGATTCACGATCGCTATCTTTGTCTCCAACTAGTTCTGGTAAATCTCTTATCATTTATCTGATTACTCAGCACTACCTTCAAACATATAATCATAGAACACTTATTATTGTACCAACAATTTCTCTGGTTCATCAGATGGCTGGAGACTTTGTCGACTATGGGTGCGATCAAGATATGATTTATAAAATTCAAGGTGGAGTCGACAAGAACACAGATCATCCAATTGTGATTAGTACATGGCAATCATTGATTAAACTTCCCAAAGATTGGTTTGGCCAATTTAATGTGGTGCTTGGTGATGAGGCACATAACTTCCAGGCTAAATCACTTCAAAAGATTATGGAAGGTTTAGATCAATGCTACTATCGACATGGCTTTACCGGCACTTTAAAATCAGAAGAAAGCAAGACTCATAGACTTGTATTAGAAGGATGCTTTGGAGCTGTTCGTAAACACGTATCAACAAAAGATTTGATGGATGCTGGAACTGTTGCTGACTTTAATGTGAAAGCAATTGTGTTGTCATATGAAGAACAGCAGCGTAAAGATTTTTTGAAAGCCTTTAAGCAAATTAAAGAAGCTGGTAAGAAATATCCTGCTGAACGAGAGTTCATTGTAAACAATCATAAACGTAATATGTTCATTCGAAATCTTCTTTGGAGCCTTGAAGGCCAGAACAATTTGGTCTTGTTTGATTTAGTTGAAAAGCATGGTAAGATCCTTGAGCCTTTGCTTCAAAAAGATGGTCGACAACTGCATTTTATCTATGGAGCTACTAAAGGAGAAGAACGTGAGCGCATTCGACATTTGGTGGAAAACGATCCAATCAAACAACACGATATCCTTGCATCTTATGGAGTTTTTTCAACTGGTGTAAATCTAAAGAAGCTTGACAATGTGATCTTTGCGTCTGGTTCTAAGTCTGAAATCAAAGTATTGCAATCGATTGGTCGAGCTCTTCGTAAAGGAAATGATGCTGACCGTGCCACGTTGTACGACATCACTGACGACCTGACGGTCGGCTCGTTTACGAACTATACATTGCAACATTTCAGGAAAAGAGTGGAAATCTATGGGCGGGAGCAGTTCCCATTCAAGGTGTACACAGTAGAGATCTAATATTGTTTTGTTCCTGATAAATCAGATTATACACGGTTCTGAAAATTTGTCAACCTTTTTTTTCAGTTGACATTTCAAAAAAATGTATTATATTAGTATTAAGCACACTACATAGGAGGTAACACATGGCTAAGCGTAAGACACGCAACTACGTTAACAATGCTGACCTTCTTGCAGCGCTGATGGCATACCAAAAAGATTGTAGAGAGGCTGAGGACGCGGGCGACGATCGTCCTAGAGTTCCAGACTACATTGGAACATGCATTTATCAGATCGCTACAAGATTAGCAACCAAACCAAATTTTTCTGGTTACTCATACAAAGAAGATATGATCTCAGATGGAATTGAGAACTGTCTATTGTACATCAACAACTTTAACCCTGAAAAATCTCAGAATCCATTTGCTTATTTTACACAGATCATTTGGTACGCATTTCTTCGTCGTATTCAAAAAGAAAAGAAACAAATGTATATCCGCTTTAAATCATCTCAGGCTATGATTGCCGCCGGCGAAACATACTCTGGTGAAGATCTAAACTTACAATTAAATACAAATGCAGATTACATGAACGACTTTATCCAAGATTTTGAAGATAAGCTTCAACGAGATAAAGAGAAGAAAAAATAGTATTGACGAATAAATAGTTTTTTACAACCTTGCTTTATATAATCACCATATGATATACAAAATGTTCAATCTAGAAAGGTTATCATATGGTAGATCCATTTACGGCGGTTGCTGCGGCAACTGCAGCGTTTAACGGAATCAAAAAAGCAATTTCCGTTGGGCGTGACATCCAAGATATGGCAGGTCAACTTGGTCAATGGTCAAAAGCTATATCTGATTTTAACTATGCCGCAGACAAGGCTGAAAAGCCAAAATGGTATAAAGCTCTTGGTAGCAAACATAAAGCAGATGCTGTTCAAATTTGGGCTGAAAAGAAAAAGGTTGAAAATATGAGAGATGAACTCCGTAGTTTCATATCCTCGCATTATGGCCCATCAGCATGGCAAGAAATCCTTAGAATCGAAGCTCAAATAAGACAAGATCAAAAGGATGCGGTATACGCCGCACAAGAGATGAAAGAAAGAATTATAGAATGGACCATAGGAATATTCTTATTTCTATTGACATCCAGTGTTTTTGTGTTTATAGTATGGTTAATTCATAGCAAAGGAAATTTATGAGCGGACAAAGAAGATTTCTTAAATGGTACGCAAGAACTGTTGGAATGCCCGTTGGTATTACTGACGACGATAAACCGGAGTTCTTGCCTATACCTCAACGTGATGTTGTAAGAGCTTTATGGTTTAGAACTTTTTGGATCGTATTACATATAGTAACATGTTGTATGATTATAACTGGCAATGGTAGAACCCTAGGATGGTGGTAAATGAAAATAGCAATTGTAACAGATATGCATATAGGAGTAAGAGGTGACTCGAAGGTATTCGCAGATCATCAAGAAAGATTTTTTCTCGAATGCTTTTTCCCGTATTTGGACGAACATGGCATTACGACTGTATTTGATCTTGGTGACACTTTTGATCGTCGTAAATTTATTAATTACGTTTCTTTAAAGCGTGGTAAAGAGTATTGGTTCGACCAACTCGCTAAACGTGGTATTGAGTATCATGCTCTAGTGGGTAACCATTGTACTTACTACACAAACACGAATGAAGTAAACTCTATGAATTTGCTTTTAAAAGAATATGATAATTTTCATATCTACGAAAGTGAGCCAAAAGAGTTGACATTCGGATCAACCCGTGTTATGATGTTACCGTGGATTGCAAAAGATAACGCTCAAATTTGTTATGATGCTATCAAAGATTCGAAAGCGCATGTATTGGCTGGCCATCTTGAGCTCAAAGGATTTGAAATGATGAAAGGTCAGCTATGTACACATGGTACTGACAAAGATCTATTTACTCACTTTGAGCAAGTATGGTCCGGTCATTTCCATCATCCATCTGAGTATGGCAACATTCGTTATCTTGGTGCACCTTATGAAATGACATGGACAGACTACGACGGTGTTCGTGGTTTCCACGTATTTGATACTGAAACACGTGAGCTTGAGCGTGTACGCAATCCATTCAGAGTATTCTATAAGATTGAATATGATGATACCGATATGACTATTGAAGATATTGCGCATCTCGATACTGATAACTTAAAAGACACTTACATCAAAGTAATTGTTAAGAATCGTACCAATCCTTATCTTTACGATTTGTTTATGAATCGCTTAAACGATGCAGGTGCAGCCGATGTTAAATCTATCGAAGATGCTCTTAATCTAGAAAATGAGGGAATGGATGAAATTCTTGACGAAGCTCAAGACACTAAAGACATTCTCTATACTTACATTGAGTCTATCGAAACAACCGTAAATAAAGCAAGCATCAAACAAGTAGTTGATGAGCTATACAATGAGGCATCGAATATTGCATGAAAATAACGTTTAAAGAGTTACGTTACAAAAATATCCTTTCAACAGGGAATACTTTTACAACGATTCAGCTAAATGGTCGTACAACAACTTTGGTAAGCGGATCAAATGGTGCCGGCAAATCTACAATGCTTGATGCTATTGTTTTTGCTTTATATGGCAAGCCTTTCCGTAAAATCAATAAGCCACAATTGATTAATTCTATTAATCAAAAAGATATGGCAGTTGAGATTGACTTTCAAATTGGCCAGTTTAACTATACAGTAAAGCGTGGTATTAGGCCAAACTTTCTTGAAATTTATCGTAATGGGGCTCTCATAAATCAAGATGCTGCGTCACGAGATTATCAAGCATACCTTGAAAGTAGTATTCTAAAACTGAATTATAAATCATTTAATCAAATTGTAATTCTTGGCAGCGCTACTTATGTTCCTTTTATGGAGCTTACAACACATGCTCGCCGTGAGATTATCGAAGATCTTTTAGATATTCAAGTGTTTAGTACTATGAATACTCTATTAAAAGAAAAGCTGAGTTTAAACAAAGAGTTAATTACAGAAAACTCTTATCAAAAAGATCTTATTGGATCTAAATTAGAATCAGCAAAAGAACACAACGCTTCTATTCGTCAGATTAAACAGGATGAAGTTGACAAGATTAAGAAAAAGATGTTCCTTCATATTAATGAAATTGAAGATGAACACGAAAAGATTGAGCTTGTTCAAACCAAGATCGAAGAACTTGTTCAACAGATACAAGATAAAGCAGATATCAAGAAGAAAAATGAAAAAGCAAATGCACTAATACAGCAAATGCAAATGAATTTAAACTCTTATATGAAAGAGCTTGCATTCTATCATGATCATGATAACTGTCCGACATGTAAGCAAGGAATTGATCACGACTTTAAAGAAAACGTTGTATCAGAAAAAGGTAAGAAGGTTGAAGAGCTTGAAGGAGGTATCGAAGAATGTAAATCAAAAGCATTAGGATACATTCAAAGACTTGAAGAAATCTCTAATGTTGAAACAGAAATATCTTCTCTCAATCTTGAGATAGGCGATCATCGAGCAACTATCAAAATGGCTAAGAGTGCTTTGGTTTCATACAAGAATGAATTGACTAAAGCAGAAGAACAAGTAGAATCTGTTGATACAACCAAGCTAAAAGAATTGGCTGAATCATTGAACAGTATTGATACTGAACAAACTTCATTATTTAATCAAAAAGAAGTATTGACTGTTGTAGCAGCAATGCTTAGAGATGGTGGCATCAAATCAAAAATTATTCGTCAATATATTCCAATTATGAATAAGCTTATTAATAAGTATCTTGGAGCATTTGATTTGTTTGTTGACTTTCAAATTGACGAAAACTTTAATGAGGTAATCAAATCTCGTTTCCGTGATACGTTCTCGTACTCGTCATTTTCAGAAGGTGAAAAGCTTCGTATTACATTATCAATTATGCTGGCTTGGCGCGCAGTTGCTAAGCTTCGTAACTCAGTATCAACTAATTTATTAGTACTTGACGAAACTCTTGACGGTGCTATGGACGGTGTTGGTGTTGAAAACTTGATTGAAACTCTTCATAATCTCAATGCTGACGACAATATCTTTGTTATCAGCCATCGTGGTGATCAGTTTGGTGACAAGTTTGAAAGCCACATTAAGTTCCAAAAGGTGAAAAACTTCAGTGAAATAGCAGCATAGGAGACTGGTATGCAACACTCTATAGAAGATCTTATCACAAGAATAAATGCTATGAAAGACAAAGCCATCATGGTTCACCGTCTTCGTAATGAGTTTTCTGAGCAAGCAGAAAAAACCTACGACAAACAGACTTGTAACGAGCTTATTGCTGATATACAGGCTCTGGCTCTTGGTATTGCGCAAGACAAAGAAGGCGATGAAATTATAACTGAAATGGATTCTTGGAAAGAAAAAAGTTGACACATCCACTTTCCTATGATATATTAATAAAGTATGCAAAAAGTGAGAAAACATGTCTAAATTCTATACCAGTGTCGAACGTATGTTCAATGACATCCTCGTTCGTGGCTATGAAAATGGCCGGCCATTTGCCCGTAAGGTAAAATTCAAACCAACACTTTATGTTCGTGCTCGTGACAACGCAACACACAAATCGTTACTCGGTGACATCCCCCTTGGTGCCACTCGATTTGATACGATGTCCGAGGCTCGTAACTTTGTACAACAATATGAAGGTGTACACGGCTTTGAGATCTGTGGTACTACAAACTATGTAGCTCAATACATTCAAGAACAGTATCCAGGCACAGTCGACTTTGACATGTCTAAGATCAATATTGCTTCTTTCGATATCGAGGTTGATATCAGTGGTGGCTATGCAGACATCAACTCTGCTGACAAAGAAATCACTTCAATCGCATACAAATCTTCTAAGTCTGACACATATCATCTACTCGGTATGAAAGACTTCGATAAGCAAAAGACAATTACCGGCATTGATCCTGATGATATTTCGTTTATGAAGTTTGATTCCGAGATTGCTTTGCTTCAACGATTCATTCAAATTTGGCAATCTGAGTATCCTGAAGTTGTAACAGGTTGGAACGTTGAGTACTTCGATGTTCAATACATTGTTACTCGTATCATTCGATTGCTCGGTGAAGAAGCTGCTAAAAAGCTTTCACCTTGGGGTAAGATCCAACCAACATCGATTACAAAGTTTGGTAAAGAACAACGTACCTATAAAATCTCTGGTATGTCTGTTATCGATTACATGGATGCGTTTAAAAAGTTTGGCTATAAGTACGGTCCACAAGAATCTTACAAACTCGACCACATTGCTCACGTCGTTCTCGGCGAGAAAAAACTGGACTATTCTGAATATGGAAACCTTAACGCACTTTGGGAACAAAATCCTCAGCTTTATCTTGATTATAACCTTAAGGATACTCAGCTCATCCAGCGTATGGAGGATGAATCTGGCCTTTTGTCCCTTGTTCTTACTGTTGCCTATGGTGGCGGTGTTAACTTTTCTGACGCCTTCGGTACGGTGGGCATATGGGAAACAACAATATATCGTCGCTTAATGGCTGATAAAGTTGTACCACATCTTAAATCTGGACCTGGTGAACGGGCTGGTGAACTTGTTGGTGGTTATGTTAAAGATCCAAAAGTTGGCATGCATCCTTGGGTTGTATCTTTCGATCTTAACTCTCTATATCCACACTTAATGTTACAATATAATCTTTCACCTGAAACTTATGTGCACGACCATCGTGAATACATCTCACAAGAAATGGTACTCGACGGCAAATACCAAAATAACACTGAATATGCTGTGTGTGCAAATGGTGCATGTTTCCGTAAAGATAAGCTCGGCATCATTCCTGAAATCATTGACGAATACTACAACCGTCGTTCTTTGATTAAGAAAGACATGCTTCGAGTTGAACAAGAAATCGAAAATGAAACTGATCCTACAAGAAAACGTCAGCTTCAATCTCAGCAGACACAGCTTCATAACAATCAAATGGCTATCAAAATTGCTATGAACAGTTTGTATGGCGCAACTGCTAATATTTACTTCCTCTATTATATTAACGACATGGCTGAAGCTATTACCACATCAGGCCAGCTATCTATTCGATATGCTCAAAAGTCTGTGAATGATTATCTCAACAAGATACTCAAAACAAATGATAAGGACTACATCATCTATATCGATACCGATAGTATCTATGTTGATTTTGGTCCTCTTGTTAAAGCTTCGTTCGGTACTACTGATATTGATCGTAAGAAAGGTGAGGAATTCCTTGATAAAGTTTGTGCTACTAAGATCGAAGAAGTAATCGAAAAAGGTTATATCGATCTTAAAAATCGTATGAACGCTTATCGTCAAGCGATGGTAATGAAACGCGAAAAGATTACTGATAAATCTGTGTTTATCGCTAAGAAGCGGTACATTATGAATACTCTCAACTCAGAAGGTGTTCATTACGAAGAACCTAAGGTATCTGTAACCGGCCTCGAATCAGTACGATCTTCAACTCCTGAAGTTTGTCGTGATAAACTCAAAGCGTCATTCAAAGTAATTATGAACGAAGGTGAAGAAGCAATTCAAGACTTCATCGCTCAATTTAAATCTGAGTTCTTTAAACTTCCACCAGAAGCTGTTGGTCGTAACTCAGGTACTGACAACATTGAAAAGTATATGGCTCACGGTACTTACAAAAAAGGTTGTCCAATGCACGTTCGCGGTTGTATTCTATATAACCAACAACTCAAACAAAATGGCTTGAGTAATCGCTATGAATCAGTTACATCTGGCGACAAGATCAAGTTCGTATATCTAAAAGTACCCAATCCAATTCGTGAGAATATCATCTCGTTTCCAGCGGTTCTCCCAGAAGAATTTAACTTAGCACCGTATGTGGATTACGAAACTCAATTCAACAAAGTCTTTCTCAGCCCACTTGAATCGATACTCGAAGCCCTTGGATGGTCTGCCGAAAAGACAAACTCAATCGAGGATTTTTTCGTATAATGACAAAAAAAGAACAGTTGACAAATCTTCTAAACCGTATTAAAGTAATGGAAGATGAAAAAACACAAGACAAGTATGTCGAGCCGTTAAGAAAACAGGCTCGCATTCTTAAAGCACAATTGGAGCAAAAGTAATGCATATTGAGCATGATCTTAAATTAGATTATAAAGATGTTCTAATCAGACCTAAAAGAAGTACACTTGGATCAAGAAAAGACGTAAGTCTGTCTCGATCTTTCGTTTATAAAAACTTCAATCCATACTATCCAAGCCCTTGGCGAGATGCTAATACTTATACTTATGAAGGTATTCCTATTATGGCATCTAATATGGATGGTGTTGGTACGTTTGAAATGGCCGACGAATTAAGTGAACGCTACAATATGTTTACTTGTCTAGTCAAAACATATAGTGCTGAAGAACTTATTTCTTTCTTTCATCCACAAGTAAATCTACGAACAGAATTCGCGGCAATGAGTATAGGCATTACTGAACCAGATATGGAAAAGTTTGTGCATGTATATAATGAAGTTGGTAGAAACCTGAAATACGTTTGTGTAGATGTTGCAAATGGATATAGCGAGAGGTTTGTTAAGTTTATTAAAGACCTGAGGGAAAGATTCCCTTTTATTGTAATTATTGCAGGTAACGTAGTTACAGCAGATCAAACACAGGAGTTAATTTTAAATGGAGCAGACATCGTCAAAGTCGGAATCGGACCGGGGAGTGTGTGCACGACTCGGATACAAACTGGGGTGGGCTATCCACAATTGTCGGCGGTTATTGAGTGCGCCGATGCGGCACATGGACTCGGAGGACATATTATTGCTGACGGTGGGTGCTCTGTGCCTGGTGATGTGGCTAAGGCTTTTGGCGGGGGCGCCGATTTTGTAATGCTAGGTGGCATGCTCGCTGGTCATGATCAAGGTGGCGGTGAAGTAGTTGATAAATGGTATGACACTGGCGAGTATGATTATGAGATCCATCAAGGCGGAGCAGGCTCCCTTGAAAAAGTTATTAAGAAAAAACAGTTTGTAGAGTTCTACGGAATGAGCTCTAAGTCTGCAAATGATAAACACTTTGGTGGATTAAAAGAATATCGTTCGTCAGAGGGAAGAACAGTATTGACAAAATACAAAGGTGATGTTAATATAACTATACAAGACATCTTAGGTGGAATAAGATCTGCTTGTACATATGTTGGAGCTCGAAAGCTTAAGCAACTTTCTAAGTGCACGACATTTATAAGATGTAATGATACTCATAATCGAGTATTTGAAAGTTCTACGATTGGAAATTGATTATGTTGGAAGGTAACAAACAACAGGAACTTCTTACTATCGTAATGGAAGAATGCGCTGAAGTCACCGTTGAATGTTCTAAGATCAAACGATTTGGTTTAAAAGATAACGTTACAAATCTCGAAAAAGAAATTGGTGATCTTATGTGTATGGTAATGCTACTCGAAGAAGCAAAACTAATTGATATTAAAAGCGTTGAAAAAGCAATTGCAAATAAACGCGCGAAACTTAAAAAATGGAGTAATCTAGATGTCTGATTGGGCAAATGATATTTACATGATGCATAACAAATTTGGTGTGCGTGATTGGTTTGAAGCAAATAAAGATAACAAGGAACTGATGCGTAAGTATCTTATGTTCCGTGCTTTAATGTGTCAGGAGGAATTGAGTGAAACTCTTACCGCAATCAATAATGGAGATGCTGAAGAAATCGTTGACGGTCTTATTGATCTTTGTGTTTTTGCTATTGGCACTCTCGACGTATTTGGTGTTGATGCTAATGACGCTTGGGATCGTGTTTATAGTGCTAATATGGCTAAAGAGCCTGGAGTTAAGCCGGGACGTCCTAACCCGTTTGGGCTCCCTGATCTCCTAAAGCCAGGTGGATGGACACCACCAACACATGATGGTAATCATGGCGATTTTGAAAAAGCCTTAGATCAACTTCCACAAGTAAAATCTGAAGGTAGATGGTAAAATGGCAATTAACACGGCATTCATTCCTGTGTTCGAACAAAAGTTCAAAAGGCTACTTAAAGACATTGAAAAAGAATATGCTAAGCCAAAAGAAGAACGCAACAAAGGCAATATGAAAAAGTGGAGCCAAGAAGCAAAAAGTCTTCGCCAATTGTTTCGTGAATGTAAGAAACAAATGGGCGGCCAGTGCTGTCCACATTGTGGCGAAGAAATAGAATAAAAAAAAGTGCAATTGTTACCGTTATCATTTTTTGTTACCGGTAACAATTTTACCTTTTGCATATAAATACGGTTACATTGTTATGAGCGCATTTGCAAAAGGAGGTCCCACCATGTGCAGTCCATTTGTACGTAAAGAAGCCAACCGTTTGAACTGGTTAGTAAAAGGCCATTTACTACATCCAAACACTTCAGACAAAGATACTGAAGCTACTTACAATTCATATATTAAAAGACTCTGGGGTAATTGTGAAAGAGCTGAATATGGATTAGTAGGTTTTGAGCAAGCTTGGAAAGCCAGAGAAGCAGATAAATTATCAAAAGAGTTAGAATCAGTTGCTGTCCTTGGATACGATTGATTTTTTTTTCAACTTTTTTATAAGCCATTGATTTCATTACAAACGTTTTTTCATTTTATTTGAAAAAAGGGTTGACATTACCCTGAAAAAGTACTATATTATTAATATAAGGAAAAACAAAGGAAATAAAAATGTCAAGAATCGTACACCTAGATAATGGCTCAGCAATCCACGCAGATATCGTTGAGTGCTTTGATAAAGCAACTCAAGATGAATTCAATCGTCGTCCTGGCGTTGGTTCAACTGATTTCTGGAATTTCGTTGAGTCTGATATGTACATGGGTTTGTCTGACTTTTACAAGTCAACATATATCGATGAGGCATTCGAAAAACTTGCAGATGAGTTTGATCTAGATATTGCTTATGACCGTTTGCAAGTTCTTAAAACTGATTTTCTTGGTATGGAGGCGTAAGTATGAAAAAGCAACAGTGGATCATGGTGATGTCAAAAGCACCAGCTCAAGACGAGTTTGGTATGACTATAAGCTATAGCATTGATGAACTCGGTGCTGAGAAGGCAATGGAAAAAGCTCAATCATATATAACAGAGCAATCCAAAGTTTTTCGTCAAGTTGAATTCAAACTTCAAGGAGGTGCTTGGTAATGAGCGATCTTAAATTTACAACTGCCGGTGATTATCTTGAGCAATATGACGAACGCCACGGAGGTCCATACGACCGTGGCTCGGCTGATAGCTACTATGGTCGTGGCTTTGATCCTCACTATTACGAAGGTTCCACATATCAATCTGAAAGAGTTGAAATGGCTGATATGACGGCTGAAGAAATTACTGCCTACACAAAAGGCTATAATGATAATGAAGAGCTCGGTAACAAAAAAGAATGGTAGACCCAATTCTTAAAAATTTCATATAGTAAACAAAGGGAGAATTTATTTCTCCCTTTTTGCATTTATTACAAAACCTTTATAACACTGTTATACTTTTGTTACAATTGCGTGATATATAGTGTATATAGGCTGTAGTGGCTTATAGTGTAACGTATTAGTTGAAATACTAAACAAGAAAGGAATTCCATGAAAAATTTAATATTAGCGGCCGCAGTCACACTCACGGCAACAGCAGTAGCGGCTCGTGATCAAGTGCATGTTGCCGGTTCATCAACAGTACTACCTTATGCAGCAATTGTTGCAGAAGCTTTTGGAGAAAACTTTGATTTTCCAACACCAGTAATCGAGTCAGGTGGCTCAGGTGCTGGACGTAAAAGATTATGTGAGGGTGTTGGATCAAACACTATTGATATTGCAAACTCATCATCACATATTAAGCAATCAGATATTGACCGTTGTGCTGAAAACGGTGTAAGCGCACCTGTTGAAGTTCGTATTGGATATGATGGTATCGTATTTGCAAGCCGCTTAGAAACAAAGGGGTTTGAAAATATTACACCTATGCATATCTATTTGGCAGTATCAGATAAATCAAATGCAACAAACTGGAAAGATGTAGATCCATCATTCCCAGATCGTGCTATTAAAACATTCATTCCAGGCACCAAGCATGGTACACGTGAAGTGTTTGATAAGAAGGTTATGACAGCAGGTTGTAAAGCAGCTGGTTCATATGACTTGTTCTTTAAACAGAACGGTGGAGATAAAAAGAAAGCCGAAAAAGAATGTATGAAAGTTCGTACTGATGGTGTAAGCATTGATATTGATGGTGATTATACAGAAACTCTTGCTCGGTTGAAAAACAATCCAAATGGTATTGGCGTATTTGGTCTGTCATTTTTGTTGAATAATACAGATTCAATCTATGCGGCAAATGTAAATGGTGTTGCGCCTTCAACTGAAACAATTGCATCTGGTGAATATCCTATCTCTCGTCCTTTGCAATTCTATGTAAAAACGGAGCATTTAGATGAAATTCCTGGACTACGTGAATACATTGAGTTCTTTATCTCAGATGAAATGGCTGGCCCTGATAGTCCTCTTGCTGACTATGGTTTGGTATCTGATCCTGAGCTGGCAGCCACACAAGACATGGTCGCTGGACTTTAAGTGGCTTTATTAGTGTGACATTTTTGTCAATATAAAAAAAGTTAAAAAAAGGGGTTGACATTCAGCCCCTTTTGATGTATATATAGAATGTGGACGTTGAAACAAGATAAAAACGGATCGGACTCGGGTGCGATTCCCGACGCCTCCACCATAAATGCATTATGTCCTGCTGCAACAGGAAGTTTTGCAGAACATAGATGGCCCGTATGGGTGGTCGAAGTTAGTGCATTTATGATGGGGGCGAATTAGGATCGACGAACGGAATAGTTGAGTGGAGTTCACCGTGTTGGCCTACGTTATTCAGCCAAAAACTACAAATGCAAACGATAATTTTGCACCATCTGGTTACGCACTAGCTGCATAACACAGGGGGTTGGCCACTTACCTAGCAACAGAAAAGTGGCACATTCATTTAAAAATTAATAAGAAAGGACAAAAGATGAATAAACTTTTAACTACTACAGCACTTGTTTTTTTCGCTGGTTCAGTATCAGCAGCAGATATGGGCGGAAAAATTACAACTGAAATCGCAGAAAACGCAGACGACAAATGGGGTGCTACTACATCTTTTGATCTAGGAATCGCGTCTATGGGTACATCAGTACCTGCATTCGCTGCTATTGATTTAGACGTAAACACAGACGGTGATGTTACTCTTGATGAGTGGCAAGTTGGTACTGTAGTTAACGGGGACGCAATGATCTCATTTGGAGATCAAGGAAATGTTTGGATCGACACAGAAGACGGTTCAACAATGGCTGATCCAGCCATGAAAGAATCTATCCAAGTAAAAGCCCTTGGCGCACAAATGGGCGTTAGCTGGAAAGATATCGAAGCAGATGCAACAGAAATCGAAACAGTCGGTGGTATGTACGAAATGAACGTTGGTCTTATTAATCTGCAGGCCGCAGGTTCATACAACTTAGACAAAGAAGAGTTTGCGGTTGGTGCCCGCAATGATTATCTGTTGAACGACAATATTGGACTTGGTGCTGCTGTTACTTATGAGTCAGAATCAGAAGATATTGGATTTGAAGTAGATGCTGGCGCGTTCGGTGCTACGGTATTCGTAAATGGCGATCAAGATGAAATGCTTCAAAACGTAGGTGGTTCTTATGAGTACACACTTCTAGGTATTGATCTAGAAGCTGGTGCTACATATAACCTAGACAACGAAGAATTGACACCTACTGCATCTGTTTCATTCAGCTTCTAAGCTGAGAGAAACCTATAGAAAAATCTTGGTAGCGGGGCCTTTCGGGGCCCCGTTGGTCATTATAAATATAATAAACAACAGCTGGAGGTTTATTATGTCCCTTAAATTGAAAGAGCTCACATGGGCTCACCACCAAGCAGCTGAAAGAAGAGCATTTGCAAAAGTACTTCTTTCTGGCAAAATCGATCCAAAACTATATCATAAATTTCTTACTTGTCAATACATGAACTATAATGTACTTGAGCAAGCAGCAATTATACCACCAAACTTAAATCGTATTAAAAGAGCTCGTCGTATTTTTGAAGATATTCGAGAGCTCGAAGATGCTTATAATTTAAGTCCTACCGGAGAGTTTCCTCAGTCAGTTTATGACTATGAACAACATATCTGGAAACTTCAAGAAGAAGAAAATAATCACGCATTGCTAGCTCACATGTATGTTCGTCATTTTGGCGAGTTACATGGTGGACAAATGATTAAGAAAAAAATTCCCGGCAACGGACTGATGTACGAGTTCGACGGCGATACTAAAGAATTAATTGAAAAGTTTAGAGAACTTCTCGATGACAGTATGGCTGAGGAAGCAAAAAAATGTTTTGACTTCGCTTCACAATTATTTGATGAGTTATCCAAAGAAATGGAGAACGAAACGGTTGACATTTAGTCAGCTTTATAATATAATATATCTAAGTAACAATAGGAGGAGAATGATATGCAAGAAAATGTATCATACGAAGATATCGAATTCAAAGATTATAAAAAATCCGATAGAATGTTACGAAGTGAGTCTGCAAGGGCTCGAAGGAAAGAAACAAAACAAATTCGGGAGCAGCGAACTATAGCACATTGGGCAAAGTCTCGCCGCGCAAGAAAAAATGGAAAATCTTAAGACTTTAACAGTCGATAAAGATCCTCAATCTGGGGATCTTTATTTGCAACTTACCGATGAACTGATGGATCAAATGGGATGGACTGTCGGTGATACTTTGGTTTGGATAGACAACAAAGACGGCACATGGTCGTTGGAGAAAAAAAATGCACCCACTGTGGATCAAACTTGACGGATTAGCAACTCATATTGAAAATCAGTTCAATAAGCATTTAACAAAATTTGATAATCCAAAATATGATGACGGCATGAGATTTCCAGGATGGAGAGATAACTTTTGGAAATCTGATATTGTATCAAAAGCACATCTTAAAACAATCGTACCTGAGAACGGTAGAGGTCTATGGCTTATGCATGTAAATGTATTTCCAAAGCCAGGTATTGAACTTCCTATTCTTGGATTTGATATTGTAGCCGGTCCTAAAAAAGTTACCGGTTCATTTATGGATTATAGTCCTTTACATGGACGGCCGCATCCATATACAGATTTTATGGCTCATAAAGTAAAAAGTTTAGAGTGGGTCAAAGCTCGCGAACTTCCACCTTGGGCTCAAGAGATTTTTTCAGAAAACATGATTGCAGTTGGCAATATTAATACTGACGAAGAACTCGAACAATTTATTAAAGTTACAAGTTGTTTGCTCGATTATTATTTAGAAAATATAGAACAAAACGCGTTTAAATCTGATAGAGATACTACTTATCTTTTAAATAAATATTGTACTAATCAAAAAATGAATCCTCATTTGCATCGTTCAATTTCGGCAATGGGAATCTCTGAAGAGGATAAAAATCGTTACGTTGACAACGTTTTATTTGAGGAGATATAATGGCTTTTTTAGTACACCCTCTGCCGCCTGTGAATGTATATGTTCGCAAGGAATATTTGTATGACCTAGAAAAAGGTCACGGAGAACTTACGCCAGGAATCTGGATCAGTGTTAAAAGCACTATGAGTAAAGCTCTCTATTTTGAAACATTACTAACAGACTATGGTGCTTTATATGATAAACTACCTATCTCAGCTTTCCTCTGGAAAACAGATCATGGTGAGCTTCTTCCTCTTGACGTGCTTCAGCTTTGGGATTGCTTTGACTACGATATCACTGTTATCGAAAAACCCATATTGTGCAGATGTGAATTTTTTGGAAAGGATCGCAGAATGCACGCTGGTGAATATGAATTTACCATTGATAACGCCCATCGCGACAAGTCGGTCCTTAACACCAACTTTTCAGAGCACGATCCCGAACATAAGTCATTCAATGTCATTAGACTTGACAACGGACAGTTTGCAGCCCAGCCCAATAACCGCGTTATCTGGCGAGATAGCTCGCTAACACCTTCCGATTTAAAGCGTCCTGACTTTAAGGTTTGCACTCAAAACTATGCTGTAGAAGACGAACCAAAGTGGTCTGTAGGACATACTGATGAATGGCAATATAAAACTAAGGAAGAAAGCAGTATGGAATGAATTTAACTGTAACAGAAAATGCTAAAGTTTATCTTAAAAAGGTTGGGAAACCAAATGTATCACTTACCGTAAAAGGCGGAGGTTGTTCTGGTTTTCAATATGAGTGGGGTGTTACTGATAAAGATCCTACTATTGAAAATTTGTGGCTAGATCCTATGGCTGAAATGTTTATTTTTGGCTGTACGATTGATTACGTTGAAGAGCTGGGTGGCTCCTATTTAAAAGTAGTTAACCCAAATGCAACAGCTTCTTGCGGTTGCGGTGAAAGTTTTGCGGTATAAAGGAAATATAAATGGAAAAACAGTTGACAGGTCAGGGATGTTGTGATACAGTAAATATAACAAGTGGAACAACATACATTATGTTTGGTAGGCACAAATATATAGTACATGTTACATTTTGTAAAAACTGTGGTTCACAAAAGGAACCCACGTCATATATTAAACATATAAAGGAGAGCAGGCATGAGCAACAATTTGGTCAATCAGTTTCTCGGTGAAAAAGACGGTCAACAGTTAAGAGCCGAAATCTATACAGCTGGACAAGGTTATACTATTAACTATTTTATTAACGGGCAATTTATTAAAGAGGAAGTAATTATGGGCCATAGCGTGCATTACGTAGAGGATGCAGCAAACAATTGGCTAGCGGGTATTAAAACACTAAATGGATAGTATTATGTCAGTTAAACCTCGCACGCCCGAACGAGTTCATCACGAAATTCAAGAGATGCTATCTAAAGGTACAAACTATATTGATGCACTTTGTGAATACGCTCGGATTAATGAGCTCGAAATCGAAACAGTTGCCGATATTGTGAAAAAGTCTTCGATCTTAAAAGAAAAAGTAAGATCTGAAGCTGTAGAATTGAAAATGGTACACTCGGATGATCCGGACATCACTAAGTTATGCGAATGAGGATTCTTATTACTGGTATGTAAAATACCTAGCAATGAAGAAGCACTTCACTCAAGCTAGCTACGATTATCACAAATACAACGGAAAAATCAGAGCATCATATGACAAGTTTCGTACTCGTAATGATGCTTATTTTTTCGCAAAACTCTCAGAAAGAGACAATCCAGAAAAGCTGATGCTTGCAAACTTTATTGTAAAGCCAGATATTTGGATTCGTGCTATCTTAGAGCAAGAAGGTGAAGATCGATATACTGAATGGCAACGCAAGATGGATTCTTTGTCTCGTGTTTTCAGTCAAGATCTAAATCAACTTGATGATAATTATCAAGCTAATTTTACTTCGGTAAATGGGCAGCATCCGCTTCTCATCACACTATATCTGCAACAAAAAATTACTCTTGAAACAATTACTATCCTTGCTACGATATCAAATATTTTTCCCTATTGGGACAAAGAAATAGTTGACAAAATCGTAGCAGGTGATATAATAAAACTCATAAGGAAGTATAGACCTTTCTTAGAGATTGATGAAAAAAAGTTTAAAGATCTTGTCCGAAAACGATTTTTCTGATATAAATAGTATGGTCGGATGGTCCGACACATATTTCGCTTATACTAAACATACATTGCAATACAAGGAGAATACGTATGTCATTTGATGCACTCAAAAAGAACCGTTCATCGTCACTCGACAAATTGAACAGCCAGCTCGAAAAAATTTCTACAAAGAGCTACTCAGATCCCAACGAAGGTAAATTCTGGAAACCAACCCGCGATAAAGCTGGTAATGGTTTTGCTATTATTCGTTTCTTGCCTGCACCTGCTGGTGAAGAAATGCCATTCGTTCGTATCTGGGATCACGGTTTCCAAGGCCCAACAGGTCTATGGTACATCGAAAATTCCCTTACTACTATTAACCAAGATGATCCAGTTTCTGAGTATAACTCTAAGCTGTGGAATTCTGGTATCGATTCAGACAAAGATCTTGCGCGTAAGCAAAAGCGTCGTCTGAAGTATGTTGCTAACATCCAGGTAATTAAGGATGGTGCAAACCCAGAAAACGACGGTAAAGTATTCCTTTATCAGTTCGGTAAGAAAATCTTCGACAAGCTGAATGATCTAATGAATCCTCAGTTTGAAGATGAAACTCCAGTAAACCCATTTGATCTATGGGAAGGTGCTAACTTTCGCCTGAAAATTCGCCAGTTCGAAGGTTATCCAAACTATGATAAATCAGAATTCGATGCTCCTTCAGCATTGTCTGATGATGACGCAGCGTTGGAACGCATCTATAACCAAGAGCATTCATTGCAGGAATTGGTTGATCCGAAAAACTTTAAATCATATGCTGAGTTGAAAGCAAAGCTTTATCGAGTACTTGCACTTGATGAAGAACCTTCTACACCAACTACAGCTGAAGATGATGATGAGTTTGATCTAAGCAGCATGGGTAATACCCAACAAGCTGCGCCTCAGCCAACTATGCCAGCTGCGGCACCAGAACCAGTTTCTAATCTTTCAATGGATGATGACGATGATCTATCAATCTTTAAGGAACTAGCTAATGGCTAATAAAGTCTACGAAGAAGTTCTAGACTTTGATTTCGGCTTCAGCTTTATTGATGAAGAGCTTCAAGAAAAAGAAGCTGAGGCCGAACAAAAGATTCAAGAAGTCAGCTCTGAAAAGCAATCACTTGAGGATCAACTCACCGATGCTAAAGTCAAAGCTGACGATCTTGAATATCGATTAGAACTTCTATATAAATCTATCTCTCCGTTCTTAGACAACCTGTGTAAGAATTCGGATAAATCAACTATTTACTGGCCAGATCGAGTTGCCAAGATCGAGGCCTATAAAGGAAAATTGCTTAAGATTGTAGAAGGAAGTTAATATGAGTCTATTAGACAAATTGGTAAAAAATTCTACTATTAAGATGACGGCTCCCATTGCGGAATCGAAAGTCTTTGGTAAGAAAGAAATGGCTCCGACGTCAGTTCCTATGGTGAACGTAGCGTTGTCTGGCCGTATTGATGGCGGTGTAAGTCCTGGCCTTTTGGTCTTGGCTGGTCCATCAAAGCACTTTAAATCAGCTTTTGCTCTTCTAATGGCAGCTGCTTTTTTGAAAAAGAATGAAGACGCAGTTCTTCTGTTTTATGATTCAGAGTTTGGTACACCTCAAGCATACTTTGAATCCTTTGGTATTGATATGAATCGTGTAGTACACACGCCAGTTACCAATGCTGAAGAGCTTAAGTTTGATATTACACAACAGCTGGATAAGATCGAGAAGGGCGATAAAGTCATGATCGTTATCGATTCAGTTGGTAACCTTGCATCTAAGAAAGAAGTTGAAGATGCGCTTGACGGTAAATCAGTTGCTGATATGTCTCGTGCAAAAGCTCTTAAGTCTTTGTTCCGTATTGTTACACCACATCTCAATCTTAAAGACATTCCACTTATCGCAGTCAATCACACTTATAAAGAGATTGGTCTGTTTCCTAAGGATGTTGTATCAGGTGGTACAGGTATCTACTATTCAGCAGATGCTATTTGGATCATCGGTCGACGTCAAGAAAAGGTTGGCACAGAAATTACAGGCTACCACTTTGTGATTAACATCGAAAAGTCTCGCCATGTAAAAGAGAAATCTAAGATTCCAATCTCAGTATCTTGGGAAGGTGGTATTGTTAAATGGTCTGGTTTAATGGAAATCGCCGAAGCTGGTGGTTATCTACGCAAACCAAAGGTTGGTTGGTATGAAGCAGTAAATCCTGAAACAGGTGAGCTTCTTTCCGAAAAACTTCTTCGAGCAAAAGAAATTGTTGACAATTCTGAGTTTTGGCTTAATATGTTAGAGAAGACAGATTTTTCTAAATATATTAAAGACGCGTTTACCATTGGTGCATCCGGTAGTATTATGCGTGAAGACGACGAATCCAATAATGAAGTGCTAGAAGAAGTGGTGGAAGATGATTGAGAATACAGTAGTATCTAACCTTGTTTACAACGAAGATTATTTTCGTAAAGTATATCCTTATATTAAAAAGGATTACTTCGAAGATGGCAATCTTCAAAAAATATTCGATGCATACTCTGAGTATGTAGAAGAGTATCGAGAGCCTCCCTCTGTGGAGGTTCTCAAACTCGTCATTGATAAACGTAAAGATCTAAATGAAGATAGTTACAAAAATGTAATGGCGAGCCTTGACCAACTCAAAGTTGATGAACAAACAGACTTTGATTGGCTCGTGTCTGAGACCGAGAAGTTCTGTCAAGATCGAGATCTATTTAATGCAATTCGAAAAGCAATCCTGGTGGTGGATGGCACTGAATCTACTCTCGGTAAAGATGCATTGCCAGGATTGCTTCAAGATTCTTTGAGTATTAGCTTTGATACAAGTGTAGGTCACGACTTCCTTGAAGACTATGAAGCTCGATATGATTTCTATCATAAGAAAGAAGAACGTATTCCATTCGACATTGAGCTACTCAACAAGATTACTAAGGGTGGCTTACCTCGTAAATCTATGACTGTACTATTGGCAACAACAGGTGGTGGTAAATCACTTGTCAAGTGTCATATGGCAGCTAACGCGTTACTTGCTGGTAAGAATGTTCTTTATATTACTATGGAAATGGCTGAAGAACGTATCTCAGAACGTATTGACGCTAACCTTCTTGATGTTACAATCGATGAAGTATCTGAGATGCCACGAGATGTTTACAACAAACGTCTTGAACGCATCAAAGGTAAATCTACGGGCAAGCTTGTTGTAAAAGAATATCCAACTGGCTCTGCTCATGTCGGTCACTTCAGACATCTACTCACTGAGCTTCGTATGAAACGAAACTTCAAGCCAGATATCATTATGATCGATTACCTAAATATATGTGCAAGCGCTAGAGTAAAAGGTGCTGCAGCAGCTAATTCATATACGCTAGTCAAGTCAATTGCAGAGGAGGTACGTGGTCTTGCGATGGAATATAATTGTAGCGTTGTTACTAGCTCTCAATTTAATCGCGATGGTTACGGTAACTCCGATGTGGATCTTACCAATACATCTGAGTCTATGGGGATTACTCATACTGCTGACTGTATACTTGGACTTATATCATCCGAAGAACTAGACAACCTTGGCCAACTCATGATTAAGCAGCTCAAGAATCGTTGGGGTGATCTAAGTTACTATCGTAGATTTGTCGTCGGTATTGATCGTGCTAAAATGCAACTCTATAATCTAGAAGAAAGTGCTCAACGCAATGTAAGCAATGCCCAATCAGTTGCAAATACTGCATTTGGTAGTCCAAGCAATGATTCACCTGTTTTTGATAAATCTGCTTTCGGTCAAAGTAAGAAAACATTATTCTCTGCTGGTGGCATTTCATAGCTCTTATAAATAAAGTAAAACAATTAAGAGTGATTTCATGTCTTTAATGAGATTTAGGCAATATGCCGACGACAGAGAATCTTTACGTGAAAGTAGAGCATCAGATAAGTTCGAAAACGATGTTGCAAGCGAGCTAAACAAAATGGGTTTTGATGCTTCAAGACCTAGAGTTGATTCTACTTATTCAGACGTCTTAGTAAAACACCAAGGTAAAAAAGTATGGATAGAAGTTAAGATGAACCATACTGACAACCTTGGTAATACTCGTGCTTCTTATGACGGAAGTAAATGGACTTCAGCTCCAGAGAAAAAGGGTCCTCTTGCTGGCAAGATGGGTCCTTTGAAAGTTTACATTGCAAAGATGTTAAAGAAACATGCTAATAAATTTGTATCTGATATTTTAAAAGCAACTGGTAAGAAAAAGCTTAATACAAATATTGGCCCTCAAAAGAACGATCCTGATACTGTAAATCACGAAGAAATGAAAGCTTATATGGCAAAACAGCGTGATCAGTATATTGTTACAGTACCAAATCAAGATCTTGGCTTAGTTGTTAGAGACCATTATTCTAAAGGCGGTAAAACAGAAGCAGCATATTACTTGCAAGCTGCAGACGATTTTTACAGATTGAGTAATGAAGATCCATTGGGTGTGGCTTCTGATGTTCCTATGTTTGGAGGAAAAGGCGATTTTCGTATGAGAGTTGGTATTCGTTCTAAACAGTACGAAATTCAGCCAGAAGTTAAAGTTAAAACTATGGAAAGCAGTCCTTACTCTATTAAACCTGGTACTAAAAAGAAAAATCCATTTACACATTCAAGAGTAAGATCTACCTAATGCTTACCTTTAAAAAATATATTACAGAAGCTGCTCAGCAAGGTTTTCAATATGAAAATAATGCAGCCGCCGCATTGAAGCCATATGATGTGGTTCCTAAATCATTTACTCCGGCCGGAGCTGGTAGCGATATTCCAGATCTAATGATTAAACTTCCAGGTTCTTCTAAACAAGCAGGTTGTGAACTTAAAATTACAGCAGCCTCTGCGGGTTCACTTGTAATGAAGTGGGATCCTAAAGCTGGATGGTCTATTGGTAAAGAAGGAGAAACTGATGACGAAAAGCTATTCATTATAGAACTCGCCAAAGAAGTTGGAATTATTGATCAGCTGAATAAGCAATGGAAAAACGAACCTTATAAGTTTACAAAGAATCAAAAAGTTTTAGATGAAATAAAAGATTTAGATAAAAGATCTAAATACACCGCAGAGCGAGAACGGTTTCCAGAAATGAAGGGAAATATTCCGGCAACTAAAATTGAAGATTATTATAATAAAAAGAAAACATATTATGTAAATGTTGGAACTAATGGATTCTATTTACTTGGTACACAAAATCCTCTTAAATTAAATAATGTACCTAGATTTGGAACTGCTGCAAAAGCAGGTTATAGAGCTCGTGTACAATCTAAAGGTGGCGGTAGTTATCAATTTACTTTTGAAATGAGCTTTTCTATACCAAGATCAAAAAACTCTCCTCATAACATTGCTCCAACAGTAGGTAAAACTGTTAGCATTAACTCAGAAAAAATGATGGAAACACTCAAAGGACTATTTAATGTTAACATTTAAACAATATTTAAATGAGTCTAAGAATACTCATATGGAACACCTAGAGGATAATATCTTAAATAATGGTGTAGAAGGTACTCGTCAATCGATTAACTTTCTTCGTGCATTGCGTGATATGCTCGCTGGTGGTAGCACGTCTCGTGTAAATGTAACTGTTAAGTGGGACGGAGCTCCTGCTGTTTTTGCAGGTGTTGATCCTAGTGACAAGAAGTTCTTTGTTGCTAAGAAAGGCATCTTTAATAAAAACCCTAAAGTATACAAAACAATGGCTGATATTGATGCGGATACAAAGGGTGATTTGAATACAAAATTGAAACTGGCCCTTACTGAGCTACCTAAGCTTGGTATCAAGGGTGTAGTACAAGGTGATTTTTTATATGCTAAAGAAGATCTCAAAGAAGTGGACATTGATGGTGAACCGCATATTACTTTCCATCCTAATACGATCGTTTACGCGGTACCTAAATCATCAGACCTCGGTCAAGAAATTCTCAGATCCAAGATCGGAGTGGTCTGGCATACAGTATACAGAGGATCAAGCTTTGAAGAAATGTCTGCAAGCTTTGGAGAGGAGATCGCGTCTGGCCTCAAAAAAGTAAAAGGCGTTTGGTCAGTTGATGCCATGTATAGAGATTTGTCAGGTACAGCAAACTTGACCAAAAAAGAAACTGAGCAGGTTACTAAAATCCTGTCAGCTGCTGGTAAGAAATTTAATACAATTAAGAGACAAACTCTTGATGGTATTTCTCAGAATGATGATACTTTACAAAAAGTAAAAACATTCGTCAACAGTAAAATTCGCGTTGGTGAGCGAATTAAGAATCCTCGTAAACTGGCGAAGGATCTAACTGCTTATATTGATGATTATTACGAAAAGCAAGCAGCAACTCGTAAGACCGAAAAAGGTAAAGCTGCACAACGTCAGAAAAAAGACGCTACATTAGAATACTTTAAGCGCACACCAGAATCTCAGATTACTGCAATGTTTGAATTGTACAATTTGCTTATCGATGCAAAGCATATGCTTATCGGTAAATTAGATCGTGCAAAAAGCATTGGTACATTCCTCAGAACTAAGGATGGTTATGAAGTCACAAAGCAAGAGGGCTTTGTTGCAATTGACCGAATGGGTAAGAATGCAGTCAAACTGGTTGATCGCCTTGAATTTAGTAATGCTAATTTTTCTGACCGATACATTAAAGGATGGCAGAAATAATGGCTAATGTTCACTACTTAAAACGATCTCATAACGAAGCAGTAATCAAAGTATATGTAACAGACTCGTCTGGTGATACTATTGATGTGGCTTTATCAGACCTTGTTGCTAGTGGCGAAACATTTGACGCAGGTACGGCTTCAGTAACTATTAAAGAAATCTTTTGGGGTTGTAAACACAATAAACACATAGACATCTCACGATGGGATGGCGCAACTGCGCACGGTCATTACTATCTCGTAAACTCAGGTTCTCACGAATATGTTGGCTTTGTAGATGATGTATACTCAGATAGAGACATAAGAATTATAGGTGATGGAGAATTCCATTGCATAATGAAACTTACGAAAGAAGCTGGATATACCACTTAACATTTTGTCACAGTTGACACAGTTGAATAGCGGCTATTCCGAATTAGTAACCCTTATTTACCTATTTTCCTAATAAATATATTTGTAAAAAGGATTAAACTTAGACGGTCGTCTAAGATCGGATCACATACATTACATATACATTAGGAGCAAAAAATGACTCAAGCAGTCTTAACAGTAGCAGGATGGCTAACACCTGCATTGCAAGAAGTAGTATTCTTCTTCCGTGGTATTAAAGTTAAATGGCGCGCGCGCCAACTTGCCAAACAAACAATCAACGAACTTTCAAAACTTACAGATCGTGAACTCAACGACATGGGTTTACATCGTGGTGCAATTCGTGGAATTGCAAAACATCATTATGATGAAATCGTTAACGAAAATCTAAAGGGGTGGGTTTAATGACAGTTTTAGCAAAAAATTATGTCTTTGCGCCATTATCGGGCTTGTGGTCTGCAGTAGATCGTTGGGCGCAAGTAGTGGGATATTCGAGAGCGGCGTCGGAGCTCGCAAGATTGGGATATCACGAGGAATCGAAAGCGTGTATGATGGAAATCAAAGGATTATATAATGACCGGTGATATTGCAACAATGGGCGCCTTAATTGGCGCAGGACTAGCAACATTCGGAATGGGTGGCGCTGCCATCGGAGTAGGAATGATTGTTGGTAGTGTACTCAAAGTAATGCCTAAGAAACCAGATACAGGTACAATGTTTGTTGGTATCGCGTTTGCTGAAGCATTAGGAATCTTCGCATTTCTCGTAGCGCTTTTACTAATGTTTGCCGTTGTCTAAATGGGACCAACAACACCTTCGGCTGAGATAGTCGATAAGGTTGGTTTCTACTCTTTCTTTGTAATGACACTTTTAACCGTAGTATGTATTGCATTTGGATTTTTTGCAGTAATTCAAGAGTTTAAACAACCTACTTGGGCCGAAGCTTGCATTGAGGCAGGCGGAGTTCCAGTCAAATTAGATAAGTCAACATTCGACTGTAAAGTGATATAAATACAAGGGTAAGCATGAAGCTTACCCTTTATTTTTTATGGAGATTAAATTATGGGAAGAATACGTGATAGAGGCCACGATGGTGGTAATACTTATAGATGGCAAACCTTAGCTCAATTTGTAAATTCTAACGGCTGGACAAAGGGAGCAGAGCTTGGCGTTCATACCGGTGTTTGTTTTAAATACCTAGTAGAAAATTGCCCTAATCTACATTTAATTGGCGTAGATTTATATGAATCTCAACCTATGAGTACCGGACCCGAAAAATGGACACCCGGCGAAAATGGTTGGGCATGGGATCACAATCAACATTATAAAGAGTTACTTCGGTTTTGCGAGAGTTATCCAGACCGCACAACTGTAATTAAAGATTTCACTACAAATGCGTGTAATGAAGTAGAAGATGGATCTTTAGATTTTGTATTCATAGACGCTGATCATGGCTACGAAGGATGTTTAAGAGATATCCAAGCTTGGGAAGGTAAAGTAAAAGAAGGCGGAATTGTGTTCGGCCATGATATTCATTTCCCAACCGTCCAAAAAGCAGTAACAGAATTCTATGGACCAAACTCTTGGAATGTTGAAGAAGATTTCATTTGGTGGATCCAAAAATGAACATTGAAAAAAAGATAACTCAAATTTGGGTTGGTCCAAAAAAGGCTCCATTAGAATGGATGCATACTTGGCGGGACAAACATCCTGATTGGGAATATTCTATTTTCACAGATGAAATGTTAAGAAATCGTAATTGGAAAAACGCCCGTCTTATTGAACGTTATTATAATACAGGAAGATTTCAAGGAGTATCTGATTTAATTCGATATGAATTAATATTGGAACAAGGTGGATTCTGGCCTGAAGCAGATATGGTTTGTTTAGAAAATACGGAGGAACTATTCAATGCTCCTGCATGTCATGCATACACTTGTTTCGAAAATGAGTTATACCGCGGAAACAACGTACAGCCCATTATGGCTGCAAATCCCGGTAATAAATTTTTACAGCATTTGGTAAATGAATTAAGTAAGTTAACGCCAGAACAATTGCATCCTGAGCCTTTTAGATCTACAGGAAATGCATTTCTTGCTCAACATGTTCCAACATGGCAAGAATCTCTTCATATTTGGCCATCACATTATTTTATTCCTCAATTTTATTTAAGAGAATGTAAAAGATATGATGGCCCTGATAAGGTTTATGCAGACCATTACTGGGGTTCAACTGGTCATTTTTATAGTAAAAGATATGAATAATGGCAAAAATAACTAAAGCTTATATTCTCAAAATTGATGATCCAGTATCACACGAGTATGCTCAAGTTTGTGCTGAGTCTTGTACAAAGGTAGAATTACCTTTTGAATACTTTATGGGTTATCAAAATCAAACTGGTGCGTCGGCATTAGCAAAAACTGGAATTCAAACACAATTTGCAAACTCACCTCATGAGCCTTTGGCTAATCCGTCATCGGGTCACAAAGCAATGTGTTGCTCTGCAGGTCATTATACAATTTGGAAAAAAATAGCAGAAGGCACAGACGAAGCAGCGTGTGTATTAGAACATGATGCAATTATGTTGCAGCCAGTTGATATTGATATTCCAAATGATAGAATAGTCGTATTAGGATATAAGCTTACAGATCCTTCTCGCTACAATCATATAAAGGCAGGACCTCCAAAAGAATACTATAATCTTGCTGGCCATGAAGGCGCCCATGCATATGCAATGACGAAAAGTACTGCTCAATTTTTAATTAAAGAAATGGAACAAATAGGTATTCATTCTGCAATTGATAATGATTATTTCATTTATCGACAAAGAAGAACTCAAGTACCATTAGCAATTATGTCTCCAACACCTGCTATGGGATGGCTTAGAAAGTCAACAATATGGGGTGGATCAGCTCACAGAAATTATAATTTTATACCTTCTTTTCAAGAAAATTATAAATAAAGCAATAGTGTATACGTATTAATCTAGGAATCTAATCAATGGCTAAGCCAGAAAAGAAAAAGAAAGTCAGTGACAAAGAACACGACTCATCTAAATATATCAATACAGAACCAACATTAGATGAAGCAGCAAGAGGAACCGCAGTAGTAGCATGGGGTAGAATGAATCCTATGACTGTTGGCCATGAAAAGCTTGTTGCAAAGGTAGCTTCGGTTGCAAAATCAGAAAGAGGAATGCCACACATCTTTCTTACTCATTCATACGATAAGAAAAAGAATCCATTATCGTATGATGATAAAATTAAATTAGCTCAAAAATCTTTTGGACAAGTAGTAAAAAAATCTACTGCTAAAACTATTATTCAATTAATGGTTCAATTAGAAAAAAGATTTAATAAAGTTGTATTGGTTGCTGGTTCAGATAGAGTAAAAGAATTTAATGATTTGCTTCAAAGATATAACGGTAAAGATTATAAATTTGATGAAATTAAAGTAGTCTCAGCTGGAGATAGAGACCCTGATGCAGATGATGTGTCAGGTATGTCAGCTTCTAAAATGAGAGCAGCTGCAGCAGACGGTGACTTTAATTCGTTTAAAAAAGGGTTGCCACGTAAGCTTCAAAGCTCAGCAAAAGATGTTTACGACTCTGTAAGAAAAGGTATGAATATGTCAGAATCAGAAGAAATTCACATTGACGATATGGAACCATTAGAAGAAAGAGTTTTGGATCGCCAACAGCGCCGTAAACTTGGTTTAAGAATGAAAAAGAATCGTCATAAAATGAAGATTGGCAGAGACCGAGCAAAGCGTCGTATGGCAAATCTTGAAACTCTTAAAAAGCGTGCTAAGAAAGCTGCTCGCAAAATGCTTAAAGATAAGTTTGCTAAAAATCGTCGTTATGCTGAGTTGGGCGATGGCGAAAAGATGCAAATCGATAAGCGCATTGAAAAAGTAAGTAAAAATCGTTTAGCTTCACTAGAAAGAAAACTACTTCCAAAAATTAAAAAAGCCGAAAGAGATCGTAAGCGTGCTGTAGCTGGTAAAAAAGAAAGCTTTGATTTTAATTCGCGTTTTGAAATGTTCATGGAAGATTATTATAAAGGTGTTCCAAAAGATAAGAAGGACGACCGTGAAGCTCACTTTAAAAGAAACGCTGAAAAGCCAGGTGACGGACCAGATAAAGATTCCAACTACAAACCAGCTCCTGGCGACTTTAAAGACGGTAAGCGCGTAAAGACTAAGGTTTCTAAGCATACTAAGAAATACAAGCAAATGTACGGTGAATCTGAAGACTGGGTATGCGGTAACTGCCATGCAGAACCTTGCATGTGTGATGGAAATAACTTAAACGAAAATCTATGGGGAAAATATACTCTAAAGAAACGTCCTCATATGTTAATGGATCAAAACGGTAAAGTTAAATTCGACAAGCGTTTTAAGATGTATAAACCTAAAAACGAAGAGTTTGATTTAAGCGATTTAATGGAATCAACTGAAGATTATGCATTAGATCTTAATGAAGATCCAACAGCATCATTAAAGAAAAAAGCTGATAAGACTGGTATGCCAATGGGTATTCTTCGTAAAGTTTATAATCGCGGTGTAGCAGCTTGGAAATCAGGTCATCGTCCTGGTACAACTCCAGAACAATGGGGCCATGCTCGTGTTAACTCATTTGTAACTAAATCATCTGGTACTTGGGGTAAAGCTGATTCTGACCTAGCTGCTAAAGTAAGGAAAGAAGAAGTTGAGCTTGATGAGGATTTAGCTAATGATCTAAGACGTGAAAAAGAAAAGCAAGCTAGAAATAAAGCACGTACTGCTACTGCAAACACAGAAATTGATAGAAATAAAGCAACTGATAAACTTCATAAAATGGGTCTGAAGCGTAGCATGGATAGAGCTAAACATTATAGTGATCGTATGAAATTATCAGGTATGAAAAAAGAAGAAGTCGAACTTGATGAAGCAAAGCGTGGTCGTTCTACAATGGATAGACTTAGAGATATGCAACAAAAGTCAAACGATATGGCCATGTCTGATAATAAAAGAAAACCAAAGAAAAAACTAAAGGATATGCGTAAAGAAGAATCTGGTGCAGGTGAAGAAGGTACTGATAAGCTAGTAAAGAAGTATAAAAAAGACACACCATGCTCGGACTAAAGCAATACATTGCAGAAGGTATTAAGCTTAAATTGATTCGTGGTAAGGATCAAGATGTGCTTAAGATGTGGAATAAAGGTGATAAGAAGTGGGTTGAACTGAGAGGTAAACCTGGTTTCGAAAAAAAATACGATCCAAAAGATCCGTTACATAAAGCAATTGCTGCTTTAGGGAAGTCTGCTAATATATCTGACTTCGTAAATGGGGATGAGGTAAGTATTAATCCAAACCATCCTGATGGTAAAAAGGCGTTAAAAACAATAGAGAAGCTAATGAAATGAAAAACTTTAGAGATTTTGTAGAAGTACTACAAGAAAAAGACAAAGGCGAGTACGATTACGAGGGTAGCATGGCTAAGACTCAGCTACGTACAATGATCGATGCAGCTCAAGCATTACATGATATGCTTGAAGATGATGAGAACATGCCTGAGTGGGTTCAAGGTAAGATTACAAAGGCGACTGATTACATTGATACTGCTCGTGACTATATGAAATCTCAAGAAAAAGAAACAGGGCAAGTTGATGAAGGTTCTGAGACTTGGGAAGCAGGTTATAAGCGCCGTGTCGTAAAGACAACTAAACCTGAGCATAAAGAAAAAGGTCATAACTGGCGCATTAAAGGTAAAGATCGTCCTGAGATTTCTATTAAGCTTTATAAAGAAAAACCATCACAGGCTGAGTTTAACAAGCAAATGAAAAGAGTAGCGGGGCACGAGTTCGGTGGATAAATTTAGTACATATACAGAAAATCGTATTGATGCCATTTGCGAAGAATGTAATTTATACGAAGATCTAGTTGTTGAAGCAGCTGAATACGAAGGTAAAAAAGTTAAACTTAACGATCCTATTCGTACATCTGAAGTATCTGGTAAAAAGTTTAAAGTTTATGTAAAGAACGAAAAAGGCAATGTTGTTGTAGTTCGTTTTGGCGATCCAAATATGGAAATTAAAAGAGACGATCCAAAGCGTCGTGCATCTTTTAGAGCTCGTCACGGTTGCGATAATCCGGGTCCTAAATGGAAAGCTAAGTATTGGTCTTGCTATCAGTGGCGCGCCGGTGCTAAAGTAGATAGTTAATTTAATAAATAGAAATAAACAAAAAACGGGTAATCTAATGAAAAGCTTTAAAAACCATATTGAAGAAGCATATCGCAAGCCAACTCAAGCAGAAATCGATGCCGACAAAAAGAAAGAAAATGCTGGGAAAAATCGCCCAAGTATGGATCATAAATCAGCAAAGAAATCTGTATATAAGAATATGATGGGTGGTCTTAAAAAAGAAAAAGTAGAACTAGATGAAGCCGCAACGCCTCAAATGAAAAAGGCAGCTGCAAGTATCGAAGCATATGCAAAAAAGCATGGTGGCATTGATAAAGCAGACTTTATGAAAGCAGCAAAGATGCTATCATCTGGTAACGCGGGTTCAAACTTCATTAAGTTTGTAGACGATCTTGATACAGAACCACGTGAATGGTTAATCACTAATCTTGCTAAGACTATGGGTAAACAAACAGTTGAAAAAATGTTTAAAGTTAAAATCCGTGAAGAAGTAGAACTTACAGAAGCAGATATTGCTGAGATTCTACGTCAATATGCTTTAAGTGAAAACGTAAATGCAGATCAACTTGCTGAGTTAACCGAAGAAGAAATCAATGAAATTATTGGTAAAGCAGTTGGCGGTGCATTTAAACTTGGGGCAAAAGCAGTTGTAGGAGCTGGTCGTATGGCTAAAAAAGCAGCTAATAGAACGACTGTTGCTGGAAGAGCTGATGCTGCTGAAAAGAAAGCAAACGCTTTAGAAAAGAAAAACAAAGACCGTGAACGCATTCAAAAAGCTCAACAAAGACTGAGAGATGCTAAAAAGGCTGCGCGTAGCTCGTAATAAATAACTATAATAATAAAAACCCTATCAAGGAGAAAAACAAATGGCACTTTGGGGAAAAACAGACGCATTAGCTTCAGTACCAAAATGGTTAGAAGACGATGCAAATAACACAAATAAATCAAATGACCGCGATAACGCGATCTTCATCGACTTGACAGAAGCAGGTATTGCATCTAACCGTGCAAAAGGCTTGACTGGTCCAGGCTGGTGGTTGTATCATACATCAGGTGGCCGTCATTATGCAGAATGCTTAGTACCTATGAAGGTATCTGCAGCTGATGCTGGCGACTTGGGTGTAACAGGTGATACAGCTGACGAAGACGCCATCGCAGCAGACAGTTAATAACGGTTAATATATTATGAGATTAGCAGAATCAACCTTTCTGTTATATGCTTCTAAACATTACGAAAATCCTCAATGCTCTGACATTTCAGAATTTGAGGAAGACTTAAAGCGATTTCAATATTTAAGAAAGTTGTTTGGAAGATATAGACAAGACGATGATTTAAAAGAGAGGTTGATTCTTAACCACTTGATTATCATATACAATGTTTTTGGGCCTGAAGCTACAAACATGTTATTCATGCGTTTGCACGAGTATCATGAGTACCTTAAGCCATTTGTTGAATATTTGAACTTCATGCCTGAATTCATCTTGTACGAAGACGTGGTTTTACACAAAAGTAATATTAAATCAGATGCTTTTATATCTGAGAAGCTTAAAGGAATCTGACCAATGGTCGTTGATTTATTTTTAGTATACCAATTTATCCGTAGATTAGCGACCCCTTTTAATAAGTGGGATGCTTACAAAGAAGGCGTTATTGACGATAAAGGTAATATTCTAATCAAGAAAAAAGATCGTGACTCCAAACAGAAAAAAGCTTTTGGAGTTTTTGATGTTATGGTTAGAAATATGAAAAGAATTCTAGCAAAGCTTCCAGGCGGTAGTACTAGACTGGCTTCATATGCGGCTGCTTTATTCTTAATTAAAGAGCATAAAGCTTTTACCGAAGAATCTCTTATTACCGAAGATATAGATGAAGATGATTTAGAAAAGTCTTTGTCTTTATTTTCTGAGGCATACCTCAATTATACCACATTAGACGACCGTGTCAACGGTTTTTTATCAGAAAAGTTAAAAAAATCTGATGATATGGGTACATGGATTAAAGATTTCTATGACTCAGATGCTCCTCAATTCAAAGGCAAATCAAAAGCAAAACGCCGTCAGATGGCTGTTGCTGCAAAGCTCGATGCTATGGATGAAGAAATCCATCCAGATGTAGTAAAAGCTTATAAGAATTCTCGAAATGCTGAGCACAGGGATGGAGACTACGGTACGACTTATACTAAAAGAGCTGTTACAAGAACTGCGAATACTTTATCTAAAAAAATCAAGCAGCATCATCCAGGTCTTGATATGCAAGGTAATATTAAGCTTCGCACTCAATTACAAAATATGAAAGAAGATGGACCTTGCTGGGATACTCATAAACAAGTAGGTATGAAGAAGAAAGGTAACAAGCTAGTGCCAAACTGTGTACCAAAAGAAGAATTAGAAGAAGCTGCAGCACCACGATGGAAGCGCGCTGGTCCTAACGGTGAGATTCAAGCTACTATTGGTGGAAAGAAATATCAAATTGAAAAAGCACTAGACCATAATGAACGCCATAAAGGTGAGTGGAAAGTAATGGTCTGGGATAAGCGCAGAAATAATTGGGAATGGGAAACTACCGAATATGGTAAAGCCAATGCTAAGGCATGGATTATGGATAAACTGCAAGAAACTCCAGCAAATAACGTGGGTGACGGGAATATAGCTGGAATGGATGGTGGCCACATGTCAAAAGCTGCTCAAAAGAAATGGACTTCAGGAAATAAATCTAAAAAGAAGAAGCTTAGAGATATGTTAGGAGATAAACTATGATTACATTAGAACAATTTAGTGCGATGATTCCAAAAAATAAAGATCCTGAATCATGGTACAAAGCTGCAACTGAAATGTTTGAAGCATATGATATTAATACATCAAATCGTATTGCTGGTTTCATGGCGCAATGCGCTCACGAATCATTGGACTTTACTCGTTTAGAGGAAAACCTTAACTATAGCGAAAAAGCATTGAACGCAGTGTTTGGTCGTTATTTCGGAAAAGGAAAAAGAGATGCTGCAGATTATGCGCGTAAACCTGAAAAAATTGCAAACTATGTTTACCAAGATGAGTTCCGATCTAAGCGAGGAGCAATGGGTAACGTTAACGACGGCGATGGGTGGCGGTTTCGTGGCCGGGGGATCAAGCAACTTACTGGCCGAAACAATTATACAGCGTTTGGCAAAACAGTCGGAATGTCAGCAGAAGAAGCAGCAGAATACGTAGCTACACCAAAAGGTGCTATTGAATCTGCATGCTGGTTTTGGAAAACAAATAAACTCGACAAATGGGCCGATAAAGGTGACAATGTAGGGTTGACAAAGAAGATTAATGGTGGTACAATTGGATTAGATGATCGTAACCGCCGTTGGGAAGAAGCTCTTGCTATTCTTGGTGGTAAAGTGCCTGCACCTACTCCTAAAGCATCTTCATCTGCAGTACGTACTTTACGAAAAGGTATGAAAGGTGATGACGTTAAGAAAATGCAAAAAGCAATTGGTGTAGGAGCAGATGGAGACTTTGGTCCAGGTACATTAGTTGCAGTTAAAAAATGGCAAAAACTAAATGGCTTAGTTGCAGACGGTATCGTTGGACCTGCTACTCAAGCTAAAATGTTCGAATAATAAATAGAACACTATAGTAATTAAACAAGGAGAAAGACATGTCTTTAGAAAAAATCGTTGCAGAAGCAATGGCAGGTCGTCCGCTTGAAATGAAAGAAGCGTTCGAAGAAGAAATTCAAACTCGTATTGAAGCTGCTCTTGAAGCTAAAGCCGAAGAACTTATGGCTGGTGAAGAAGAGCTAGAAGAAGAAGCATCTGACGAAGAACTCGACGAAAAATATAAAATGAAAAAAGAAGAAGATGACGACGAGGAAGACGAAGATGAAGACGAGGATGATGATGACGACGAAGAAGATGAGGACGAAGACGAGAAGTAAGACCTTCTCGAAGTAATCATGTTTACGTCAATCAAAATTGCAATCGTTGTAGTTGTATTAGCAACCGGCGGTGTTGGATATTTGTACGTCCAAAAGCTCCAGTCAGATCTTGAAACAGCTCGTGCAAACGTAGCTAAGATGGAAGTAGCTGTTGCAACCGCCGAAGCTAGTATAGCAACGTTGCAAGAAGATGCAGCCAAAATGACTGAGCTCAATAACAATCTACAAGCAGATTTACAAAAAGCAGAAGCATACGGTGATGATCTTCGTGGTAAACTTCAAAGACATAATTTAACAAACCTAGCTTTAAAAGAGCCAGGTCAACTTGAAGGAAAGATGAATGGCGCTACAGCAAAACTTTGGCGCGAGCTTGAGCAAGAAACTGGCGGCGATGGGTCTGACCCTCTTCCTAGCTGGTTGCGCCCTCGGGAGACCGGAACCGGAGATACAAGTGGTGACGGAAATCCAGAAGACGACGGTGCCGACAGTAGCTCGACCGAAGCCAATCAATCTGACTGATACACGATTATACGTAGTTAATGAAGATAACTTAGAGGATTTCCTCAAAGAGTTTGAAGAAGTTAACGGCAATCGTGCATTTGTAGCATTTAGTGTTAAAGATTATGAGAACCTAGCTTTAAACATAGCAGAAATGAGAAGATATATTCAACAGCAAGGCGAAATAATTGTATACTATGAAGAGGCTGTACAGCCAGAGTAATAAATAGATGCATAAGTGTACATTATGAATGAAGTGAGGGTCCATGTGACCCTTTTTTCGCTTAAGAGGAACTTAAATGCAGGACGAATTGCAAGAAATGAAAACAGATATCGCGCTCATTAAAGCCGACATCAAACAAATTAATAAGTTCTTCGCGAAAGTTGAAGGATCTATTGATATGATGTCAGATATTTCGACTCAGGTCGCAGTACAACAAGAAATCATTAAAAATACAGTTGACAAACTAGAAGATCTTGATAATATAGTGGAAGAACACCGTAAAGAAGAATCCGCTAGAACTAAAGTTATTTATGAACGTTTGGAAGAGTATCGTAAATCCGCCTTTGACGATCACTTGAGATTGTCTGAAGAAAATAAAAGGTCCCGTGAAGAACGTCATAAAGAAATGATGGTCGAAATCAAATCTAATAACCAAGTAATGATGAAAAGAATGGATGATCAAAATAGACGCATTAGAAGTCTTGAAAACTGGAAATACTATCTTGCCGGTATGGGTGCGGTAGTTATGTTTTTATTAGCAAAAGTTGTGAATCTTGGAGGATTTTTTGGTTGACATTTGGGCCTGATCCAATTATAATCTAATTATGTAACAAACTTTGAGTTTTATATTATGGCAGAATTTATCGATATTCAGTTTGCCCAGATGCTTTCTGGGAGGCTAGATAATTTCAAAATCAAACATACGAATCCGTATAAAATCAACTTCAGATGTCCTATCTGTGGTGATTCCCAGAAATCAAGGTCTAAGGCCCGTGGATGGCTGCTGGAGAGGGATAACAAGTTCTCCTATTATTGCCATAACTGCGGTGCTTCGCATTCATTCAAGAACTTTCTGAAGCAACAGGACCCTTTGCTTTATAACGATTATATTGCGCAAAAGTTTGTATCTAATACTGTAAATGAAGATACAAAAGATATCACTGAACAATTTAAAACTCAAGCACCAAAGTTTAAAGCTAACCCGCTAAAAAAATTGAAAAAAGTGAGTCAATTGCCACATAATCACGCGATTGTTAGATATATAAAACAAAGGCAAATTCCTTCTCATCATCATTATAGACTTTACTTTGCACCAAAGTTTAAAACCTGGATTAATGAAATTATTCCAGGCAAATTTGATTATGTTGGCAAGGATGAACCGCGTTTAGTTATTCCATTCCTAGATGAGCATGGAAATTGCTTTGGCGTTTCAGCTCGTGGTTTTAATCCTGATGGAATCAGATATATAACTATTATGTTCGAGGAACGACAAAAGATCTTCGGACTAGATAAAGTAAACTTTAATCATCCATATTATATTGTGGAAGGTGCAATTGACAGTTTCTTTCTTGAAAATGCTATATCAATGAATGGCGCCGAAGGAACCACTCATGATATACAACAAATTGAAAATGGAATCTTTGTGTTCGATGCCGAGCCACGTAACAAAGAAATTCACAAACGCATGGAAAAAGTAATTAAAAATGGACATAAGATTTGTATATGGCCTCACGATGTTCCAGGCAAAGACATAAACGAAATGTTTATTGCAGGAATAAATCCTGAAAAAATTATTGAAGAAAATACCTACAAAGGCTTGCAAGCCGAATTGAAACTCGCCAACTGGCGCAAAGCATAAATTATCATAAGGAGCAAACAGTTAATGCATGCAAAGCTTATTTCCCATAGCCAACCCGCAGGTCGTATCCACGCAGGAGAACCTGCGTTCAAGGGACTTGATAACATCCAAGACCTCGTCGCATATTGCGCCCGTGTCTCCAATCCATCAAACCAAGCTAACACCAAGACAACAGAAAAGCTACTTGGATATCTCATCAAGCACAAGCACTGGTCCCCGTTCGAAATGGCAAGCGCCTGCCTCGAAGTCGAAACAACCAGAGACATCGCAAGACAACTCCTTAGACACCGTTCGTTTTCATTTCAAGAGTTTTCTCAGCGGTATGCTGACGTTCGCGATCTTGGCGATGATTTTGTTTTAAGAGAAGCTCGTTTGCAGGATACTACAAATCGCCAAAACTCTATTCCAACTGAAAATACTGAATTAATTCATATGTGGGATGATAAACAAGAAGAGTTAATTGAAAAAGTTAAAGAAGTTTATAACTGGGCTATTGAAAATGGTATTGCAAAAGAACAAGCAAGAGCTGTTCTACCAGAAGGATTAACTAAATCTCGCTTATATGTTAATGGTACTATTCGTTCTTGGATCCATTTTATTGAACTACGTTCTGGCAATGGAACACAAAAAGAACATATGGAGTTAGCTCGAGCAATTGCCTTGGCTATATCCCAAATTTATCCAAATATAACCAATTTTGTTCAAGAATAACTACATATAGTACAACTAAGCATAATAAATACAACATGTTGTATGAAAGATAATAAAGGAAAAGAAAATGATTCAAGCCGTTCAAGTTGTTAAGAGAGATGGATCGAAGGAAGCTCTTGACGTAGATAAACTTCACAAAGTAGTATTTTATGCATGCGATGGAATTAATGGAGTAAGTCCTAGTGAAGTTGAAATCAAAAGCCAAATTCAATTTTATAGCGGTATATCTTCTAAAGAAATTCAAGAAACTCTTATCAAAGCAGCGGCAGATCTTATCAGTGAAGACACTCCAAATTATCAGTTTGTGGGTGGTCGCTTAATTAACTATGCTCTTCGTAAAGAAGTATATGATGGCTATCAGCCATTTAGAGTTCAAGAGCTTGTAGAACGTAATATTGAAAAAGGATTTTACGATCCTGAATTGATTACATATTACGATGACGAGGAATGGGATAAAATCAATTCCTTTGTAAATCACAAACGAGATGAGAACCTTACTTACGTCGCAATGGAACAGCTTCGTGGTAAGTATCTTTGCCAAAACCGAGTAACAGGTCAGATCTTTGAAACTCCTCAAATGTGTTACGTGTTGATTGCTGCTACTCTTTTCAATAACTACCCAAAAGAAACCCGTTTGCAATGGGTTAAGGATTATTATGATGCTATCAGCCTTCACGATATTAGTCTTCCTACTCCTGTTATGGCAGGTGTTCGTACTCCTCAGCGCCAGTTCAGTTCCTGCGTTCTTATCGAAACAAACGATTCTCTTGACAGTATCAATGCTACTAGTAGCAGTATTGTCAAGTATGTCTCCCAAAAAGCAGGAATCGGCATCGGAGCGGGTTCTATTAGAGCGATTGGATCACCAATTAGGAAAGGGGACGCATACCACACAGGAGTAATTCCATTCTATAAGCACTTCCAATCAGCAACAAAGTCTTGCTCTCAAGGCGGTGTTCGTGGAGGTGCTGCAACTTTGTACTATCCTATTTGGCATTATGAAGTAGAAGATCTTCTTGTATTGAAAAACAATAAAGGTACTGAAGATAATCGTGTTCGCCATATGGATTATGGTGTACAGTTTAATAAGTTGATGTATGAACGTTTGATTACAGGCGGCGATATTACATTGTTCTCTCCTGCCGATGTGCCTGGATTATATGACGCTTTCTTTGCAGACCAAGACAAGTTTCGTGAACTATATGAAACTGCTGAGCGCAATACTCGTCTTCGTAAAAAGTCTATTCCTGCTGCTCAGCTATTTTCTAGCTTTATGGAAGAACGAAAGAACACTGGTCGTATCTATCTTCAAAATGTAGATAACGCAAATGATCATGGTTCGTTTTTGCCAGAGGTTGCTCCTATTCGTCAATCGAATCTTTGTGCTGAGATCGACTTGCCAACTAAGCCATTAAATGATATTAACGATCCAGATGGTGAGATTAGTCTATGCACATTGTCTGCAATTAACTGGGGTAACGTAAAAACTCCAGAAGACTTTGAAAAAGCTTGTACACTTGCCGTTCGCGGTCTAGATGCTTTGCTTTCATATCAAAACTATCCAATTTTAGCAGCTCAGTTGTCTACTGAAAAGCGTCGTCCTATCGGTGTTGGCATTATTAACTTTGCTTATTGGATGGCCAAGCATGATCTATCCTATCAGGACATCACTCCAGAGGGGCTAGAATTGGTCGATGAGTATGCTGAGGCATGGTCATACTATTTAATTAAGGCTTCTGCTGATTTAGCTGTTGACATGGGTTCTATTCCTGGTATTATGGAAACTAAGTATGGGCATGGGATTACTCCTAACCAAACTTATAAGAAAGATCTTGATGAGCTTGTTAAGCACAAAGAACGCATGGATTGGAAAGGATTGCGCAAGCAACTTAAAAAATCAGGTATTCGTAACTCTACACTTATGGCTCTTATGCCTTCAGAAACTTCTGCTCAGGTGGCAAATGCAACAAACGGTATTGAACCACCTCGCAGTTTGATTTCTGTAAAACAATCTAAGCATGGTGTATTGAAGCAAGTCGTGCCTCAGTACTTCCACTTTAAAAACAAATACGATCTTTTATGGGATCAAAAATCACCTCAAGGTTATCTAAAGATTATGGCAGTATTACAAAAGTATATCGATCAAGGTATTAGTGTAAATACTAGTTACAATCCGCAATTCTTTGAAGATGAAAAGATTCCAATGAGTGTTCTTCTACAAGACCTGCTTATGTTCTATAAGTATGGTGGAAAACAACTCTATTACTTTAATACGTATGACGGGCAAGGCGAACTTGATATTGATAAAATGACTGAAGAAGAATTGCCCCAAGGTGAACTAGACGAAGCAGACTGCGAAAGCTGCACTATTTAACAACTTACTATAAAGGAATTCAAATGAGCGTTTTTGACGTACAAAACCGTGTTGACCATACTGCTGTTGCATCTTTTCTCGATCCATCGGGTGGTCCAACAATTCAACGTTATGACACTTTGAAGTATAAACAATTTGATCAGTTAACTGACAAACAACTTGGTTTCTTTTGGCGCCCTGAAGAAGTAGACATCTATCAGGATGCTAAAGATTTTAAAGCACTTACAGCACACGAGCAACACATTTTTACTTCCAATCTAAAGCGCCAAATCCTTCTTGATTCTGTTCAAGGCCGTGCACCTGCTGAAAGCTTTGGTTCTATTGTTTCGTTACCTGAACTTGAAAATTGGATTATTACTTGGACGTTTTCTGAAACAATTCATAGTCGCTCATATACTCATATCATTCGTAACGTATATTCTAATCCATCTAAAATCTTTGATGAAATGATGGACATTCAAGAAATCATAGATTGCGCAGACTCAATTTCAGGTTATTACGACGAACTTATTAAAATGGCAGGCTACTATAACTTGCTAGGCGAAGGCCGCCATGCTATTAATGGTGATATTGTAGTTGTTGACAAATATGAAATGAAAAAGCTATTGTACCTAACATTGATGAGTGTTAACATCTTGGAAGGAGTTCGCTTCTATGTATCATTCGCGTGCTCGTGGGCGTTTGCAGAGCTCAAGAAAATGGAAGGTAATGCTAAGATTATTAAGCTTATTGCTCGTGATGAGAATCTCCATTTGGCTTCAACGCAAATGATGCTGAAATTGCTTCGTAAAGAAGATCCAGATTTTGAAAAAATTGCTTTAGAAACTGAAGAAGCATGCATCCAAATGTTTGTTGAAGCAGTTGACCAAGAAAAAGCATGGGCTGATTACCTATTTAAAGACGGTTCAATGATCGGCTTGAACACAGAGTTGCTTTCACAATATATAGAATATATTGCATCAAAACGTATGACTAATGTAAAACTTACATCACCATATGGCAAACCAAGTAACCCATTACCTTGGACACAAAAATGGATTTCTGGCGCCGAAGTACAGGTTGCTCCACAAGAAACAGAAATCACATCTTATGTACAAGGTGGAACGAAACAAGACGTTTCAACAGATACATTTAAAGGATTTAGTTTGTAATGAAATATATTGAACACTTTGAAAAAACCATTGATAATTTTAAATCTGACGGTCGATACCGAGTGTTCAATGATATCATTAGAGAACGTGGTCAGTTTCCAAAGGCAATTTGGTATGGTAAATACGCACCAAAGAATATTGTAAACTGGTGCTCTAATGACTATCTTGGTATGGGCCAAAATGAATATGTGATTAGTGCAATGCATACTGCTTTAGATCAGACCGGAGCCGGTTCTGGTGGCACTCGTAACATTGGTGGTACATCTCAGTACCATGTTACGCTCGAAAGAGAGCTTGCTTTACTTCATAAAAAGGAAGGAGCTCTCCTTTTTTCATCTGCGTATGTGGCTAACGAATGGGCCATTGTCGCGTTGAGCAGAATTATTCCAAACATTTGTTTTATTTCTGATAATAAAAACCATGCATCCATTATCATGGGTGTTAAGCATAGTCGTGCTGATAAGATAATCTTTCAACATAATGATATGGAAGATCTTGAGTTAGCATTACAAACGTGCGAAATGAACAAGCAAGTTCCTGTTATTCTTTTTGAATCAGTTTATTCTATGGATGGTGATGTAGCACCGATAAAAGATATTTGTGATCTTGCTGATAAATATAACGCAATTACCTACATTGACGAGGTTCATGCTGTTGGTCTTTATGGAGATACAGGAGCTGGATATTGTGAATGGTTAGGTGTACAAGATAGGATAACAATCATCAATGGAACATTGGGAAAAGCCTTTGGGGTTCAAGGTGGTTATATTGCTGGGGACAGTGTTGTTGTTGACAGTATTCGGTCCGTGGCTTCTGGGTTCATCTTTACAACAAGTATCTCGCCAGCCATCTGCGCCGGAGCTATCGCCTCAATCAAATATCTCCGTGATGGAACTTCCCTCCGTAAAAAACACCAAAAACGGGCAGAACAATTAAAATATATGCTGGGAGCCGCAGAGATTCCAGTTCATCAAAATGCTTGTACACACATTGTACCAGTAATGGTAAACAATGCTTTCAAATGTAAAGCTGCAAGCGATAAATTATTAAATGAATACGGGATTTATATTCAACCTATAAATAGCCCGACAGTTGATCCGGGCACTGAAAGATTAAGAATTGCACCGACGCCATATCATACAGATGTGATGATGATAGAATTAGTGTCAGCATTAAAAGAGGTATTGCATGTGGGTAGCCCGTAACAAAGAAGGTGAACTACTTTCTATGTCTCCCCGAAAAGAAGAAGCAATTATATTTGCTGAAAAAACACATAAAAGAGAAGAATATATAATAGAAGAATCTTTAGATCAAGTTGAACTTTTTGAAATATATAGAAATTATTACAAAACAAGGTCAGTTTAATGTTTAGTAAACAATGCAAATTACACTTAGAAGAGATAGGTAAATCAGGACCAGAACATATGGCTTTTGCACTGAAGACCGCTGTTAAATTACAGCTATTGGTTCCGGCTCTAGTCATTCATTCTGTAGCACCTCGCTTCTTTACACACACCGCAACCAATGTAATGAAAGATATTTTGAATGAAGCCGACTCTAAATAGTCATTACTGGAATTGGTTCAAACAATTAAGAGAAAAAGGCTATCCTTTTGTGTACTCGTTATCGTGGGCATGGTATAACTACCAACGCTACAATCTTGACGGTACCTATTTAAAGAATGGAAAAAAAACATGAGTAAAGTAAAAAAGGCATTTTGGTTTTGCCTAGGAATTATTTTGGTAGGTGTAGCATATCTCGGTGTGTTACTACCTGGTCTACCTTGGTCAACACCAATTCTCGGCGCAACATTTTGTTTCGCTAAATCAAGTGACAGACTGCATAATTGGATTATGAATCATCCACGGTTCGGTCCATTTGTTAAAAACTGGTCAAAGTATCGCGTATATCCAACCGCAGCCAAATGGTTAATGGTTGCAGTTATGTCGACATCTTTGGCATTTATGTATTTTGGTACAGGTAACGAAAAGGCAACACTCTATATGTTTATTACCTTTGCGTTGATTGTAACGTGGGCATGGCGTTATCCAGGCTCACAAGCAATTGCTGAAAAACGTATTGCTGATGGTAAAAAAATTGGTTGGCTAAAGTAAATAAATAAGAATGAATCGCTGCAAAAAACAACACATTTTATTTGAAAAAGTTAGTAATGGATCTTACAAAGCGATAGATACATGGTGTGGCCATGTGTTAGAAAATGAAACAGTTTGGTATTGCAGTGATGAATGTATGGAAAAAGGTGAAGAAGGAAAGCCTTTAAAATACAAGAAAGATTATAATGAAATAAGCATTGACTGAGGAGTTATACTATGAAGCGAATACTAATCACCGGTGGCGGTGGATTTATTGCGCACCACTTGATTAATCAAGTACTTATCCGAACAGACTGGGAAATTGTAACGCTTGATCGTTTAGATTATAGCGGTAATCTCAATCGCCTTCATGATTTACTTCAGGAACGAACTCCTGCTGAACGCAAACGCGTACGGACAATCTTTCACGATTTAAAAGCTGAAATCAACCCAATGCTTGAAGCAGACATTGGGCCTGTTGATATTATCGCGCACCTTGCCGCGGGTTCTCACGTGGATCGTTCTATCGAGCGACCAATGGAATTCGTAATGGACAATGTTGTTGGTACGGCTAACCTTTTAGATTATGGTCGTAGACAGGATAACCTAGAACGTTTCTTATACTTTTCAACAGACGAAGTCTTTGGTCCTGCGCCTGAAGGTGTTAAGTATGATGAGTACGATCGTTATAATTGTACTAATCCATATTCAGCATCTAAGGCTGGGGCTGAAGAATTAGCTGTTGCATATCAGAATACTTATAATATGCCAATCTATATTACGCATACGATGAACGTATTTGGTCAACGACAACATCCAGAAAAGTTTATTCCTATGACTATTAGGAATGTACGCGATGGCGGGGTTGTTACAATTCATAGTGATGCATCAAAAACAATTCCAGGAAGCCGTCATTATATTCATGCTGAAGATGTGGCTGACGCTACTTTGTTTT
>Ga0181558_10000077_pt1 | contig 77506 bp, 78 predicted proteins | sample 011ome_22_FD_133754 | JGI IMG/M metagenome (GOLD analysis project Ga0181558, IMG submission 133754) | Coastal salt marsh microbial communities from the Groves Creek Marsh, Skidaway Island, Georgia - 011507BT metaG (megahit assembly) | ecosystem: Environmental > Aquatic > Marine > Intertidal... | reverse complement strand
ACTTAATATGTACGACATGCTTAAACCTATCGACAAACAGGTGAGTATTGAACAGATAAAATTATTATCAAAAACAGGTGGTAAATCGGATGTTCCAAAAATACAAGCAAGTATCCAAGGGGCTGTGATCGTTTGCTCTGATTCTATTTCAAAAGGAGAAGGAGAAGATAAAGCAGGAAAAGCACTTTGTACATTACTAGAACAACAAGGAGTTTCCATATCAAACTACGATGTGATTTCAGATGATAGGAACGGAATTCAAGAACGAGCAAAAACACTTTCTAAGGCAGGTGTACAACTCATCCTCTTTTGTGGAGGTACGGGTATTTCCCCGAGAGATAACACTCCAGATGCTTTAATTCCCCTTTTAGATAAACAACTTCCAGGCGTAGAAGAAGCCATGAGAGCCTATGGGCAAGAACGCACTTCATTTGCTATGTTTTCGAGATCGGTTGCTGGACTTATTGGGGAAAGCTTAGTTCTTGCATTACCAGGATCTACTAAAGGAGCAACTGAGTCTTTGGAGGCCGTATTTCCAACAATATTACACTTATTCGATGTAGTTAAAGGCAAAAGACATTAATGGCATTGACCACCGACATATTAAAAGATTCCTTCGGTAGAAATCACAACTACTTAAGAATTTCTCTTACAGAAAAGTGTAATCTAAGGTGTACCTACTGCATGCCAGCAGAAGGAGTTCCCCTATCCCCTTCTCCCGCATTAATGACTGCCGATGAAATCTATGAAATTGCAAAAGTATTCGTTGCAAATGGAGTGGATAAGATTCGATTAACGGGCGGTGAACCTCTAGTTAGAAAAGATTTTACAACGATCATTGAAAAGCTTTCTACACTTGATGTCTCCATTGCGATGACCACCAATGCAGTTAATATTGATCGATACATTTCTGAGTTAAAAAAGTCCAAGGTATCCATTATCAATGTGAGTTTAGACACCTTAATAGCCGATCGATTTCAAGAAATGACCCTGAAACCAAACTTTGAGAAGGTCATAAAAAATTTATATTTACTTATTGATGAGGGATTCCAAATAAAGTTAAATGTCGTATTGCTCAAAGGAACTAACGATTCTGAAATCTTAGATTTTATTGAACTCACTAAAGAGCTCCCAATTTCCATTCGCTTTATTGAATTCATGCCTTTTGATGGCAATAGATGGGACCGTTCAAAAGCAGTTAGCTTAGAGGAAATAAACCAATTAGTAAATGAGTCCTACCCTAAAGATTCCGTATTAAAAATAGAAGACGCCCCAAACGATACGGCAAAGAACTATAAAATTAAGGGCTTTAAAGGGTCATTCGCAATAATTAGTACGGTAACGAATCCCTTTTGTGATTCTTGCAATCGCCTGCGTTTAACTGCTAATGGAAAATTGAGAAATTGCTTGTTTTCAGAAAAAGAATCTGATTTACTAACAGCGCATCGAAACGGAGAATCTATTGAACCCATTATTCAAAAAGCAGTACTAGCGAAAGCTGCTGTAAGAGCAGGACTAGATACCAATGAAAAGTTTGCCGATCCAAATCACCATTCAAAAAATAGATCGATGATCACAATTGGTGGGTAGCTTTTAAAAGTTGCTGATAGCGCTCTGGAGTATCCATATCAACTAATTTTTCACCTCCCTTTACTGCGCAAACTTTTTCAGGATGTGCCTGTACAATTGTTTTAGCTCCTGTATCACCTTTTAAACGACTCAATGCTTCAAGGTAATGAGCATCGAAAAGTGCAGGAACTCCACGCCATCCATTACTAGATTCTGAAACTATAATTTGTTGTTGCCCTTCTTTAAAGCTAGCCAAAATTGCTTTAAGATGTTGATTGTCAACTAATGGCTGATCAATAGTGGCTATGAGAATTCCATCGACCCATTCTTCATTCGATTGGATACTTTTTACTCCAAAAGCTATGGATGTGCTCATCCCCTCTTCCCAATGAGTATTCGTACAAATGGTCACTTTCAATCCTTTGATAACGGGGATAATGGTGTCTGCATAGGCTCCTAATACTACATATACCTTTTGCCCAGTTGCTAATAAATTTTGTATTCTAGAAACAATTAAGGGTTCTTTATTCCAATCAAGTAATGCCTTTGAAGAACCCATTCGTGATGAAGCTCCCGCAGCTAATAAAAGAATGGGGACCTTAGGCATGAATCGTTCCTGATTTATCTTTTAATACGATCGGCTCTTGATTTCTAAGAACAGAAAGAATCTCTGCAATAATGGAGATTGCAATTTCTTGTGCTGATTCCGCCCCTATATTGATTCCTGCTGGACCTCTTAGGATCTCTATAAAATCGGAATCGACCTCTGGATTAAACTCCAAAAATTGATTGATTAAACGCTCTCTTCGATGTTTAGGACCTAACAGTCCAAAATATGCTGGAGTACAATTTTGTAAAGCAGACAAATACTGAACGTCCTTATTAAAACTATGAGTCATTAAAACTACAGCTGTTTGCTCGTCTATTTTTGATGTATCAATTTGATCGAACAGAGGAGTCACCAATTGATGAGCACCTGTAAAGTAATCGATGGTTTTTTGTTCATCAGCAGAGGCCATAACCGTTACTTGCCAACCTACATTAGATGCCGCTTTACACAACTGAACTGCATCGTGTTCTGCTCCAATGATAAGCAATTGAAAAATAGGCGGCAGCTCCTGTTCGAAGGTAATTAAATCCGAATCTGACTTTTTAAAATTGTTAAAGGTAAATGGAGTATTATCAATAATTATTTCAGTACCAATCCCCTCAAAAACTCCAAACTCTTTTTTGTAATAAGAAACTATTTTCATAGGACTTCTCAATTCCAAAGTAGCGTTAAATGTTCGAACAAAATCATCTGAAACTTCAAAAGGCTCAATAAGTACATAGATGATTCCTTCACAACCTAAACGAAGTGTTCCGTCATAGGTCATCATTTTGGAGGTTCCCTCTTTAAAAACAGAAAGCGATTGAAAATGTACTTCCTTTTCGACACAACCACCACTAACTGCTCCAACAGCTTCTCCTTGTTCATTTAAAAGCATGCGAACCCCAGGTCTTCTATACGAAGAACCCTCTAAGGCAACTACTGATGCCAAAACTGATTTTTTACCTTCCTTTTGCCACTTATGGGCGTGTTCTACAAGGGTTTTAAATTCGTGTATCATTTGTATAAAATATCCTTAAAATTAAGAATTATACTCGAATTTGTTCTTTAAAAAAGTTGAATTAATCTAATTCCTTTTAAACTTCAAACGCTGTTACAAGAATAATTCCTTAAGGTGTATATATAAAAATTTAAATCCTTTATTAATTCATAAGAAACAAAAAAAGCCCATTCTTTCGAATGAGCTTTAGTTTTGTTGTGACCTCGGAAGGATTCAAACCTTCAACCTTCTGAGCCGTAATCAGATGCGCTATTCAGTTGCGCCACGAGGCCAATTCCATTGTAATGGGCTGCAAATATAATGGCTTTTTACTTCTAGTACAAACTCTTTTAAGAAAAAAATTACTTGCGTTTACCAATGGATATTCCAGTTCTTGGAAAAAAGCCAGGTCCATCATTAGAAACCGTTAAAGCTCTACCTATTCCAGCGAAAACACTAAAGGTGATATCTTTTTTAGTAACCCATTTTTTTCCAAGCGATAATCCCACATTAAATGCGGTGTAGGATTTTATGGGATTTGATGGATAGTACACAGAACTACATTCATAACAGTAGTCATAGTCATAATACCAACGATCCACCTTACCAAAGCTTAAGTTTCCAAATCCCTCAATAAAGAATCCCGAATTAGGACGATCTCCAAAATACAATTTATAGAATGGAGTAATTGCAAGAGATTCGTAATAATAAGGTGCATCCGCATTAAAACGGGATTCACCTTCGAGTGCCATTAAGGCGCAAATACCCCAACTACTCTCTTGATCGATATAGTTTTCAAAAGTTACATCCAATGTTTTAAATATCAACAAATTAAATGCATTAACACTCTTTTCTGAAGTGTAGGTTTCTTGAGCAATACTTGTGTATGAAACGATTAAGAAAAATGCTAAGAGTAATTTTTTCATTCTATTTTTTAAAAATTAAACAACGATCCTTGTGAGGGATAGTCTATTGGTGTTAATAAATCTTTGTAATCATAATTCGCCTTATTGATTTTATCACTTACCGAATAAGGAACAATTGATTCGGCTAATTTATGATTTATTTGATCGAGCTCCCACATCTTATCATAAGAATTAGCATATATAAGGGGCATTCGATGGTGAATGGATTCTAGATGCTGATCGGCTTCTTTAGTAAGAATAACGATTTGATTCTCAATAATAATACCTCCCATATAAAACCAATCATCAGTTGTAGTAAAATAGTATGGGATGTTCGCTGTTGTAGATCGTTTCCATTCAAACCAACCAGAAGCAGGGATTAAACACTTTTGATAACCTCTAAAACTCGGCTTTTCATCTAAAGTTTCAATTCGAGCGTTAATTAGTGGTTTTGTTGAAGTGGACCAACTAGGAAGAAATGACCATTGGGCTTTAAAAGCAGAAAAGGATTCATTAACTGCTACAATTTGTTGACTTGGAGCAATATTGTATCGAGATTCCATTGGAATATGAAACTTCTTTGAAAAATCATCTATACCTTTTGCAAAACCAAATCTTCCGCACATATCCCTTAATTATACAATTTTCATTGTTCTATTTATTTATGCTCGCTTCTCTCGCTTGAATGCTTCGTTGCACTATAATATTTATGCTCGCTTCTCTCGCTTGAATGCTTCGTTGCACTATAATATTTATGCTCGCTTCTCTCGCATGTATGCTTCGTTGCACTATAATATTTATGCTCGCTTCTCTCGCATGTATGCTTCGTTGCACTATAATATTTATGCTCGCTTCTCTCGCATGAATATTTCTCACTACTTCGTAGCTCGTAACATTTCACGTTTACCAGGAGGTCCAGGTAGTCTTTCTACTGCAAAACCAACTTCTTGCATTGTTCTTCTCACTACTCCTTTCGCTGCATAAGTTACCAATACTCCCCCATCTTTTAGGGATTGATACATCTTTTCAAAAATCTCTTTTGACCACAACTCTGGTTGTACTCTATATCCAAAAGCATCAAAGTAAATTAAGTCAAAACAGTTCTGATCTTTAATTTCCTGAAACTTTTGCTCTCTCTTTGTGAGTCTAAATTCAGTATTGATTTCAATTGGGTTATTCCACTCAATTTTATGCATCTTTTGAAATACTTCATGTAAGCCCTTTCCCTCAATTTTTGTAGCATAATCCATTTCTATAGCCTGCTCTAATGGAACTGGATAAGCTTCGACTCCAACATAGTTGATTTGAAGCCTATTTTTTTGAGCTTCACTGAAGGTAATCAATGCATTGAGTCCTGTTCCAAAACCTATTTCTAGAATATCGATATTTTGTTTGTTTAGATGCTCTAATCCAGATTTAATAAATACATGGTAAGCCTCTGCAATAGCTCCGTGTTTGGAATGATACTGCTCATTCCAATCTTCCATATGAAGTGTCTTGGATCCATCCCCTGTTGTAATTACGGTTCGCTTAGGTAAACTCATAGTTCAAAGTTCAACAATTAATCCTAAAAAAATGAATCCCAATCCTTAATAATTTTTAATTTTACACACATAATTAATTAAAAAGCAAATGAAATCATTTGGGACTCCTTTAAAAGTTGAAAAAGCAACTCAATCAAAAATTGAACATGTAGACTTCCAATCTTTGAGTTTTGGAAAAGTATTTACAGATCATATGATGATCTCAACCTACAAAAATGGTGAGTGGAGTATCCCAGAGGTCAAGCCTTATCAAAACCTAAGTCTAGCTCCTTCTGCCCGAGTATTTCACTACGGACAAGAAGTCTTCGAAGGAATGAAAGCTTACAAGGATGATGCCGGCAAAGTATGGTTGTTTAGACCAATGGACAATTTCAACCGTATCAATATTTCATCTGAGCGTCTAGCGATGCCTGCTTTCAGAGAAGATTACTTCTGCGACGGTTTATCTAAACTCTTAGAATTAGACCAAGGGTGGATTAAATCTGGTGATGGAAACTCTCTTTACATCAGACCTTTTGTAATTGCTACTGAAGAAGGGGTTGCGGCCTCTCCTGCTAATGAATATATGTTTATCATTATCTGTTCTCCTGTTCAATCCTATTACGCAGGTGAAGTTCGAGTTAAGATTGCTGAGAAATTCTCAAGAGCTGCTCAAGGGGGAACTGGTTATGCTAAGGCTGGTGGAAATTACGGTGGATCCTTCTACCCTGCTCTACAAGCTCAGAAAGAAGGATTTCAACAAATCGTTTGGACTGATGCCAACACTCATGAATATATCGAAGAAGCTGGAACGATGAATATCTTTATTCGAATCGGAGACAAACTCCTCACTGGACCAACTTCTGAAAGTATCTTAGATGGTATTACACGTAAGAGTTTGATTCAAATTGCAGAAGACAAGGGTATTGATTTTGAAGTACGTCCAATCAAAGTTAGTGAAGTGATTGAAGCTCACAAAGCAGGAGAACTCAAAGAAATGTTTGGAGCTGGTACTGCTGCAGTAGTAAGTCCTATCAAAGGATTTGGATATAAAGGTGAAAAATACGAGCTTATTGAAATTGAGAACAAGTACTCTGATCTATTTAAAAAGATCATTACTGATATTCAGCAAAACAAATCTGAAGATCCCTATGGATGGAGAGTTGCTGCATTCTAAGAGCAAGAATTAACTATAAAAGAAAAGCATCTTAAATAAGATGCTTTTTTTATACCTATATATAAGGTAATTACTTATCTAAAATTTCTTTGATATTGGGCTTAAAATAGTTAGGACCTTTAAGTACTTTACCGTCTTCTCTGTATATCGGCTTACCATCGGCTCCTAATTTACTCATATTCGAACGCTGAATTTCCTCAAAGACCTCTTCGATCTTATGCTGCATTCCGTGTTCTATGATAGTTCCACATAAAATATAAAGCATATCTCCAAGCGCATCTGCCACTTCAACTAAATCGTTATTATTAGCTGCTTCCAAGTATTCCTTGTTCTCTTCATCCATTAAATTGAATCGAAGTAGATTCTTTGCTGCACCTAAATCTGCATGAGGACTATCTTTATATCCTAACTCAAAAGCTTTGTGAAATTCTTGAACGGCTTTAATCTTGTGTTTCATGTGTAGGTATTTTCATTAGATTTGTGTAAAAATAGAGAATATGTTCACAAAAGGACAAATCATTTTTGCAGTATTATTTGTAATTGGCTTTGCGGTCTTTATATTTCGCTCTTACGCCAAGGATAAAAAATTACACCAAAAAAATTACAAAGGAGTTAAATGGGTCGCTATTGCTTTTGTCGTATTTATTGCACTCCTATTTGTGATCAAAAAACAACTAAACTACTAGAATGCAAGGCTTAAAAACTATAGCATTTGTTTTTTTAGGTGGAGGATTAGGCTCTGTACTGAGATTTCTAATAAGCAAAACCCTCAACCCTTCATTTAGTTATTTCTATTTAGGAACCTTCCTATCAAATATATTAGGAAGTTTGCTTATTGGTATCCTCATTGGACTCTCTTCTCGTTATCAACTCATCAATTCCAATCAACACGCATTACTCGTTATTGGATTTTGTGGTGGATTTACCACCTTCTCAACTTTTGCTTTAGAAAATCAAAATTTACTCAAGGCTGGTGAATACACCTATCTAGCACTCTATGTATTAGCGAGTGTTGTTGTAGGTATCTTAGCGGTACTTGCTGGTCTTTACCTTACCAAAACATCATAATTAGATTTTTTATAGCTTTATTTTAAAGCAATACCCCCTTTAAAACACAAAAACAGGATCTATTCCTGTTTTTTTTTGTTAGCACCCCCCTGTTTTTAAATACTTATCAAAAAATTATAGGTTATATTTTTATTATACCCTCATTTTTATAGGGTATAAAATTATTAATATGATAATTATTATATAATACCCCTATTTTTTTAGGGGTATAGATAAAAATATATCTACTTTTGAACCACAATCATTAAAAAAAAACTGATTTAACACAATTCATTATGAAAAAAATTGAAGCAATTATCAGAAAATCAAAATTCGACGATGTAAAAGATGCATTACATGAAATCGAAGTCAATTTCTTTAGTTACTGGGATGTAACTGGAGTAGGAAACGAAAAAGAAGGACACGTTTACCGTGGAATCTCATATAGCACAACCGATATCCAGCGCAGAGTGTTATCCATTGTAGTTTCTGACAATTTCTTAGACAAAACTATTGAAGCAGTTATGAAAGCTGCTAGAACTGGAAACGTAGGAGATGGCAAAATATTCGTCTCTGAAATCAGTGAAGCCTACCGAATTAGAACTGGAGAGGACGGACACGAAGGAATCAACTAAGAAGCTCAAAAGTTAAAACAAAATAAAACCATAGCGAAAGCTATTCAAAAAACATAAAACATGGACGCAGGATTATTTACCGCCAACAACATCTGGATGATGCTCTCAACAGCATTAGTGTTTTTTATGCACTTAGGATTTTCATTTTTAGAAATCGGGCTCACCAGACAAAAAAATACCATCAACATTTTATTTAAAAACATTTTTATCATCACCGCAGGATTACTCTTATATTTTATCGCAGGATTTAATTTGATGTACCCAGGTGAATTCAACGGGTTCTTAGGATTTTCAGGATTTGGATTAAGCCTTCCTGATGGAGGTCTTACCGCTGCTTATGCCGATGGAGGTTACACCTATTGGACTGACTTCTTATTTCAGGGAATGTTTGCTGCAACCGCTGCAACTATTGTATCCGGAGCAGTAGCAGAACGCATTAAATTAGGTTCCTTTATGATCTTTACGATCATATATGTTGGATTAATCTACCCAATTGTTGGATCATGGCAATGGGGAGGTGGATTCCTTTCTACCCTAGGTGGTGATGACGCAGGTTTTTATGACTTTGCTGGATCAACACTTGTTCACTCTGTAGGAGGTTGGGCTGCACTTGTAGCAGTATACCTGTTAGGAGCTCGTATTGGAAAATTTGGAAAAGACGGAACCATCAAAGCGATTCCAGGTCACAATATTCCATTGGCAACTGCCGGAGTATTAATCCTATGGTTAGGATGGTTTGGATTTAACGGAGGATCTGTATTATCAGCTGATCCTGGAACTACATCACTCGTACTAGTAACAACTTCATTAGCTGCAGCTGCAGGTGGATTTGGAGCATTTATCTTATCGACGATCCTTTACAAAAACTTTGACCTTACCATGTTCTTAAACGGAATCTTAGGTGGTCTCGTTGGAATCACTGCTGGAGCTGATTTAATGTCTCCTATGGAATCCATTGTAATCGGTTTGATCGCTGGAGTAATCATCGTTCTTGCAGTAAGTTTTATTGATCGTTTGAGATTAGATGACCCAGTAGGTGCTATCGCAGTTCACTTAGGAACTGGAATCTTTGGAACCTTAGCAGTTGGAATGTTTGGAGACTTAGCAGGATGGGATCAGTTCCTATACCAATTAGAAGGTGTAGTTGCAGTTGGGATCTTCTGTGTCGCTACATCATTCATCATCCTTTACATTCTTAAGAAAACTATGGGACTCAGAGTTTCAAAAGAAGAAGAATTAGAAGGCTTAGACCTACACGAGCACGGAATGAACGCTTATTCAGATTTCCGTCTCAACCAACACTAATAACTGAAAACACTACAAAAACAAACGGAGCGATTAGCTCGCTCCGTTCATTGTTTAGTTTAGTTAGTTTTCGCAAAAATTTATATCAACATTATTTTTACAGCCATGAATTTAAACAACTTTTTAATACCGACAAAAAAAATTGCATTTACTTTAGTTCTTTCACTAGTAGCATTTGTAACATTCGCTCAAGAAAGCCCACTTAAGTTAAGTGCTTCTATCGACACCTATTTTAGATCTACTCCAGAAGCTCCAGGATCTTCTTTCGCTAATTTAGATGGATTTGCCTTAGGAATGGCCAATGTAGTATTAGCTTATGAGGGAGAAAAATCAGGATTTGTTGCAGATTTAGTATTCGGACCAAGAGGTACTGACGCTATTTTTGCTTCTCCAATGTACTCAGCTACAGGAAACATTGTTAACCAATTATACGCTTACTGGAATGTAAGTGACAAAGTAACCTTATCAATGGGTAACTTTAATACATTCTTAGGTTATGAAGTGATTGCTCCTGCTGCTAACTTTAACTATTCAACCTCTTACCTATTCTCTTATGGACCATTTAGCCACACAGGAATAAAAGCAGATTTCACATTAGCAGATGATATTTCTTTAATGTTAGGTGTATTCAACCCTACAGACATGACTGAATACAACCCAACTGGTAGCTATGCATTTGGAGCTCAATTTGGAATCAAAGGTCAATACTTCAACTTTTTAACGGATGATGGAGCTTATGAAATTGATTATACTGGAGGTTTTGATTTAAGCGATAGCTTCTTCCTCGGAATCAACGCTGCATCTTATAAGTCTGATGAAATTGGATTTACTGGAGTTGCCCTATACCCACAATTAGCTACTTCTGATTCATTTAGTATTGGATTAAGAGGTGAATATTTTGCAGAAACTGGTGACTTTGGCGCTATTGGAACCGGAGTCGAAGACAGTTCAGTAATTGCATTAACACTTACAGGTTCTGCAACCATCGGAAACTTAATCTTAAAGCCTGAACTTAGATTAGACTCATCATCTGACGCTGCATTTTTAGACGGAACTTCAAAAAGCTTAAGCTCTTTTGTTCTTGCAGCAATCGTTTCACTGTAGTCGTGATTGAAGAATACCTCAATTCTTCATTAAAAGGCAGCTTAACGGCTGCCTTTTTTTTTATGGATTAAATTTCTTAACTCCAGCCTGGATCGCTACTTCTAAGTGATTCACCTTTGGAACCTTCGGACAGGCATAATTGACATTATAAGCGCAAAAAGGATTATATGATTTGTTAAAATCAACAATGATACTGTCTGATTTTGGAATTCTAAGATCTATATAACGCCCCCCTCCGTAAGTTTCTTTTCCATTGGTAAGATCTGTAAAAGGCAAAAACAAATAATCAGCGTATTGAGTAGTTTTCATTAAATCAGAGCTTTGATATACTTCGAGTTGATAGGTTTTTGACAACAATTCAAATTCGAGTATTCCATAGACACGCTCCTCTTTTTCAACCTTTTTATTGGTGGTTGGCATCATAAAAGGAGTCGTATTTGGAGTGACAATTAAACGTGCTTTAACTCTAAAACGCTCATCAGGAGCAAAGAAATCCAAGCCTTCAAAATCAACTCGATGCCTGTCGTAAAGGGGTGATGTTTTAGGATTAGCATATTCCTCATTGAGCATTTCTTGATGATTTTTTATATCCAATTCAAAATCATAGGTTGAAGTTACAGCTGCCTTTTTTGAAATTTCTTCCTCCTTGTGATAGCGTTTACCATCACTGCAAGAGACAAACATCAATAGGACTATTGAAAAATAAATCAATTTTTTAATCATAACTTAATCGGTTTGTTTAGTGGAGCATCCGATACGACTTCTGAAAGAATAATATGTGTTCTAGTCTCTCCGTATTTGATGAGTTTGTCTATAAATTTTTCCAAGTGAAATTGATCTACAAACACTACCTCCATGATAATATTTTCATTACCAGTTACACGATAGCAATTTACAACTTCTTTAAAAGACGGAACAACATCTAAAAAAGGATTTAGTTTTCCCATAAAAACACGAAGCATAATCATGGCCTTTAATTGAAAACCAGCCTTGATGTGATCCACCATTGTCTTATAAGAATGTATAACTCCTTTATCTTCGAGCTTCGAAACTCGAGCGTGAACTGAAGGACTTGATAAACTTACTTTTCTTCCTAATTCAGCCATGGATATTCTCGAATCACGCTGCAATTCAAATAGTATTTTCCAATCTTTATCATCAAGCTTTAAATTCATAAAAAAAATATTAATATTACCTTAATTTATTAGTCAAAAAATTAAATTCACCTTATTTATTTAGGTAAAGATACATCAATTAGGTGTAATTTTAAAGTATGAATCACAATAAACATAGCGCAAGGTCTGTATACCATAAAGCAGCTGAAATCGACCAAATAAGTCGAGCATTAGCTGTTAATGAGTCATTTGACCCTGAGCTAATGTCTTCATACAAACACTGGAGCCTTCAATACAGAATCTTCGAGTCTATTAATAACGACATTAAACTACTTAGAAAATGTCTTAAAAAATTGACAAAAACTCAAAATATTGAGGAGCGCCTGTATTCTATAAAGCAAGTAGACTCTATTTCTTTTAACCTTATTTCTTATTGTAACGGACTGGAAAACAACCCTTCAAATAACAGAGAATACATCTCTTTGTTTAAATACGAAGCCATTCAATTCAGCAAACTTTACAAAAAGTGGGTTAAGAGTTTTTCTTACTAATAGTATCACATCCCTTAACGTATTTGTAATAATGCCTCACATCTCTTGCGAGATATGGAGAGGGAACTTAAATTGCCTGAAAATATCTTAAATGAAACTCTGCATCATCATCTATTGCAATGATCAAATTGGTATCATTAGCAATACCACCAATTTCATTCAACAAAAAGGTGGAAATATTGTCTATTTAGATCAACATGTAGATCGAAACCTCAACGTCTTTTTTATGAGAACAGAACTCGTATTAAAGGATGGTGTCTCCAAGGAACGCTTTGAAAGAGAATTTAAAGCTCAGGTGGCTGATCGTTATCAGATGACCTATGAATTGTACAATACAGCTAGAAAACCTAAAATGGCGGTATTTGTATCTAAATTCAACCACTGTTTATACGATATACTTTCTAGATACCAAGCTGGGGATTGGGAAGTTGAAATTCCTTTTATTATTTCAAATCACGCCGATCTTGAAGCTGTAGCTAAACAGTTTAATATTCCTTTTTACCATATTCCAGTTAGCAAGGAAACTAAAGAGGAGGCTGAAGCAAAACAATTAGCGCTTTTAGAGAAACACAATGTCGATTTTATCGTTCTAGCTCGCTATATGCAAATTGTATCTCCAAATTTGATAAACAAGTACGAAGATAAGATCATCAACATACATCACTCCTTCCTTCCTGCTTTTGCTGGAGCAAGACCTTATCACGCTGCTTTCGATCGAGGAGTTAAGATTATCGGAGCTACTTCACATTATGTGACCGAGGATTTAGACGCTGGACCAATCATCGAACAAGACACCACTCTGGTATCTCACATTCATTCGGTTCAAGACTTTATTTCAAAGGGTAGAGATCTTGAAAAAATTGTACTATCTAAGGCTATTTCACTGCATTTAAACCGCAAAACAATTGTCTACAACAACAAGACAATTATTTTTTCATAAAAAAATTTAATCCTCATACAATAAAGCAATTACAGCTGCGTTATAAATGTAGAGATTGTTTTTTATTATCCTTCACACAACTCCACTACAGTGTTGAAGTTTTAAAAAGTTTAGTTTTATTTGAGTGAGGCAAAGCCGATGGGAGCATCGGTTTTGTTTTTTTTCTTTACAAACGTTTCTCAAGTTCTAATTTCATCTGAAGTTGAAGCTTTTGCGCTTCCTTTGCAGCCACCTGAGCAAAGTCTTTTCCGCTCGAAGCATAGATGATTCCTCTCGAAGAGTTGACGAGTAATCCCACATTGTTTGCAAAACCGTATTCACAAACTTCTGAAAGGCTTCCACCCTGCGCTCCAACACCTGGCACTAACAAAAAGTGATTTGGAATAAGCTTTCTAATATCAGCTAAGTAGGATGCCTTTGTCGCTCCAACGACATACATCAATTGATGTGCGTTTTTATAAGTAGCGGACTTTTCGATCACCTCCATATAAAGTGGTTTACCATCAATTTCTTGAAGTTCAAAATCAGATGCTCCAGGATTAGAGGTAAGACCTAAAAGAATGGTAAATTTGTCCTTAAATTCCAAGAAGGGTTCTACAGAATCTCTTCCCATATAAGGCGCAACTGTAACTGAATCAAAATTTAAATCCTCAAAAAAAGCCTTTGCATAACGAGAAGCAGTATTTCCAATATCTCCTCGTTTGGCGTCAGCAATCGTAAAGAGGTTTTCATCGATAGAATTGATATAATCAACCGTTTTAGCAAGTGCTTGCCAACCTTTTACTCCATAGGCCTCATAAAAAGCAATGTTGGGTTTGTAGGCTACTGCATAGGAATGAGTCGCATCGATAATCGCCTTGTTAAAAGCAAAAATAGGATCTTCCTCCCCTAATAAGTGAGCGGGAATTTTATCCAAATCTACATCCAATCCCACACAAAGGAAGGATTGCTTTTTTTGAATTTGACTAAGGAGCAATTCTAGATTCATATTAGAATAATTCTGAGGCTTCTTTTAGTTTTTCTGTGTTTTCAACAAGCATTAACTCGTCGATAATTTTTTGAATATCTCCACCCATGATATTTTGCAGATCGTAAAGGGTTAAATTGATTCTGTGATCCGTCACCCTTCCCTGTGGATAGTTATAGGTTCTAATCTTAGCAGAACGATCTCCACTACTCACCTGAGAATTACGCTTCGCTGCATCCTCCTCTTGTTTTTTGGCGAGCTCCATATCGTACAAACGCGAACGAAGTACTCTAAATGCTTTGTCTTTGTTTTTGTGTTGAGACTTTTCATCCTGACATTGAGCTACAAGTCCTGTAGGCACGTGTGTTAAACGCACTGCGGAATAAGTAGTGTTTACCGATTGTCCACCAGGTCCAGAAGAACAGAAGTAATCGATACGAACGTCTTTAGGATCGATGTGTACATCAAAATCTTCAGCCTCAGGAAGCACCATCACTGTTGCAGCTGAGGTGTGTACTCTACCTTGAGTTTCCGTTTGAGGGACACGTTGAACGCGGTGTACTCCAGCTTCAAATTTAAGGGTACCGTAAACATCTTCACCATTGACTTCAAACTGAATCTCCTTATAACCACCTGCAGTTCCCTCACTGAGATCAATCACATTGGTTTTCCAACCCTTGCTCTCACAGTACTTGGTATACATTCTAAAGAGATCACCTGCAAAGATACTCGCTTCGTCACCACCCGTTCCTGCTCTAATTTCCATCACGACGTTTTTGGCATCTTCAGGGTCTTTAGGTATCAATAAGAATTTGATTTCTTCTTCTAGAGTAGGCAATTGATTTTTAGCCTCCTCTAATTGCATCTTCGCCATTTCAAGCATTTCTTGATCACTGCCATCGGCAATGATTTCCTCAGCCTCATTGATATTATCGGTAAGCGCTAGATACTGATCTCTTTTGTCCATCAAAAGCTTGAGATCCTTGTACTCTTTATTGATTTGAACATAACGTTTCTGATCAGATATGATATCGGGTTGAATGATCAAATCTGATACTTCGTCGAAGCGCTGTTTTACTACATTTAATTTATCTAACATATTCTTAAGTCCTCCTTCTAAACTACTAAAGATTAATTGTAAGTGAATTCACCGTATTCACTGTTAATGGTCAGTTTTTTCTCACTACTTTGAGCCACTCTACCGATAATTTTAGCAGGAACTCCAAAAGACTCTGCTATTGCAATCACATCTTGTGCAACCTCAGGATTGAGATAGAACTCTAATCGATGACCGCAGTTAAACACTTGATACATTTCTTTCCAATCCGTTTTTGATTGTTCTTGAATCAATTTAAAAAGCGGTGGAACTTTAAACATATTGTTTTTGATAATATGCAATCCTTCTACAAAGTGTAATATTTTAGTTTGTGCGCCTCCACTACAGTGAACCATTCCATGAATATCATCCGAATTGTATAACTCAAGCACTTTTTTAACTATAGGTGCATAAGTTCTGGTTGGAGAAAGAACTAGTTTCCCTGCGTTAATAGGAGAACCTTCAACTGGATCTGTCAGTTTCATTTTTCCTGAATACACTAAATCTTCAGGAACTGAGTTGTCATAACTCTCAGGATATTTTGCAGCCAAATAAGACGCAAATACATCATGTCTAGCAGAAGTCAATCCATTAGATCCCATCCCGCCATTGTACTCACTTTCATAAGTTGACTGACCATATGAAGCCAATCCAACAATTACATCTCCATCCTTGATATTAGCGTTGTCGATCACATCACTTCGTTTCATACGCGCAGTAACAGTTGAATCAACAATGATCGTACGAACTAGGTCACCTACATCTGCGGTTTCTCCTCCAGTCGAATAAATTTTGATGCCATGGGATTTCAAATCACTGATAAGTTCTTCAGTTCCATTGATAATAGCAGAGATAACCTCTCCTGGAATCAAGTTTTTATTTCTTCCAATAGTCGAAGAAAGCGTAATTCGATCCGTAGCTCCCACACAGATAAGATCATCAATATTCATGATGAGTGCATCCTGAGCAATACCCTTCCAAACAGACAGATCTCCAGTTTCCTTCCAATACATATAAGCCAGGGATGATTTGGTTCCTGCTCCATCAGCGTGCATCACCAAACAATAATCATCATCACCTGTTAAGTAATCAGGTACAATCTTACAAAAAGCCTTTGGAAATAATCCTTTATCGATGTTTTTGATTGCCTTGTGCACATCTTCTTTTGAGGCAGATACTCCTCTGGCACTGTAACGTTCACTCGAATTCGTACTCATAAAAGTGTATTTAGGGCAAAAATAAAAGAAAGCTTACAAGTAGCGAAGCCCAAACCCATTTATTTACCAACTATTTTATGTAGAGCAGTTCTCTGTATTTAGTAATTGGCCACAGCTGATCAGCAACCACAAGTTCCAATGCATCTGCCTGAATTCGAACTGCATCCATTAAAGGAACCACCGTTTCACTCGAAAGTTTTGCATTTTGATCTAAAGACTCCTTAGATTCAGAAGCACTTACGGCTTCTATCAATTGATCTGTCAAGGATTTTAATTCAGATACTTGATTGTCAATCGATCGAACCATATCAGTTGAATAATTAGATTTAGAATTCGACAAGGCTTGATTGATATTGACAACTGAAGCAGAGAGCGATCCTAGATACGAAAGAGCCGCTGGAATAATTTGAGTATTGACCATTTCGATCAATGCTTTCGCTTCAATTTGAGCATTGATCACATAGGATTTCAAAGCAACTTCCTGTCGAGCTTTTAATTCAGTAGCTGTAAATACATGGACCTTTTCAAATAAGTCAATTACTTTTGGATCCGCGTATACCCCTATCGCCTCAACATTGTTTTTAAAACTAAAAAGTTTGCGTTTTTCAGCTTCTTTAAACCACTGATCACTATAAGAATCTCCATCAAATCGAATTCTCTTTGATTTTTTAATATACTCTCTAAGCACATTAAAAATAGCTTCGTCTTTTTTGAGTCCTTTTTTGTCGATTAATTGATCGACCTCTTTTTTAAAGGCTTTGAGTTGATGAGCGACAACGGTATTGAGCACTGTCATCGCTTGTGCACAATTAGCCTTAGCTCCTACCCCTCTAATCTCAAACTTATTTCCAGTAAAAGCAAAAGGAGATGTTCTATTTCGGTCGGTATTGTCCATGAGGATTTCTGGAATTTTACCAACGACATTTAGTTTTAATTCCGTCTTTTCTTCTGGAGATAATTTTCCAGTAGAAACACCTTCTAAATCATCTAAAACAGAAGCTAGTTGAGCCCCAACAAAAACTGAAAATATCTTAGATGGAGCACCTTGATTTCCCAATCTCAAATCATTGCTGTAAGAACTAAGTGAAGCTCTAATAACCTCTTCATAGGTGTCAACAGCCATGATGGTATTGATAAAAAAAGTTAAAAATTGAAGGTTTTTAGTAGGAGTCGATCCCGGAGACAAGAGATTGGTTCCTGTATCAGTAAGCAGTGACCAGTTGTTGTGCTTTCCAGATCCACTGAGTCCTTTAAATGGCTTATCGTGAAAAAGTACTTTAAACTGATGCTTATCGGCTATCTTTTCCATTAAATCCATCAATAGTAAATTGTGATCTACTGATAAATTCGCCTCTTGATATTTTGGTGCTATTTCAAACTGAGAAGGCGCCACTTCATTGTGTCTAGTTTTAATTGGAATTCCAAGTTTAATACACTCTTGCTCTAACTCTTTCATAAAACTGAGTACTCTAGAATGAATCACTCCAAAGTAATGATCGTCCAACTGTTGACCTTTAGCAGGCGCTGTCCCAACAAGTGTTCTTCCAGATAAACTAATATCCACTCTGGAATTAGCGAGCTGCTTATCAATTAAAAAATACTCTTGTTCCCATCCCAAAGTCGCATTGACCTTGGCAACTGATTTATCAAAATAATTAGACACCTCAGTTGCAGCCTCATCTATGGCGTGCAAGGCTTTTAAAAGCGGAGCCTTATTATCCAATGCTTCACCAGTGTAAGAGACAAAGATGGTAGGAATACATAGGGTATTACCGTATATAAAGGCTGGAGAACTCGGATCCCAAGCTGTAAAACCTCTTGCTTCAAAAGTGTTTCTGATTCCTCCTGATGGAAAACTAGAAGCATCTGATTCCTGTTGTACTAACTGGCTCCCTCCAAAAATTTCAATAGCTTGACCATTGGGTTGTAAATCAAAAAATGCCTCGTGTTTTTCCGCTGTTGAACCAGTCAAAGGTTGAAACCAATGCGTATAATGTGTCGCTCCTTTTTCAATTGCCCAGGTTTTCATTCCCTCGGCCACCTGATCAGCAATTTTTCTGCTGATTTTGGTCCCTTCAAATATAGCTGCTCTTACCGCATTTAAGGCATCATAAGTAAGGTATTGTTGCATATTGAAATCACCGAAGACATTTGTAGCAAAGTAGGTAGATCTTCTCTGTTGTTCATCAATGGTAATAGGCTGGCGTTCTTGTGCATTATTTACAGCCTTAAATCGTTGTGATTCCATTAGTTAGAGGTTTTATTTAATGATATCACAAAATAAATATATTTTTTTTAATTATTGATAAAATACCCCCTAAAAAAAAGAGGGTGTCGAAATTCTTGATAAGTTTTTAATATTTACACCCCTAAAATTTATCACCCAATCTTAGTTTTAATTATTTTTGTGCAACTTTAATACAATAAATCATATCATTATGGCTAAATCTAAATTAGAATACATATGGTTAGATGGATATACTCCAACAGCTAACCTAAGAAGTAAAACTAAAGTTGTAGACGACTTTAGTGGTAAATTAGAAGATCTTGACAACTGGTCATTTGACGGAAGTTCTACAAAACAAGCTGAAGGTGGATCATCTGACTGTATCCTAAAACCTGTAGCTGTATACCCAGATCCTGCACGTGTAAACGGGTGGTTAGTAATGACTGAAGTTTACAATGCTGATGGTACTCCTCATGAATCAAATGCTAGAGCAACTATCGATGATGATGAAAATGACTTCTGGTTTGGATTTGAGCAAGAATACTTTATCATGGACACTCATACTCAACTTCCTTTAGGATTCCCAGTTGGTGGTTACCCAGGACCTCAAGGAATGTATTACTGTTCAGTAGGTGGTAAAAACACCCACGGAAGAGAAATCGTTGAGCGTCACGCAGACCTTTGTATCGAAGCTGGATTAAACTTTGAAGGAATCAACCAAGAGGTTGCTTGTGGACAATGGGAATTCCAATTATTCGCAAAAGGTGCTAAGAAAGCCGGTGATGAAATTTGGATCGGACGTTACTTATTAGACCGTTTAACTGAAGAATATGGTTACTATATCGAATACCACCCAAAACCAATTAAAGGTGACTGGAACGGTTCTGGTATGCACGCTAACTTCTCTGATACTACATTAAGAACTTGTGGAGACAAAGATACCTTCTTAAGAGTATGTGAGGCATTTAGACCACACGTTGACGCTCACATCGATGTATACGGTGAATTCAATGATCAACGTTTAACTGGAAAACACGAAACTGCTTCAATCAATGATTTTAGCTATGGTATTTCTGACCGTGGAGATTCAATTCGTATTCCTGTTTACACTGTAGAACACGGATGGAAAGGATACCTAGAAGACAGAAGACCTGCTTCTAACGCTGATCCATACAAAGTAGCTTCAAGAATTATCAAGACAGTTAAGTCTGCTGAAAAGAAATAATAACATTATTATTTAACTATAGAAAACACCGCTCAAAAGGCGGTGTTTTTTTATTGTATTGTATTGTAGATGAAAAGGGAATATACAGCAAGTAAAATCAATCCATCAGGCCAAGAAAGTCTCATCCCTTTTGGAAAGAACACCAATGGAAAAATAAGCACAGATACACCTAGCATCCAAAACACATCAGAATTAATCAGTTGTTGATCGATTACCTGAATAGGAACAATCATTGAGGTAATACCCAAAACTGCTAAAAGATTAAATATATTGGATCCAACTAAATTTCCTAAAGAGATTGCTTTTTCTTTCTTTAAAACCGCAATCACAGATGCAGCAAGTTCAGGTATGCTTGTACCCACAGACACCACTGTAATACCGATGATCCTCTCTGAAACACCAAAATCATAAGCCATTGCAACTGCTCCTTTAATGAGTAGTTCAGAACCTCCCCATAAGGCAATCCCTCCTATCCCTAAAAATGAAAAAATCTTAATAAATGGCAATAGCTGATCGTCCTCTGGCATTTCATCAATAACGGCCGACTTTTGAAAACGCACCAAATACCAAATAAAAACAATGAGTATGATAAACATACTAAGGCCCTCCCAAAACACAAGTACCTGATCATTAAAAATAAACCACAAAAATAAAAGAGTCGCTATCATCATCACCGGCCAATCCGTCTTATAAAAGGATTTAGTAATATCGATCTTCCCCAGCAGTAAAGTAATCCCAAGAACCAATCCTAAATTTGCGGTATTAGACCCCACGACATTTCCTAATGAAAGATCTGGATATCCATCCATAGCAGATTTAATACTGACAATAAGCTCAGGAGCTGAAGTAGCAAAAGACACCACTGTAATACCGACAACGATCTTGGGGATGTTTATTTTTAAGGATAAAGCGACAGAAGCTTTTAAAAGCCAATTACCTCCTAGAATTAGAATCGCTAATCCCAAAACGATGTATAAAAAGTCAATCATAAATCAAAGATATGGATTTGTCACAGGATTTTTAACCTATCTATCGGTTAACCATAAATTCTGCCACTTTTGGAAAGCAAGTGTAAAGCGTTTCTTTAAAATCAGAATCGATATCCAATGTATCTATGGAAGACTTCATGATAGACAACCACTCCTCTTTAGCAGCCTGATCAATTGGGTGAGGCAGGTGTCTCATTCGCATTTTGGGTGGTCCGTATTTCTGATTATATCGAAGTGGACCCCCTAAAAATTGAGATAAAAAACAAAATTGTTTGTCTTTAATGACCTCCTTAGGAGTAGATTTAAACATATGTCCGATGACCTGACTCTCAAAAACTTTATCGTAGAAAGTATCGAGTAGTTTTTTGAGGTTATCATCTCCAAGTCGATCGTATAGTGTCAATGGTGTTTCCATAATCACAAAAGAATACAAATTTATTGTAACTTAACGGTGCAAACAACAAAAGAATGATCAAAAAACAATTGTTTAAAATTACTGCTAAAATCAATAAAGCAGTTCTACCCTCCTACACCAAGAAGAATTTAGATATTTCAAAAGCGAGTAAATTTCAAATGGGAATAATAGCTTGGCGCTATTTTATCACTAAAAATGCGCTATAATCTCACAATTTTTAGTTTTTAGAATATAAGAATTTTGTGGCTTACGAAATCAACAAACCGATCAACACATGCAAAATAACTAGTGATAGGGTCTTATTTGATATTTCATAATCCTTTTCAAAAGAAAAAATAAATCTAAAAATGGCAATTACGAATTGAGTGACCAGAAAAAATACTCCTCCCCAAATTAATCCATTCATGTAAGTATTTTTTATGTTTGACAATTGAAGGTATCTGTAATAACCCCAACCAAGACAAACCAAAGGCCATCAACCCATACATCAACCATCCTTGAAACATAGAAACGCCGTAGATAACCGAAAAGAAGAGTCCAGGATGTAGCCTGTACATACCTAAAAATACAAAGACAAAGATCAACAAATAGGTAAGCAGGACTACCATAAGTCAGATGAGCAGAGATTTAAAAACAATTGCAATACACTGATTCATTTTTTTAATACAATGAATTAACGCGACTTAAATGAAATATACTCAAGTAAAAAGAGTGTATTTTAAAACCACTTGCAATCTCAAAGAATTTTATACAAGAATCAGAGTCAAAAATGATCTCAAAATTTACATATTGAGAAAAAATGCAATTTATTTGAGAAGTTTTTTATTCAGGAATTCATAACTATGAGCGATCGTAATTCCTAAAATCAGGTGAGCTATAAGGTAGCTTAGTGACTTCAATAAGATGTCAGATTCTTTGGGTAAATCACCTACTGCATTTAAAATTGCCACTAATAGTTCTGTGAAAAACACAAACATAATAGCTCCAAAAACAATGCCCTTTAAGGTAGTTGATTTAATTCGAATCATTTGCTTAAATCTTCTGTAGATCAAACAAAACAACAAAACAATACTGTAAAAGATGACCCATCCCACTTCAACAGAAACTCCTAAGGTATTTCTAAAGAAATTACTGGGTCGTGTTGGATACATCCCCAGAACCTCTGCATTATACCCATAAAAAGAATAAGTAATCATACCCAATAGGGAAACGAGGATTATAATGAGTATAGATCGAATACGGTTCATCGGTTTGTGTTGTAGTCAGTAAAATAAAAATAATATTTTTTAAAAATAATAACAAAAAAACAAGCGTTTTACACAAATTGATATTTATCACTGGAAATTTATCGCTCAAAGGTAATTTAAGTAGAACACCTAGTAAACATGATTCATTTAATTGAAAACCAAAAACTTAGTAATACCATTTTTTTTGCATTTAACCATAAAATTGACTAACTTAAAGCTATAATTTGGTTATTCACCTAAACGTTCTTCTTATGAAAAAATTTGTCATTCTACTACTCACACTTGTGACTTCTTTTGCCTTTGCTCAAGAGACCGTCTATGCTCATTTTTATTTTGGTACCGTTGATTCTCAAAAAGTCAAAAAGCATATCGAAAATGAACTCTCAACGTTTAAGAAAATTCACGAATACCGTATGAAAAAAGGAGAAATTCTCGCTTGGGATATGTGGCAAATGGTCAATTCTGGGACTGCAAATGCCAAACAGACGACTTTCTTATACGTAACTTTTTTTAACGATTTTGACGATTTTGAAAAATGGGAAATCCTATGGGATGAACGCGTTTCTGAGATTGAAAAGTACGAAAAAAACAAAGAGTTTAGAAGCGTTGTACAATCTGTGTTTGACGACTATACCTCTATTTCTGAATACATGGTATCTTCCAAAGGGCATTTTGGAACTCAACACAGCTCTCAACCATCAAAATTTATGGTTTTAAACTACATGAGTGTCGAGGAATTTAGAGAGCGTGATTATGAAGATTTAGAAATCAACACGTTTTTACCAATGCATCAAAGAGATGGCGTTCGAACTGGATGGGAGCTCTATAAAGTTCTCAATAATTACTTAGGAACTGATCAAGTCATCAATTATATAACGGCAGACTATTTTAATAGATTTGGTGATATTATGGAGTCTCGAGACGCTCCACTGCCACAGGAACAAGTCAGCACCGTTAAAGAAATCACAGAGCTTCGAGAATTAACTATTTCAGATATTTTCAAAAATATTTCCTCATTAAGACCTAGTGATTTGAACTAAGTTTAAATAAAAACACCAAACTATAACTAGTCTGGTGTTTTATGAAGTCGGGATGACTGGATTCGAACCAGCGACCACACGCACCCCATGCGTGTACGCTACCGGACTGCGCTACATCCCGTTGAAGTGGCAAAAATAGAAAAACAATTCAATTTTATATTTAATCTAAATGAGAATTTTTCTATTGCTTGTCATTTGACAAAAGACCCTTTTCCAAAAGTGGAATTTTAAACCGATCGACTTCAGGCGTTTGATGTTCTCGATTAAATATCTCTAAAGCCTTTTGAACTAGTTCTGGGTGCTTGTCAACGATATTGCTGAGTTCAGCAGGATCTCCTATTAAATTATAGAGTTCTAAGCTCGGTTCTTCCTGATTCTTAAGATTTTTGCGTATTAATTTATAGTCTCCCATTCGAATGGCAATTTGCCCTCCGTATTCTGGAAATTCCCAATAGAGAAACTCGTGCTCTTTTTGATCCTGCCCCAAGAGCGTAGGGTAAAAACTGATTCCATCCTGAGAACCCTCAAGTTCAAAGCCTGTTAGTTCAGAAATTGTTTTGACAATATCGTACTGAGCAGCCATATGCTCAGTTTTAGTACCAGCCTGAATTTTACCCGGCCACGAAGCAATCAATGGCACTCTTATACCTCCTTCGTACACAAAACCCTTACCTCTACCATATTCTTCTCCAAAAGGGCCAGATGAATTGAAATAAGTCCCATCGGTGCCTCCTGAATAAGTTACTCCATTATCCGAGGTAAATAGAATGATGGTATTCTCGTAAATTCCCTCCTCTTTTAATTTCTTCACAAGTTTACCGACGTTTTCATCGAGATATGAGATCATTGCAGCATATGTCGCCCTTGGGGTCCTATTTGGAAAATACCCTCTAGTATTGAGATAGGGTTCTTCTTCGCCAAATTTCTTTTGATAATAATCCACCCATTTCTTTGGGGCTTGAAGTGGGTTATGAGGAATTGGAGAAGCCCAATACAAGAAAAAAGGATTGTCTTTTGAACGATCTACAAATTGTTCAATCTTCTCATACATTAAAGTTGGCGCATATTGATTTAAATTAAATTCTGCATAGGAGTCGTCTAAATTTGGGTCGAAACCTTCCTTCATCTTCGTATGAGGTGCTATGGTATCGTTTTCTAGGTATACACGATGTTCGTTTTCATAAAGATGAACAGGGTAATAAGTATGAGCGATACGCTGACAATTGTAGCCATAGAAATAATCAAATCCCATTTTGTTGGGGATCGATTCTGTATGTGGCGCACCCAATCCCCATTTACCCACAATTCCAGTCTTGTATCCAACACTTTTAAGCATTTTAGAAAGCATTGGAGTATTGGATGGAATAGGACGCTGTCCCTCCAGAGTAGAATCTTTTATCATTTCATTGTAATCCCATACAGCTCCTCGTTCACTCCACTCGTCGTTTCCTCGAATAAAGGAATGACCAGAATGTCTTCCACTAAGCAGCATATAGCGAGCAGGAGCACAAACAGGAGCAGAACTGTAAAAAGAGGTGAATTTCATTCCTGACTGAGCAAGAGCATCTATATTTGGTGTCTCTATAAGTTCTTGACCATAGGCACCTAATTCCCCATAACCGAGATCATCTGCGAGAATTAACACAATATTTGGCCTAGAATTTTGTTTTAAATTCTGTTCATTACATGAAAATAAAGCAAGAGCTAACAAACTGATATAGAGGATTCTTAATTTCATAAAAGTGATTTTTATAAAAATATAAAAAATAAGTACTCAAAGTAGTTGTTGATAAAAATCAGTGGATTTTAAGATTCAAGATTGTACATTTGGAGCAAAACAAACAAACAGACCATATGAAATTAGATGAAAACAAAGTTGTAAAATACACTAGAATCAGTTTATTCGTAGTTTATTTTTGGTTTGGAATCTTAAAGACAATTGGAATTTCCCCAGCAGAAACTTTAGTTCAAAATTTAAGTGAATTCACCATCAATTACTTTTTAGACGATTCAACTTTCATTCCGCTTTTTGGAATTTTTGAGTGTTTAATTGGAATTTTATTCCTGTTTCCTAAGTATACAAAAATTGCTGTTGGGGTATTTTTACTCCATATGCTCTCCACTTTTTTACCGATGGTCGTATTGCCAAAAGATGCATGGGCCTTTATGTTTACCCCTACTCTTGTAGGTCAATACATTATCAAGAACCTGACTATTATAGGTGCAGCTCTATTAATTTACACACATCACCAAAGAACTTACAACAAGTAACTTTTAGTTCTTAAACCCATAAAAAAACCTAGCAATGCTAGGTTTTTATGTTTTATTAGGATTTGGGAACCAATCTTAGAATTCCTTTTCCTTCGACCCCCACATAGATATAACCATCAGGGCCTTGTCTTACATTTCTGACTCTTCCAATGTCTTTTAAGAGACGTTCTCGATAAGTCACCTTCGTTCCATCCAACACCAGTCGTTCCAAATAAGCAAACTTTAAAGATCCTACTAATATATTTCCTTTCCAATTAGGATACTTATTTGAAGTCACCATTGCCATACCTGAAGGAGCAATTGAAGGTAACCAATAATGGATAGGCATTTCAATTCCTTCTGTTTGATCTGTGTCAGACTTGATAGGCGTTCCACTGTAGTTGATCCCATAAGTGCTTATGGGCCATCCGTAATTCTTTCCTGCCTTGACAATATTAATTTCATCTCCACCTCTAGGTCCGTGTTCGTGTACCCAAATTTCTTTTCTTTGAGGATGAAAAATCATTCCTTGAGGATTTCGGTGACCGTATGAATAAATAGCTTCTTTAGCTCCTGCAACTCCCACATAGGGATTGTCGCTTGGGATGCTTCCATCATCATAAAAACGATACACCTTACCTCCGTCGCGCTTGATGTCTTGTGGATTGACATCACGTTCGCCTCGTTCTCCAATAGTTAAATAGACATATCCTTTATCGTCAAATTCAATACGCGAACCAAAGTGATGTCCTTTAGTCGTATTTGGAGTTGCCTTGTAAAGTGTCTCCATTTGAATCATTAGTCCACTGACTAATTTAAATCGCACTAATGCTGTATGAGCTCCTTTTTCTTCACCTTCAGTAGAGGAATAACTCATATAGATCCATCCGTTATTCAAATAATCAGGGTGAAGTTCTAAATCCAATAAACCTCCTTGATTATTAGCATAAACTTCTGGAGTGTTTCTTACAATGGTTTTCTTTCCATCTTTAAACAAGATAAGATCACCACCTCTGTCAGTAATCAGCATGGATCCGTCCTTTAAAAAGACCAAGCCCCATGGAGAAATGACATCTTCAACAACTGTTTCAACACGAACTAAATCCACTTTAGAATCGTTGACTAAATTAGGTTGATCTTGAGCGAAATTTGTTGAACTAAAAACAATAAAAAATAGAAGGGTAATAAGGGTTTTACTCATGTTCATAAAAATTTTTGATTAAAGATATAGATTTCTAATTAGTTAGCTTATATTTGCATCCGATAATTCTTCGGGGTGTAGCGTAGCCCGGTTATCGCGCCGCGTTTGGGACGCGGAGGTCGCAGGTTCGAATCCTGCCACCCCGACAAAACAAGGAACCTTTTTAGGTTCCTTTTTTTTTGCTCTTCGATTAATTAGCTAAATTGTAGTTCTTAATCATTAAGAAATGGCTACCAATCAAGATTTTGTGGATTTCATTGTTGATCAAATAAACAATGCCGGTCAAATTAGAACTCTTAAAATGTTCGGTGAATACGGTATTTATTCAGATGATAAAATCTTCGGTCTTATCTGCGACAACAAATTGTTTATCAAACCTACAGAAGCTGGAAGAGTTTTTATTGGTGAAGTAATTGAAGCTCCTGCCTATCCAGGAGCAAAGATGAGTTTCCTGATAGAAAACCAATTGGAAGACAGTGAATGGTTAAGTGAGCTCATCCGTTTGACGGTACGTGAATTACCAGAACCCAAGCCTAAAAAGAAGAAAAGAAAAAGAAATTAGTTAATAATTTCTAACAGCCGCATCGACACTACCGTGTTTTTCAATCAGTTGATTCGCTTGTTCATAGGAAATATTTAAAGCTTCAGCTACATATCGAGTTCCTCTGTCGACTAGTTTGTTGTTGGAAAGCTGCATATGTACCATTCGATTCCCTTTAACTCTTCCTACCTTAATCATATAAGCTGTAGAGATCATATTGAGAATCAACTTTTGAGCTGTTCCGCTTTTCATTCGAGTCGATCCAGTAACATACTCAGGGCCTACCTCTGCTTCGATTGGAAGATCAACTGCTTTGGCTAGTGGAGAACCAGAATTATTGGTAATACAAGCTGTTAAAATTCCCATTTCTCTAGCCTTTTTTACTCCTCCAATCACATAGGGTGTGGTTCCGGAGGCCGCAATACCCACTAGTACATCATTACTATTGATGTCGTATTCCAATAGATCATTCCAGGCTTGTTCTGTGTCGTCTTCCGCAAATTCAACAGCTTTTCGAATCGCTGAATCACCACCTGCAATAATACCGATAACTCTATCAAAAGGCATCCCGAATGTGGGTGGGATTTCAGAAGCATCGACTACACCTAATCTCCCAGAGGTTCCTGCTCCTATATAAAAAAGTCGACCACCATTTTGATAACGATCTACTAAGGCATTGACTAATGGTTCAATTTGGTCAATACAATTTCGGACAACCAAAGACACTTTTTGATCTTCATTATTAATACCTTCGAGAAGTTCTTTTGCTGTTTTTTTATCTAAATCGTTATGGAGTGAATCGGACTCGGTAGTCTTTTTAAAAGCAGTCATTATAATATATGGATATCTAGGTTTTGAAATGCTGACAATTTTGAATCTTTTGGATCTAATTCGGTAATCATTGTATTAATGGCGTTAATATCAGCAGTTTTATACCGTTGTTGCGAATTAAACTTTTCAGAAATTGACAACAATACCGTCTTCTTTGAAGCTTTGATAATTGCCTTTTTCAATTGTACAATATCCCAATCAAACTCAGTTAAACCGTATATAGGATCTACATAACCAGTTCCAATAAAAGAATAATCCAATCGTATTTGAGAAAGATTGTTGATCGCTGAAGCACCGATAGCCATTTGACCATCTTTAAAGAGTTTTCCTCCGATAAATATAACCTCAGCGTTAGGCTTGTTCATCATTTCTAAAGCTACTGGTAAACTGAGCGTGAAACAGGTAATATTTTTTTTAATGGGAATTTGTCTTACAAACTCCATACAAGTCGTACCTCCATCGATTAATATCACTGAACCGTCTTTAACAAGTTCTGCAGCTTTTTTTGCAATAGTTTGCTTTTCTTCAAGGGCGTATATTTCTGTTTGAGGATTGTGACTAACAAATCCAAGAGAAACAGCTCCTCCATGAACTTTTTTAAGACGCTGTTTTTTGTCGAGTTCTTTTACATCTCTGCGAATTGTATCAACAGATACATTGAGATCATCGGCTATATCGGTTAGCAGTATTCTCGAGTGTAGCGCTACTTCTGAAAGGATTTTTTGATGTCGTTCTTCCTTTAACATTCTTGAGTTTTGTACAAATATACAATTTTTTCATTGCAATTATTTTCTGTTTTAAATGTTTAATTATCAAGTTTTTTGCATTTTCTTGCATATTTACTTGCAAAAAACTGCATTATTTGCATTTATTTTCTATATTTGTACCATCAAAACAATCATATGAGTCTCATATATTCAGATAAAGAAAAAAATATCTCTACAGAAGAGGTAAAATTCGAAAAGATTCCTACACTAATCTATCAGGATTCTGATGAAGCTTCAAAACAAATTGCAACGACCATTGTCAAAGCAATCAACGATAAAGTAGCTTTAGGTGAAAATTTTGTTTTAGGATTGGCGACAGGCTCATCTCCTATAAAAATATACGATTACCTCATCGAAGCATATCAAAACAAAGAAGTAAGTTTTAAAAACGTATATACTTTTAATCTCGATGAGTACTATCCAATGCAAGCTGAATCCATTCACTCCTATGTGAGATTCATGAAGGAACACTTATTTGATCATATCGATATTCCAAAGGATCACATTCATATTCCCGATGGAAGTTTGGAGCGAGATCAAATAAAAGCATTTTGCGAAGCGTACGAAGAAAAAATTACCGATTTAGGTGGAATTGACATTCAACTACTTGGTATTGGTAGAACAGGTCATATTGGATTTAACGAACCTGGATCTTCTATGCAATCAAAGACGAGATTGATTCGCTTGGATAAAATTACAAGACTTGATGCAGCTTCCGACTTCTTTGGTCAAGAAAACGTACCCTCTAAAGCTATTACCATGGGAGTTGGAAGCATTATGCAATCCAAACATATTATCATCGTAGCATGGGGAGAAGGAAAATCTGCCGTTGTGAAAGCTTCAATAGAAGGCCCAATCATTGAAAGTATTCCAGCTACCTTTTTACAAGAGCATCCGAGTTGTACCTTCATAGTTGACGATGCTGCTTCATCAGATCTTACGAGAATTAAAACACCATGGCTTGTCAAAGACTGTCAATGGGATGATAAATTAATTAAAAAAGCTACTATTTGGCTATCTGAGAAGGTCAATAAAGCCATTCTTAAATTGACTAATGAAGATTACAATGAATACGGAATGGGTAATCTTGTAGCTGAAAAAGGATCTGCAGAAGACATCAATTTATTGGTCTTCAATGCTCTACAAAGAACTATCACTGGTTGGCCAGGTGGAAAGCCCAATGCAGATGACAGCAATAGACCGGAACGCAGGGATCCATTCCCAAAACGCTCTGTCATCTTTAGTCCTCATCCTGATGATGATGTGATTTCTATGGGAGGCACCCTTCTAAGACTTGCAGATCAAGGAAATGAAGTACACGTTGCTTATCAAACTTCTGGTAATATTGCTGTATTTGATGATGAAGTAATTCGATTTATGGATTTTGCGAGAGATATGATGCCTGATAATAAAGAACTCAAAGATGAGTACGAACGGATCACTCAAATACTCAAAAATAAAAAAGTTGGAGAGGTTGATACTCCTCTAGTTCAAGACTACAAAGGAAATATCAGAAAAGGTGAAGCTTTAGCAGCTTGTAGAGCTTCTGGTGTGAAGGAGAGCAATGCTCACTTCTTAAACCTTCCATTTTATGAAACAGGAGCTGTAAAGAAGAAACCACACTCTAAAGAAGACGTTAAAATCACATACGATTTACTCAATAAAATTAAACCTCATCAAATTTTTGCCGCAGGAGATTTATCTGATCCACACGGAACACACAGAGTTTGTTTGAGTATCATTTTTGAAGCAATCGATCAATTGATCGCAGATAATGTTTCATGGATTAAAGATTGTTATATCTGGCTTTATAGAGGTGCTTGGCAAGAATGGGATGTTTCAGAAATTGAAATGGCAGTTCCAATTGGACCAAGAGACTTATCTAGAAAGAGAAACGCAATTTTCAAACACCAATCACAAAAAGACAGAGCGATGTTCCCTGGATCTGATGAGCGTGAATTTTGGCAACGATCAGAAGACAGAAACAGAGCGACAGCAAGTCGTTACGATGCACTAGGACTAGCAGAGTACGAAGCAATCGAAGGTTTTGTTCAATATTTTCCTAAATAAATGTTGTAAGTTTAAGTTTGGTAGCGGTAGGCTGAAACCCTCTTCAGCCTGCCGTTTTTTATTTAGGGCAAATACACTTTTCCCGCACAGCAATCTCTTAAGGCTCCGGTAACTGAACTAAGACAATTGTTTTGGTTTAATTCTTTTAACAAGCCCATAAAACCAAAAATCAGAGCTTCTTTATAAGATATGAGCTCTTTGTCAGGAAGCACTACTTCCACACTGGGACCTAATCCTTTTCGCATCAATTCAATCAAGTAGTCATTATAAGCTCCTCCTCCAGTGACTAAGAGTTTCGAACTCTCGGCTGTATGGTGTTCTTTGATGGTTTTCACCAGCTGATAGGCGATGTGAATACAAGCTGTATGCAAAAGATCCTCAATTGCTAATGGGGATGAATCAAAAAGAGGTTTCACCTCTTGTGTAAACCATTCATATCCGATTGATTTAGGTCCGTCTTGACTGTAAAAATCCAACTCGTTCAATTGATTTAAAAGACTAATATCCAAACTTCCACTTCGAGCAAGATGACCTTGACTGTCGTATTCCATTCCTATTTTTTGACTCAAATAATTGAGTAACATATTGGCGATACTCACATCAAAAGCCTTTCGAACGCCATGTTGATCTTCAAATGAAATATTGCTAATACCACCTAGATTTAAACAGAATTCATATTCTGAAAATAACAATTGATCACCTATGGGAACCAATGGTGCGCCTTGACCTCCTAAACTCACGTCGAGTGTTCTAAAATCACAGATGGTTTTAATTCCAGTTTGTGTAGCAATTTGAGCACCATCACCTATCTGAACCGTAATCCCTTGATCTGGCCTATGATGTACCGTATGTCCATGAGAGGCGATTAAATCGACCTCTAGCTTGTTAGATTCAACAAAGATTTTGAGTTGCTTTCCAATCCATCTCCCAAATTCCAGATTGAGCTTTTTCAACTCTTGCTCTGGCAATTCAATTGATTCTTTGAGTTGCTGTTTAAATTTTTGATCGTACTCAATACACTGGGCATGATCGATACTGTATTTCCAACTGTTTTCTGATTTTGTAAAGGTACAGTAAGCGATATCCAAACCATCGAGTGAGGTTCCAGACATCAATCCGATAACGCGATATGATTTCATAGGTTGAAGGTAAAAAAAATTAGCCTAGATAATGCTGCCTAATTTTATATCTTTGAAGTAAAAGAGCGCCCATGTTAATTATTGGAATTGCAGGAGGAACTGGAAGTGGAAAAACCACGGTCGTCAATCAAATCACTGACGAATTATCCACTTTAGATGTAGGAGTCATCTCACAAGACTCCTATTATAACGATTTGTCACATCTAAATATGGAGGAGCGAAGAAAGGTTAATTTTGACCATCCTTCCTCTATAGATTTCAAGTTACTTGAAGAGCACTTAAACATGCTCAAAGAAGGAAAATCGATTAAACAACCCCACTACTCTTTTGTAGAACACAACAGAACAGGGGCATACACCAAGGTCGTTCCAACAAAGGTTTTAATTGTAGAGGGAATTCTCATTATGACGGATCCAAAACTTAGATCGCTTTACGATATTAAAATATTTGTACATGCTGATTCTGACGAGCGCCTAATTCGAAGACTCAAAAGAGATACTAGAGAACGAGGAAGGGATGCAGAGGAAGTTCTGAGTTGGTATCAAAAAAATCTCAAGCCGATGCACGATGAATTTATAGAGCCTACCAAGGAATTTGTGGACATCATTATTCCCAACAACAGATATAATACAGTAGCAATCGATATCGTCAAAACGATAATAAACAATAAACTGCTCAATGTTTAAAAAGATAAAGTCTTTAAGAGCTAAGAAATGGTTTGCAGTATTGAGCAATTCATACGTCTTGATCTTGACCATTTTTGCTATTTGGATGTTGTTTTTCGACACCAATTCTCTTTTAATACAAAGAGAGCTCAACAAGCAAATCAATGAACTTGAAGAGCAACGAGATTATCTTAAAAAGGAATTAGCAAAAGATTCTGCAACAGTAAGGATGTTATCTTCGGATAAGGCCATTGAAAAATTTGCCAGAGAGCATTTTTATTATCAGAAAAAAAATGAGGAAGTCTACCTCATTGAATTTAAAGACAGTATCAAAAACAAATTAGATGAGTAAACTTGAAATTGATAATCGTTTTTCTAAGCTGAATCCTTCGGCCTGGAAACAAATGATTCAATTTCAACTAGAGGGTGAGGATTACGCCCAGCAAATGATTTTTCACAGCCTAGAAGGAATCGACATCAAACCCTTTTACACTGAAGAAGACCTTAATCAATCTATCGATTTTCCTAAAAGTGATTGGTCTATTGAGGAATCTATTGCTGTTTATCAGGATGTAGAAGCCAACAAACTAGCTCTTGAAGCGATTGATCTAGGATCAGAATCCATTCACTTTAAGGTCTTTACTCCTAATTGCAACTTCAATCTACTGGTCGAGGGTATTGATTTGAACACTATAAAGGTTCATTTATGCCTTCAACAACTCAGCGAAGAACTGATCGATCGAATTGTTTCTTCTCAGTTAAAACAAGTTGTTTTTAGCATTGATCCGCTGTCAAAATTCTATGTAACTGGTAATTGGTATTTGAATCAAAAAAGTGATTTAAAACTTCTGACCACATTTTTAGAATTAATAGAACAAGGTTTTCAGCCGAGTTTGGAACTCGATAATTACAGCATCGCTGAGGCTGGAGCGAACAATGTATATCAAATAGCAATAGTCCTTGCTCATCTTGCTGAATACTTACATTATTTTGAAGCTGAAAACAAACTTCACCTCCTTAAAAGAGTTACTATCAAACTAGGTGTGGGAACTCATTTTTTCTTTGAAATTGCAAAAGTTAGGGCCTTGCGTTTATTGATTCCTAGTCTGCTAGAGGCTTTCGATGTGGAAATTTCATACGATCTATCTTCTAAAACGAGTTCGCGTTATTACACAGCTTATAATTCAGTTCAAAATCTGGTGCGTTCTTCAAATTCACTGCTTTCCTCTGTACTTTCAACTGCCGATACTGTTTCAGGAATTGCTCATGACAGTTTGATCTACAATTCCAACAAAAGCAGTAACCGACTCATCAGAAATCAACTCTTATTGCTCAAGAATGAAGCAGGTTTAAACGAGCATCAAGATGCTGCCAACGGTTCGTATTACATCAACTATCTAACCGAACAATTTTCTCAAAAGGCACTTGGAATATTTAAGCTCATTGAAAAGAATCAAGGTTTATTATTTCAACTCAAAAACGGCAGTATTCAAAAAGAAATTGAGAAACAACATCTAAAAGAACTCGAACTTTACAAAGCAAATAAAGAGGTGCTCATTGGAGCAACTGCTTTTAAAGACAAAAGGGAGCGCCTAAAAAAAGTAGCAGAACGAAAACCCTTTCTAGTAAAGAAATCTAGAAAAACAGCAATTATTCCTATTGTAAAAAGAAGAATCGCTTCCTATTGGGAAGAAAAAAGATGGAATCATGAGTAGAAGGTCACTACAACATATAGAACCGGTATACCCTAAGAGTTCCTCTAAAAAAAGGTTTGATCACCAAGGATATGGAGCGGGAAGTCCTCCCTATCTCAGAGGTCCTTATGCGAGTATGTACCTCAAAAAACCTTGGACGATTCGACAATACGCTGGTTTTTCAACTGCTGAAGAATCCAATGAATTTTACAAAAACAATTTAAGAGGTGGACAAACAGGGCTTTCTGTAGCCTTTGATCTTCCTACTCACAGAGGGTACGACAGTGATTTTAAAAACATCTATGCCGATGTAGGTAAATCTGGGGTTGCAATTGACAGTATTGAGGATATGGAAATGCTATTCGATGGAATTTCACTGAAAGATATCTCCGTATCCATGACCATGAATGGTGCTGTTCTACCAATAATGGCATTCTATATCTGCTGTGCACTCAATCAAGGAGTACCCTTAAATGAACTCAGAGGCACCTTACAAAATGATATTCTCAAGGAATTTATGGTGAGAAACACCTATATCTACCCTGAGAAGGCATCGATGAAAATCGTTTCTGATATCATTTCCTATTGTAGTGAACGCATGCCCAAATTCAATCCAATCAGTATTTCTGGTTACCATATGTTAGAGGCTGGAGCCCCTGCTGAAATAGAATTAGCCTATACCCTAGCCGATGGATTAGAATATGTAAAAACAGCTTTAGACACAGGAATGAAAATCGATGATTTTGCTCCTCGTCTCTCCTTCTTTTTTGGAATTGGAATGGATCACTTTACTGAAATTGCCAAATTGAGAGCCGCTCGTGTTCTATGGGCTCAACTGATGAGTGAATTCAATCCTGAGAATCCAAAATCGCTGATGCTTCGAACCCATTGTCAAACAAGTGGTTGGAGTCTTACCGCTCAAAATCCTTTAAACAATATTTGTAGAACCTCACTAGAGGCTGCTGCTGCTGCCTTTGGAGGAACTCAATCGCTTCACACCAATGCCCTTGACGAGGCGATGACTTTACCGACCCCTCAAACGGCAAAGATTGCCAGAGACACTCAATTACACTTACAACTAGAAACCAAAATCACTAAAACTGTTGATCCATTTGGAGGTTCTTATGTGGTGGAACAGCTTACTGATGATCTCATTGAAAAAGCTTCAAAACTAATTGAATCTATTATCAATGCAGGTGGAATGACTCAATTTATAGCATCTGGAGCTCCTAAAGAGCGAATCGCCAAAGCAGCAATTGAAAAACAAGCTCAAATTGACAGCGGTAAAACTCTCATTATTGGACTGAACTCTTTTACTACAGATGCTGATGAGAGTATAAAAATATTAAAGGTCGATGGTACAAAAGTGCGCAAACAACAAGTGGAACGTATTCAAGAGCGCAAAAGGTCAAGGTCAACTAAATTAGTTGAAGAGGCCTTAGAACAATTGTATTTAGGAGCCAAAAACAACACTGACAATCTTTTAGAACTCAGTGTTATCGCAGCACAAAATGGTGCTACCCTAGGTGAAATGAGCTATGCCTTAGAACGAGTTTACGGTCGATACTCCGCTGTAGCACATCCGATAAAAGGAGTGTACCTCTCAGGAGTAAAAGACAGTAAAGACTATTTAGAGGTGAAAGAACAATTAAAAGACTATATATCAAAAAAAGGTCGCGCACCTCGGCTTTTAATGTCAAAAATGGGACAAGATGGCCACGATAGAGGTTATGGGGCCGTAGCATCCGCATTAGAAGATTTGGGATTTGAAATTCATATGACCCCTCTTTTTCAACTTCCCGAAGAAGTTGCAAAAAAGGTAGTCGAATTAGACGTAGATGCTGTATCCATGACCAGTTTAACAGCAGCACATAGTAGCTTGATTCCAGAACTTAAAAGCTCTTTACAAAAACAGAAGTCACAAGCCCTAGTCATACTAGGAGGCATTATCCCGAAAAGCGATTACACTGAACTTCACAATAAAGGAGTGGATCTCATATTTGGTCCAGGTACCAATATTTTAAAAGCAGCTTCTCTTATTTTAAAACAGCTATAAGCTTCTCTATCAACAAGGGAAATCAAACAATTTTAATTTCTTTAGTAAATTTTATACTGCTGTTAACAAATAACCTTTTTATAGCAGCGTATTTAATTGTATTTTTATCCGCAAATCATTAGTTCTATGGGCAAAATTATTGCTATCGCAAATCAAAAGGGTGGAGTTGGCAAAACAACTACAACTGTCAATTTAGCTGCTTCTTTAGGGGTTCTAGAAAAGAAAGTACTCCTCATTGATGCGGATCCTCAGGCTAATGCAACCTCAGGATTAGGCATCGATGTGCAAGAGGTTGAATTGGGAACCTATCAGCTTTTAGAACATACGATTTCAGCGCAGGAAGCTATTGTTTCTACGAATTCTCCAAATGTCGATATCATTCCTGCTCATATTGATTTAGTAGCGATTGAAATAGAATTGGTCGACAAGCAGTACAGAGAATACATGCTCAAAGAAGCTTTGAAGCCGATTGTTGACAGCTATGACTATATTCTCATCGACTGTGCACCATCTTTAGGTTTACTGACCTTGAATGCCTTGACGGCAGCGCATTCAGTTATCATTCCGATTCAATGTGAATACTTTGCACTTGAGGGACTAGGAAAGCTATTGAACACCATTAAGAGTGTTCAAAAACTTCACAATCCTAACTTAGACATTGAAGGATTATTACTCACCATGTTTGACAGTAGACTTCGACTATCCAATCAAGTAGTCGATGAAGTCAATACGCACTTTAGTGAAATGGTTTTTAAAACCATCATTCAACGAAATGTTCGATTGAGTGAAGCTCCGAGTTATGGAGAAACCATCATCAAATACGACGCTAGTAGTACTGGAGCAAATAATTATCTAAAATTAGCTCAAGAACTACTTTCAAATAATAGTTAAAATGGCAAAAGCAACAAAGAAACAGGCTTTAGGAAGAGGATTATCAGCCTTATTAAACGATCCAAAAAACGATATCAATACAGTATCAGATAAGAATGCAGATCAGTTAGTAGGGAATGTCATTGAATTGGATTTAAACTGTATCAGTGTCAATCCACATCAACCTAGAACCAATTTCGATCAAACTGCTATCGAGGAATTAGCCTCCTCTATTAAAGAATTGGGAATTATTCAACCCATTACAGTTCGCAAATTAAAGTTTAATTCCTACGAGCTCGTCTCAGGAGAACGTCGTTTTAGAGCTTCTAAATTCGCAGGTCTAAGCAGTATTCCTGCCTATGTAAGAATTGCAAACGATCAGGAATCTCTAGAAATGGCTCTTGTTGAAAATATTCAAAGACAAGATCTCGATCCTATTGAAATTGCTCAATCTTATCAACGATTGATCGAGGAGGTCAATCTTACTCAGGAAGAAATGAGTAAACGAGTTGGAAAGAAAAGATCTACGATCTCCAATTATTTGAGATTGCTCAATTTAGATCCCTTAGTTCAAATGGGAATTCGCGATGGATTCATCTCTATGGGACACGGTAAAGCCATTATTAATTTTGAAGATCCTCAGCAACAAATAGACCTCTACAATACCATTGTTTCAAAAAAACTATCGGTAAGAGAAACCGAACGCGAGGTTCAAAAAATCAAAGCAGGTCCTAATGCAAAACCAGCCAAGGCAGATACTCCTCAAGAAATTAAAGACTTGAGCAAAGCCTTTGAATCTCAGTTAAATTCAAAAGTTAAAATTACTTATGCCTCTGGTAAGGGTAAGATTGAAATAGGATTTACTTCAGAGGAAGAACTCAACCAAATCAAAAAATCAATTTTAGGTGAATAACCAGCTTCTTCTACTTATCTTCTTTCTCATTCTTGGCAATTTAAGCCTTGCTCAGGATTCAGAATCGGTGTATATGATGAGTAATGAAAAAAAGAAAAAAGAAGAAAAATTAGAAGGGTTTGAGAGTGGTGACTATCAAAAGATGAATCCTTTAGCACCTGCTAAAGCAGCTTTTTATTCAGCAGTATTACCTGGATTAGGTCAGGCCTACAACAAGCGCTATTGGAAAATTCCTCTTGTCTATGCCGCTATTGGAAGTACTGCTTATGCCTATGTAAATAACAATAAAGTTTATCACAAATTTAGAGATGCCTTTAAGTCGAGACGTATGGGATTTACTACAGATCCCTATTACGATTTAAACGACTCAGGAATTGTGATTGGACAACCTGATGTTTCTGACAGTTCCTTACAAACTGCACAAGAACGCGCTCAGGAAGCTAGAGATTTTTCACTGGTTCTCACCATAGGGATGTATGCCTTAAATATTATTGATGCCAATGTGGATGCTCACTTAAAACAATTTAATGTCAATGAAGATCTCAGTTTGGATTACCATCCTGATCTGATCATCAATCCAGTCACAAATACTCCCGTATTGGGATTGACTGTTAACTTAACTTATTAGAACATGAAGATTGCCTTATTAGGATATGGAAGAATGGGAAAAATGATTGAAGGAATCGCTTTAAATCGAGGACATGAAATACCCATTATTGTAGATACCGATCAGGAAGTAGACTTGACCTCAGTTGATGTCGCCATCGACTTTAGTATGCCTTCAGCGGCCTTTGATAATATTGTCAAATGTATGGACGCAGGTATTCCTGTGATCAGTGGAACAACAGGATGGCTGGATCGTTACGATGAAGCGGTTACCTACTGTAAGGATAAAAACGGAGCCTTTATGTATGCTTCTAATTATTCTCTCGGAGTTAATTTATTCTTCAAACTCAATCGTATTCTTGCAAAGCTAATGGCTCCCTATAAGGAGTACACTACTGAACTTACTGAAATTCACCACACTAAAAAATTAGATGCTCCTAGTGGAACTGCTATTACATTAGCAGAAGGAGTAATTGAAGCTGGAAATTACGATAAGTGGAAACTCGATGCCACTGAAAAAGACTTACTTTCTATTCATTCCATAAGAGAAGGAGAGGTTCCTGGAACTCATACTGTCAGTTATAAAACAGAGGTGGATTCCATCGATATCACTCATACTGCACACAACAGGGAGGGATTTGCTCTTGGTGCCGTAATTGCAGCTGAATGGATTATAGGTAAAACGGGGGTCTTCTCAATGGAAGACGTTATTGATCAAAATTAGAAGTTATGAATGGACTACAGTGGCTATTGTTTATTGGAATTATTCAACTAATTCACTTCGGTGGAACTTATAAACTCTATCAAAAAGCAGGAAGAAAATCATGGGAAGCTCTAGTTCCCATTTACAACGCCTATATCTTGATGAAAATCATCGGAAGACCTACTTGGTGGGTCATTCTACTTTTTATCCCTATCATCAACTTATTGATGTTTCCAGTGGTATGGATTGAAACCATTAGGTCTTTTGGCAAAAACACTCAAAAAGACACCTGGCTAGTAGTTCTTACTCTAGGACTCTACACCTATGCTGTAAACAATAGCGATGTTAGTTATGTAGAGAATCGAAGCTTAAACCCCAGAACTGCTTTAGGTGAATGGGTCAGTTCAATTGTCTTTGCTATTGTTGCAGCGAGTATTGTTCACGCTTATTTTATTCAACCCTTTGTGATTCCAACTGGTTCTTTAGAACGCACCCTTCTCGTGGGAGACTTTCTACTTGTGAGCAAGTATCACTACGGAGCCAGAGTTCCAATGACTCCCATTGCTGCTCCTATGGTTCACGACACCTTGCCAATTATAGGAACAAAATCATATCTCAAGAAACCGCAACTCCCCTATTTGCGCTTACCTGGAATAACTTCTCCAAAACGCAATGACAAGGTAGTCTTTAACTGGCCTATCGACACCGTGCGTTTCTTTAGAGATCCCTCCAATATTAGAGTTGACAAACCTATTGACAAAAAATCAAATTATGTCAAACGTCTTGTGGGTCTGCCTGGTGATCAATTCTCCATTATCGATGGAAAAATACATATCGATGGTGAGCCTCTTGTATTGGATGAACGTGCAAAACCACAAATCAATTATACGATCTATGCCCAAAAAGGAGTGTCCTCTAAATTATTGATCGAAGCAGGCGTAAAAGAGTTCATGCGAACCTACAGTACCCAGAACCTCAACCAAACACAGGCTAATGCCCTGTATATGTCAGGACACGGAGTGTACAACAATCCTAATGGAAACGGCTATCTAATCACTACCATGAGTTCAGGGATTGATCCCAATCTAATTCGTTCTCAGGGATTAGCTCTTTCTGAAATCATCGACAAAGAGCGCAATGCAAGTCTGACCGAGCAAATGGCTCAAAAGCTTCTATCCTATTCAAGTATTGATTCAGTTGTCAAACAGCTACAGCCCAAGGGACAATTTGATGCCAGCATATACCCTCATTCGAGAAGACTTCCCTGGAACGTAGATCAAATGGGACCTTTTACCATCCCTTCAAAAGATTTTGAAATTGAGCTCAATCCAACTAATATAGATCTCTATAAGGAAGTTATTACTCAGTACGAGGGACATGAATTATCTCAAAATGGAACTCAAGTTCTAATCGATGGTGAAACTACTACTTCCTATCGTTTTGAAAAAGACTACTATTGGATGATGGGAGATAATCGACATAACTCAGAGGACAGTAGGTATTGGGGGTTTGTACCTGAGGATCACATCTTAGGAAAACCCATATTTATTTGGATGAGTATCGATGGTATTAACGATGGTATTTCCAATTGGAAGATTCGTTGGGATCGCGTTTTCACCACTGTTGACGGCGAAGGAACGCCTCGATCATATTTTAAACACTTCTTGGCAATCCTAATACTAGGTTACGGTGTCGATTATTATCGAAAGCGCAAAAAGAACAAAAAAGCACAATAGTTCCTAGATGTATCTCCACCCTGCATACTTGCCCAATATCGCCAACTTAGCCTTAATGGCTCAGGAAGAAATTATCTGGGATATATCTGGTAATTTTCAAAAGCAAACCTACAGAAACAGGACCTTTATCGCTACTGATCAAGGTAAATTGCTCTTGAGTATTCCAGTGATTCACAAGGGAAAAAGCGGTCATCAAAACTATAAAGACATTCTAGTTGACCACAGTCAACCTTGGATGCGAACCCATTGGAGAGGAATTGAAACAGCCTATCGTACCTCTCCCTTTTTTGAATATTACGAGCACTATTTCAAACCGCTCTTTGAAGAACAAGAACGCTATTTAATAGACTTTAACTTAAAGAGTATAGAGATTTTATTAAACTGCCTTCAACTCCCCATGCCTCAAAAGCAGAACGAAACCTATATCAAAGATTTAGATCCCAGTATCGATAGGCGTTTTCTTATTGATGCTAAAAGAAATCTTGAATATAATTCCACTGAATACCATCAGGTTTTTAGTGATAAGCACGGCTTTATAGGGAATCTTTCAGCATTGGACCTCATCTGTAATGAAGGTCCCTCTGCGGCTGCCTATCTTAAGAATGAAGCACTTGATTTTTAATGGAAGTTCTTCGCTTTTTAGCCCACTACGGCATTCACTTAATCGCTCCCATTGGAATTGCTTTTTTCTATTACAGAAGTAATTTTAAAAACGCACTGTTCGTTCTATGGGCGGGTATTTTAATCGATATCGATCATGTGATAGCTGATCCCATCTTTGATTCCATGAGATGTTCTATTGGATTTCATCCACTTCACAGCTATTGGATGATTGGAGCCTACCTATTATTAGCCTTTGTTCCCAAAACAAGATTGATTGGACTAGCCTTGTGTGTTCATATTCTAGCTGACACTGTAGACTGTTTGTTTTTATAAGCTAAGCGTAGAACTTATAGGATAGTGATCCGAAAACGACACATCAAAGTTTTGGTGATCCACTACCTCTAAACGATCATCTGTAAGTATAAAATCAATTCTCATGGGAAAGAGTTTAAAATCAAAACTTCTTCCAAATCCACTTCCTCGTTCTATAAAACTGTCATTCATTTTTCCTTTAATAAGGCGATAAACTCTTGAAAACTGCGTATTGTTAAAATCACCTGTGACGATGTTGAAATGAGAAGATGCATCGATTTCAGATCGAATAAGCGCTGCCTGCTCTTCCTGTTTTGAAAACATGGATGACATTCTTTTAAGCAGTCGTTTAGGTTCTTGATTGCTGATCGCATTGGGATCAGAAACCCCTAAAGACTGTAAGTGAACATTAAAGACTCTAAGCGTATAGTTAGCAACCTGAAGATCTGCATACAAGGCAGCGTTATTACTCGATTCAAAATCGAGCACCTTAAAATCCTTAATAGGATACTTAGAAAAGATGGCTTGTATTGATTTATTATTGTCCTCTTTGCTAAACACCTGATAGGGATACTCCTCAAAGGCGTCTTTATAATCCATATCAAATTCTTGCAAACACAGAACCTCTGGATGCTGCTCATTGATAAAATGAATGATTTCATCGGGAATATTCTCATCATCCATCCAATCGTACTTATTAAAAAGTCTAGTGTTATAGGTCATTATATCAATAGAGTGCGAAGGAACGAGTTCGGTCTTAGGCTCTATTTGATAAAAAGAATCGAATACTAAAAGACCGATCACAATAAGGGAAAGGGAAATTACAAAGTGTTTTTTCGCCTTGTAAATCCAGTAGATACAAAAGAATATATTGACGATGAACAACAGTGGTATTCCCAAGCTTACCACTGCTAAAATCGGAACGATTTTTAAAGGTACGTAGGGTATGATAAATGAAAGCACAAAGAATACTGCAACAACTAAGTTGAGCAAGTAGATGAATTTATTCAAAAATCGCTTTAACATAACTACTGTTTTCCAGCTCTAAACAAAAAGTCTTTTTCAGCCTTTGAAAGCGACTCATATCCAGAGTTAGAGATCTTATCTAAGATAGCATCTATTTTCTTTTGATGCTCATCCTTACTAATCGGTTCATTTTTATTGGGTTTTGTATTACGATGTACTGTTCTTAGTGGAGTAGACTTCTTAAATAGAGATTCAAAATAGGCAAAAAAAGAACTTCCGATGTCTTTAGAAGACTGAATACGACGAGCGTATAAAAAACCTAAATAAGCACCTCCTAAATGAGCGATATGCCCACCTGCATTTCCATTGGGTATTTGAACTAAATCCAAGAGCACTAAAAACAATCCTACATACCACAACTTGATTTTAAAACTAAAAAAATGAAGCAGATAGTTCGGACTATAAGTCGAAAGAAAGATCAAAAGTGCCATAACCGCAGCTGAAGCACCGATTAGGGATGAATTCATCCCCATAAAGGCTGGAAACAATTGATAACTCACCAGATAGAACAGTGCACCAAAAAAACTACCTAAAAGGTATACGCGAATAAAATAGCGCTTGTCAAATAGGTTTAGGAACATTTTTGAGATTCCCCACAAGAGAATCATATTCCAAAATAGATGCGAAAAATCCAAGTGAAAAAAAGAATAGGACAGCAACGTCCATGGCTTATAGATCAATTCACCTAATTGTTGGGATAGCTCAAACCAACTCAAAAGACTATTAGTCGGGAACGAAAAGAGAAAAGGAATCAATCGAAGCAGCAAATAGACAATGAAATTTGCAACTATGAATCGCTCTGCAATTGAGGCTCTTTTCCAAGCGGTCTTTATCTCGTATGCTAATCCCATCGACGATTGTTAAATTGGTTTCTCTTCCAATACCAAGCCATAATAAAGCCAATAAGCGCACCACCAACATGAGCAAAATGAGCAATACCAGATCCAAAAATACTGTAACCAGTGACCCCTGAAAACAAATCGAGACCAATTAATGCTGGAATAAAATACTTAGCCTTTATAGGAACTGGAACAAACATCAAAAAGAGTTTTGACTCAGGAAAAGCCATTCCAAAAGCTACTAAGACACCGTAAATGGCACCTGAAGCTCCAACTGCAGGAGTGTTCATAGCGCTTAGAAAATTATCGATCACTGAAGCATCTGCCATTGAATACCAGTTGGTGTTATACCTTCCGCTACTGACGAGCTCTAGGGCCTGATTGACATCAACTCCTTGACTCCCCAATGCTTCCAAAGCCTGGTGAACATACAAATAATTAACTCCTGTATGCAATAGAGCAGCTCCAATTCCAGCAGAAAAGTAAAAGAACAAAAACTTTTGTCTTCCCCACATCTGTTCTAAAGGCGTTCCAAATGCAAAGAGCGCATACATATTGAAAAAAATATGCATCAGGCCTCCATGCATAAACATATGAGTTACAAATTGCCAAATCCCGAAGTGTTCATTCTTAGGAAACCACAATGAAAACCATCCATAAAGTAGATCTCCAAAAAGAGCTGTCCCTATATAGAAAATAATATTGATAATTATTAAATGCTTAACGGTATCGGTTATATTGTTCATTGAAAGTAATTTGTTGACAATTCTTGAGTATTAATATTTTTAAAGGTCAATCGATTAAAAGGACTCAGTTGAGGCTCCTTACAAGAGAATAAATCGTTGACCAAAGCGAGTTGCTCCTCTCTAGAAAGCTCATCCCCAGTTCGTATACTACCTGACTTAGCCAGAGCCTTTGCCAAAATATCTGATTGCGAAAAATGACTTCCCGACTCCTCCTCTTTATACGCCTTGAGCATCGTTTTTAAGATATCTTCTAACTGTTCTGCCCTAAAGAGCACAGGTAAGGATTTGAGTTGTAATTGCTGATCTTCAATTGTAAAATCAAAACCGATTTGCTGAAGATAAGGCGTTAATTCTTCGAGCAATCGCAACTCTGGCAATTCAAAATCAATGAGAATTGGAAAAATCAAGGCTTGACTCATTCCCTCATCGAGTGTAATACAACTCAGTAATCGCTCGTAAAGAACGCGTTGATGCGCTCTTTGTTGATGAATAACGATCATTCCAGACTTGTTCTTGGAAATGATGAATTTCTTATCCAATTGAAAACAGGTCACTGCTTGATTGTAATCTTCATTAGTCGATAGCAACTGAGTTCCTAAATCAGAATTTATTTCTTCGCTTGCGGTCTGAACTCCTGCGTATAGTCCTTCCCATGATTGTTCCTTTTTATAAGAAGTGGTGCTAAATGATGATTTATAAGAGGGCGTACTGTTCTTGAACTTGGAATCCTCCTCAAAAGGATTAAAGCTTTTGTCCACTGTTACTTTTGGAATCACAGCTGATTTATTCTTGTAATCGTAGGGAGTTTGAAGGTTTTGATCAGTTTCAAAATCCAAACTAGGAGCCACGTTAAATTGACCTAAACTGTGCTTAACAGCAGAACGAAGAATGGCGTAAATACTGTGATCGTCTTCAAACTTTACCTCTGTCTTTGTCGGGTGGATATTGACATCTACAGATTTGGGATCCACCTCAATATCGATAAAATAACCGGGGTAACTATCAGCTTTGATAAGCCCTTGATAGGCATCACTAACAGCCTTGTTTAAATAAGGACTCTTGATATAGCGTTGATTGACAAAGAAGTATTGACTTCCCCTAGTCTTTTTGGCAGCCTCTGGTTTTATTACAAAACCGGATAACTTTAAAAGAGGGGTTTGTTCCTCAATGGGAACTAATTTATCGTTCATCTTATTGCCAAATATCTGTACAATTCGTTGACGTTTATTGGAAGGTTTTAATTGAAACAAAGCCTTCCCATTGGAAAAAAGCGAAAATTCAATATCGTTGTGTACCAGTGCTACTCTGTGAAATTCATCGATAATATGATTGAGTTCAATTCGATCTGACTTTAAAAAATTTCTACGGGCTGGAATATTGTAAAACAGATTTTTTACGCTGATCAGTGTCCCCTGTTTACAAATGGTGTCTTCTAAATCCTTTTGAGCTCCTCCGTCGATAATGAGTTGAGTACCCAATTCTACATCCTCACATTTAGTCTTTAAACTCACTTGAGCAACTGCTGCAATTGAAGCTAGTGCCTCGCCTCTAAAACCTTTAGTCATAATTGCAAAGAGGTCCTCAGATGTTTTGAGTTTTGAGGTAGCGTGTCTTTCAAAACAAAGCGCTGCATCTTCTGGGTTCATCCCCTTACCATTGTCTTGAACTTGAATAAGACTCTTTCCAGCGTTTTCAATGTGTAAATCAATCTTAGTGGCTCCTGCATCAATAGCGTTTTCGAGCAATTCTTTAACAACTGAAGAGGGTCGTTGAACCACTTCTCCTGCTGCTATTTGATTTGCTACATGAGGATCTAAACGCCTTATATCTCCTGCCATTATTGAATAAATTGAATAAAACCACTTTGAACAGCAGCATAAAACATTAAAAATAAGAAGATGAGAATCACAAAGAATCGAATCCTTCTATTTTTATCCTGAGCCTGTGATTTTTTTCTACGCCAATCCTCTCTAAAAGATCGAGCAGCATTTCTTCGAAAGTAATCTTTAGAATCCTGAGAAGTATTCTCTCTAGCCTCTTTATCACGCTGTAAACGCTCAATGCGTTCTTTGCGCTCATTGTAGTAACGAGGTTCGTAGCTATAGGTTCTATTCTTCTGTTGCTTAAATAAAGTAGGTAGTCTCATAATTGATGATTCCATCAAAAATACTTAAAATCACCTTCTTTAACGACTAAAGAATTATAAAAATTGTTAACAATCTTAAGAAAGTTGGGCCATTTTAATGGCAGCTACTGCAGCTTCTACTCCTTTGTTTCCGTGTTTACCTCCAGAGCGATCTTTAGCCTGTTGAAGCGTATTGTCTGTAAGAACACAAAAGATGACTGGAACATCGGTTTGCGTATTGAGATCCATAATCCCCTGAGCCGTAGCTTGACACACAAAATCAAAATGCTTGGTTTCTCCTTGAATCACCGATCCAATTGCGATCACTGCATCTGGTGCGTGTTTGTGAATCATTTTTTTACTACCGTGTGCCAATTCAAAACTACCAGGTACCTGATAGGTGTGAATATTATCTTCTTTGACACCTTCATTGACAAGTGTTTGATAAGCGCCTTGATAGAGTGCTGAAGTAATCTCTTCGTTCCACTGAGAAACAACAATCCCAATGCGAAGTGAAGAAGCATCTTCTAATTCACCTGAATTGTAATCGGAAAGATTTTTGAGTGCAGTTGCCATGACTATTCTAACATCCCTATATAAGCTTCAGCTAAATTTGCTTCTGAAGTACCTACATAGTTCGATTTCAATTGATCGAAATAGCTAGCAGCCCCTGATCGATCTCCTAATTCTAAAGCAGTAACTCCAGCTTTGTACAAGAATTTAGGAGTTGAAAAATCATTGGTATTCACACTTAAAGCAGCCTTGTAATGTATCAGTGCTGATGAATGTTCTCCAAGAGCAACATAGGCATCTCCAATAGCTCCCTCAGCTAAAGCTGCTAATACAACATCATCAGATGAAAAGGCCGATAAATGGGTAATAGCGTCTTGGTATTGCGCTAAATTTAAATATGCAATACCTGCTTCGTAACGAGCAAGGTTGGCAGCCTTAGTTCCAGGATACACTTGAATAATATCGATTAAAGAGTATTTTCCATCAGCTCCTTGAAGTGCTTTTAAGAATAATTCTTGCCCCCCTTCAGTAGCATTTACTGCTTGATCAAAATACTGTTGAGGGTAGAACAACTCATTAGCCGCACTAGTTTCCTTAGGTGCTTGAACTAACTGCTCATATCCTAAGTAACCCAATACGCCTATTGCTACTACCGCAATAATTCCTAAGATGATATTTTGATTTTTAGATACCCAAGCCTCTGTTTTTCCTGCACTTTCATCTAGGGTTGTAAATACTTCTGCTGTTGTACTATCTTCGTGAGCTTGAACATCAACCTCTTCATTTTTGGATTTTTTATATCCTCTCTTGTTATAAGTTGCCATATTTGTTTTCTTTGATGAGCAAAAATAATTTTTTTATCCAAATTCAAAAGCTTATTTATCCGTTAATTTTCGATAATTTGCACAAACTATTAAATCTGCCTCCAATTTATGATTTTAAAACAGCTTTCTCTGCTTAATTTCAAGAATTTTGACTCAGCTGATTTTCAGTTTGACAAAAAAATCAACTGTTTTGTAGGGATGAACGGAGTGGGCAAAACAAATGCCTTGGACGCCATTTATTATTTGGCATTTGGAAAGAGTTACTTTAATCCGTTATCCTCTCAGAATATCAAACACGGAGAAGACTTTTTTGTTGTTGAAGGAGTTTTTGATAAAGATCAAAAGGAAGAAAAAATTGTATGTAGTTTAAAAAAAGGCTCTAAAAAAATTCTAAAGAGAAATGCCAAAATCTATGAGAAGCTATCGGATCATATCGGTTTTTTACCGCTAGTCATTATTTCTCCATCGGATCGCGACTTAATAGTCGAAGGAAGTGAAACCAGAAGAAAATTTATCGATGGTGTTATCGCACAATCGGACAAGATGTACTTAGACAATTTAATTTCCTACAATAAAATTGTCGCCCAGAGAAACGCCTTACTCAAATACTTTGCGCTTAACCAAACCTTTAACAACGACACCCTTGAGGTATACAACCACCAACTTGCTGGTTTGGCAACAGAAATCTATAAGGTACGAAAAGATTTTATCGAAAAACTTGCCCCTATTTTTAAGGAGCAATACCGAAAAATCTCAAAGGACAAAGAAGAAGTCTCTTTGAGTTATAAAAGTCAATTACACGATGCTACTATTGAAGATTTATTGCAATCGAACCTTCAACGAGACCGAATACTACAATACACAACTGTAGGAACCCATAAGGATGATATCAAATTTAAAATTGGAAATTATCCCATTAAGAAGTTTGGATCACAGGGACAACAAAAATCATTCTTAATCGCTTTAAAGCTCGCTCAATACGCCTTTATCAAAGAACGATTAAAAACCAACCCCATCTTATTGTTAGATGATATTTTTGACAAATTAGATGATCAACGCGTAGCTGAGCTGATCAAACTGGTCAATATGGATACCTATGGACAAATTTTTATTTCTGACACTCATAGAGATCGAACTGAAGAAGTCATTAAGTCCACTGATCAGTCCTATGCATTAATTGAATTGCAATGAAAAAAGTAATTTTTATCTTATCACTGATTGTACTCAGCTCTTGTGGACCAGAGATTCAACTAGAAGAACTCAATGGTTATTGGGAAATTGATCACGTGATGTTCGCCAATGCGACCAAGAAGAAATACGCTATGAATTTAACCGTAGATTATTTTCAATATCAAGACGGCAAAGGCTTTGTCAAAAAAGTTCAACCACAACTTGACGGAAGTTTTAAATCCTCGAATGACAGTCAACTATTTTCTGTAGAAACTACTGAAGAAGGAGTGTTTCTCAATTTTGAAAATGGAATTAGGGAAAAAATAAGTCGATTAAACAGTAAACAGCTCATCATTCAAACACTTGATTCTACAAACTTTCACTATAAAGCTTTTGAACCTTTATCAATCACACCCAATGAGTAAAGATCCTGAAAACATATCAGAGGTACTAAAAGAATTTATCAAAGACAATAAACTCGAACAAGGAATCGACAATGTAAGAATTGTAGATTTGTGGAAACAACAGATGGGATCAGGTGTTGCCAATTACACTCAAAGTATACAATTGAGCAACAAAACCCTTTTTGTTAGTCTTTCCTCTGCAGTTCTAAGAGAAGAATTATCCTACGGTAAAACAAAGATTATTCAAATGATGAATGAGGCTCTAGGTAAAGAGCTCATCACAAAAGTTGTACTACGCTAATTAGGCGTAAACCTCTTCTTCTACGAAGAAAAATTCAGATTCAATCTGAGCGTTTTCATCAGAATCAGAACCGTGAACCGCATTGTAAGAAATAGATTCAGCATATTTATTTCTGATAGTTCCTGGTGCCGCTTCTTGTGGATTAGTAGATCCCAATAGTGTTCTGAAGTCCTCAACAGCATTTTCCTTTTCTAAAATTGCTGCAACAATTTTTCCAGAAGTCATAAAATCAACTAAGCCTTCGAAAAATGGTTTGTCCTGATGAATACTGTAAAACGATCTAGCATCCTCATCTGTAAGACGTGTCATTTTAAGAGCTACAATTTTAAATCCAGCTTCATTGATCATTTGTAAGATAGCGCCGATATGCCCTTTTGCTGTGGCATCAGGTTTGATCATTGTGAAGGTTCTATTTGAGATCATTTGTTAAATTTTTGGCGAAATTACAGTCTTTAAGTAAATATCCAAACAAAATTTATATTTAGTTTGATATTAGTTGTAGTTGATCAAAAGCTCTTGTTTAAACGGCAGTGAATCCAAATGAATACTAAAAGAAACTCTTTTAGCTTTTAGATCAAATCCCAATAAACCAAAGCTGCGATCGGAAACTACTTCTCCTACTCTATAGGGGTTGGTTTCAGACTCAAAACTCGTATAGGAATGAGTGAGTCCGCTTGAAGTAAAATCTACTAGAGGATAAGCGAGATCCTCATTATTTAATTTTGAAAATTCTGAAATATGACGATCTCCTGATACAATCATCACATTAGAAGCCCCAGTAGACTTTAATAAATCTGTAAATTTTTGAACTTCATGCGGCATATTTCCCCAAGATTCAAATCCGTGTTCAGAGGATAAAAATTGAATGCTACTGATGATGACGTTATAATCGATTCTGGGCTCTAATAGTTCTTGTTCTAACCAGCTCCACTGAGCATCACCGAGCATGGTTCCCTCTGAGTTTGGATTGGGGATATAGCGCTTTTCTCCAGAGGGGTCCTTGGTGAGATCTGATCTAAAATAACGAGTATCCAATACAATGACTTTTATCTTCGCATCTTTGACTTGATAGGTTTTCGAGTGATAAACCCCCTGTTGATTTCTTCTGGGATCCTCATTTGAAACTCCTAAGAAATCTAAAAAGAGTTGTTGGCTTTCATCCTTATCTTCAAAATTTCGACCTCCATCATTGAGCCCGTAATCGTGATCATCCCAGGTTCCAATCACTTCTGTTTGCTCTTTTAGTTTTTGATAAGCAGCATCGTTATTTTGTTGTTCGTATTGAAGTTTCAGGGTATTCATATCGCCTCCATCAGCGTAGACAATATCTCCACCCCAAACAAAGACATCTGGATTTAAATCGATCATATCATCCCAGAGTTCATTTGGCAAACTCACATTGTTACAAGAACCTACAGCAATTGAAAAATCAAAATTCTTTTCATTGGCGACCTCTTGTTTTTGTTCATTTTTACAACTCATTATTACAAGTGCAAATACGAGTCCAAGTACAGTTGTTGTTTTCATCAATAGAAGCTGTTTTAATCCTTAAATGTATGAATTAATTGTATCTTTACGAGCATGAAAAATGAAGATTACATCAAATTTAAAGATTATTTAATACCGGGAAAGAAATGCGTAGTGATCCCTCATAGAAACCCAGATGGAGATGCAATGGGATCTACACTAGCCCTCTGTTTCTTTTTAAATAAAATGGGAGCAAATGCCGTTGTCATTTCCCCTAATGAGGCACCTTCTTTTTTACAGTGGTTACCTGGCTTTGAGTCTGTGGTACTTTTTGACAGACAAAAAGAACAAGCTTTAAATCTCATCGATGAAGCTGAGCTTATATTCACACTCGACTTTAATGACTTTTCAAGAACTGGAAGTGAAATGGAAGCAGTACTTCACAAAAAGAAAGCTACCTATATCATGATTGATCATCATCAACAGCCTTCTGACTATGCTGAATTTATGTATTCAGACACCTCAATGAGTTCCACCTCTGAAATGGTTTATCACTTTATCGATCAATTTGGAGCTTTGGCGCTCATAGATAAAAATATTGCCACTTGTATCTATACTGGAATCTTAACCGACACTGGGCAATTTAAATTTCCAAATACCACAGCGACTACCCATCAAATTGCTGCTCATTTAATGGAATTGGGGGTAGATCACTTTAAAATACATCAAGAGATCTACGACACCAACGATCAGAGCAAATTAGAACTTTTGGGATGTTGCCTCTCCTCTATGGAAGTTCTCAGAGATTACAATACTGCAATTCTCAAGCTCTCAGCTGAAGAATTAGAGCAACACCACTACAAAAAAGGAGATACCGAAGGCCTTGTCAATTACGGTTTATCTCTTAAAGGAATTATTTTTTCTGTCATTTTTATCGAACACAAAGACGAAGGAATTATCAAAATATCCTTTAGATCTCAGGGTAATTTTTCAGTAAATGAATTTGCAAGAGCTCATTTTGAGGGTGGTGGTCACGACAATGCTGCCGGGGGTAAATCAAATGATAGCTTAGAAACAACCATTGAGCGATTTAAATCACTACTCCCTCAGTATTTAGAAAAATTAAATCAATAAGTTAAAAACTACTAGAATTCCTAGAATTAATTTAACTTTCCACTTTTAAAATTCAAACTATAAACAATACGTACCAATGAAAAAACTATTAGGATTTTTTGCTTTAGTTGCACTTCTAATCCAAAGTTGTAACACCAGCCCTAGAGCTGACTTAGGAGATGGAATTTTTGCTAAGATCGATACCGATTTAGGAGCGATGATTCTCAAATTAGAATATGAAAAAACACCTGTTACAACAGCAAATTTTGTGAGCCTTGCTGAAGGAACCAATCAATTTGTAGATGAACAATACAAAGGGAAATCATTCTATGATTCCATTTTGTTTCACCGTGTCATCAAAGATTTTATGATTCAAACTGGTGATCCTCAAGGAACAGGTATGGGTGGCCCAGGGTACCGTTTTAAAGATGAATTTGACGAAACCTTATCTCATAATGACAAAGGGATTTTATCTATGGCCAATGCAGGTCCCGGAACTAATGGATCTCAATTTTTTATCACTCACACGCCAACTCCTTATTTAGATGGTAGACATTCTGTTTTTGGAAAAGTAGTAGAAGGTCTCAATGTGGTTGATTCTATTGCCAATGTTGCTACTGAGTCAGATCGTCCTGTTGAAGATCTTTACATCAAGCATATCGACATTTACAGAAATGGTGCTGCTGCAAACTCTTTCGATGCCAATAAGATTATGGCGGATTACTTTGAAGAAGAAAAACAAGCTCAAGCTAATTACGAAGCTAAAACTTCTGATTGGGCTAAAGAGGCTGAAGCTCAAAAGGCTGAAGCTATGCGTACTGATTCTGGATTAGGGGTATACGTTTTGAAAGAAGGAAACGGAGAAAAAATCAAAAATGGAGATATGGTCAATGTATCCTATGCAGGTTATTTTGAATCTGGAGCCCTCTTCGATTCCAATATTGAAAACATTTCAATGGAACACGGTAAGTTTAGTGCCAACAGAAAAAATGCTGGAGGTTACAGCCCAATCCCTATGGAATGTAGTATGGAAGCTAATTTAATCACAGGATTTAAAGAAGGTTTACTCCTTATGGAGATCGGTCAAAAAGTGAGACTATTCATTCCTCCACACTTAGGATGGGGAGAAAATGGAGCAGGTAACGTCATTCCTCCAAACGCTTCTGTCATCTTTGATGTTGAAGTGGTATCAAGAGTTAAAGAATAATCGTTCTTTTTTACAATATCAAAAGCCTCCTATTTGGAGGTTTTTTTATAGCCTTATTTTTTTGAATCAGAACTTCTATTATCTTTATAGTTCTAACTTTAAAAAAACCTTCATATGAAACTCAACAAACTCTTGGTTTGTCTGGTTTTTAGTAGTTTCGGTATGGTATCCGCACAGGAGTACTTTCCCAAACACGATGGTGTCAAAGTAAAAAACAACATCTTTTACGCCTTTACCAATGCTACTATTCACACCAGTCCTTCACAAACACTACAAAACGCAACTCTTTTAGTTCATGACGGTAGAGTTGTAAGTGTAGGAACATCTGTTCAAATACCTGCTAATTCAGTTGTTAAAGACCTTAGCGGAAAACACATTTATCCATCATTTATAGATGCATACAGTAATTTTGGTGCTAAAAAACCCAAAAGAGCCTCTTCCAACGGAAGATCAGCTCAGTACGAACCTTCGAGAGAAGGCTTCTATTGGAATGATCATATCATGAGTGATCAAAATACCATAGAAGGATTTTCATTCTCTAAAAAGGATGCTGAAAAATTACTTCAATCAGGATTTGGAGTAGTCAACAGCTTTGTTTCAGATGGTATTGTCAGAGGTACAGGAACCTTGGTTTCCTTAAACTTAGATGCATCCAATAGCGTACGTGTACTCTCAAATAAATCTGCTCAGTACTTTTCTCTTTCAAAATCAATAACTTCAAATCAATCCTACCCTACTTCACTGATGGGATCTCTCGCATTACTGAGACAGTTTTACGCTGATTCTAAATGGTATGCACAGGGGAAAAGTCAAACAAAAGATCGCTCGATTGAGGCCTTTTTATCCAATAAAAGCCTTCCACAAATTTTTGAAGCAGGAAGTTTAGACAATTTGCTTAGAGTTGATAAGTTAGGTGATCAAAATGCGGTTCAATACACCATTCTTTCCGGTGGTGACTCATATAAAAATCCTCAAAAGGTTAAAGCTAGTGGTGCGACATTAATTGTACCATTAGATTTTCCAAAGGCTTATGATGTATCCAATCCTGCTGAGGCGGAGATCTTATCCTTAGAACAACTTTTGGAGTGGAACCAAGCTCCTTCGAATCCTAAGGTATTAGAAGAGAATGGCATTCCTTTCGCCTTTACAGCTCACAAACTCAAGAATCCTAAAGATCTGCTTTCAAATATGCGTTTAGCAGTTGCCTATGGATTGTCAAAAAACAAAGCATTGGAAGCCTTGACGACTGCTCCTGCTCGAATCTTAAAACAATCGAATATTGGACAACTCAAAGCTGGATATTTAGCAAACTTTTTAATCACTTCAGGAGATCTTTTTGAAGCGGATACAAAGTTGTTTCAAAACTGGACTCAAGGTACTGCTTATGTGATTGAAGATGAAAACGATGTAGATATCAGAGGAAACTACTCTCTTGCGATTCACAGTACTAATTTAAAATTAGAAATTAGCGGTAGTAAGGATAAACCATCTGTTAAAGTCTTAAAAGATTCTATTAAACTCAATTCTAAGTTCAACTATGCAGATTCATGGATGGAGCTCAGTGTTGATAATGAAGATAAGTCTGCTAAATACCTATTATCAGCTAGAATTGACAAAGCTGGTTCATTTAGTGGTATGGGAATTGCTCCTGATGGTTCTGACTTTAAATTTACTGCTACAAAGGATGCGAATGCTGATCAAAAAAGCGATAAAGGTCAACAATACAACACTCATGAGTTAATGCCTGTTAGCTATCCTAATAAAGCATTCGGTAATATTCAGCTTCCAAAACAACAAACTATTTTGTTTAAAAATGCAACTGTTTGGACCAGTGAAGATGCTGGAATCTTAGAGCATACAGACGTCTTGGTAAAGGATGGAAAAATTGCTAAGATTGGAACCAATCTCAGTGCTAGAAACGCTCAAGTAATCGATGCAACTGGAAAACACTTAACTGCAGGAATTATTGACGAACACTCTCATTTAGCGCTTAGTGCAGTTAATGAAGCTGGTCACAATTCAACTGCTGAAGTAAAAATGGAAGATGCTATTGACTCCAATCACCCCGGAATCTATCGCTCTCTTGCAGGAGGAGTTACCTCCCTTCAATTGCTTCACGGATCTGCCAATCCAATTGGTGGTCGATCTGCAATCATAAAGACTAAATGGGGAGCCACAGCCGATGAATTGGTTTATGAAAATTCTCCACAGTTTATCAAATTTGCTCTCGGTGAAAACGTAAAACAATCGAACTGGAGTAGTTATTCGAGATTCCCTCAATCGAGAATGGGAGTGGAACAACTATTTGTCAACTACTTCCAAAGAGCAAAAGAATACGACAAGGCTAAAAAAGCTGGTAAGGACGTACGATATGATGAAGAACTTGAGGTTCTCGCTCAAATCATCAATGGAGAACGATTTATCTCTTGTCACTCTTATGTGCAGTCGGAGATCAATATGTTGATGAAGGTAGCAGAACAATTTGGATTTAGAGTAAACACCTTCACCCATATTCTAGAAGGATATAAGGTTGCTGACAAGATGGCTGAGCACGGTGTTGGAGGATCGACCTTTAGCGATTGGTGGGCTTATAAGTTTGAGGTTAATGACGCCATTCCCTACAATGCTGCGATTATGCAACGTGAAGGAGTAACTGTAGCCATCAATTCTGATGATGCTGAAATGAACAGAAGACTCAATCAAGAAGCTGCTAAAACAGTTAAATACGGAGGAATGAGTGAAGAAGAAGCTTGGAAAATGGTTACTATTAACCCTGCTAAACTCTTACACTTAGACCATAGAGTTGGAAGTATTAAAGAAGGTAAGGATGCCGACTTAGTGCTTTGGAACGACCATCCGATGTCTGTCTATGCGAAAGCTGAAAAGACGTTAATCGAAGGTGCAGTATATTTTGATTTAGAAGAAGATTTAGCAAAACGCAAAACTCTTCAAAAACAAAAAGGAGAACTCATGCAAATGATGCTTCAAGAAAAACTCTTAGGAAAACCAACTCAAAAACCTAAGACTCAAGAAACCAAATACCTAAGCTGTGAGACCCTTTAATACAATGACTATGAAAAAGACAAGAATTATAAGCACACTTCTACTAGCACTTGTAGTCCTAGTAGTAAAGGCACAACAGACACCAGGAGCTAAACAATCACAGCCCATTAGTATTGTTGGTGCTACCGCCCATATCGGAAACGGTGAGGTGCTCGCCAATGCGACTCTGGTATTTGAAAATGGAATTATCACTGCCATTGGAGATGCCAATACTCCCACTAAGGGAACAGTAATCGACGCTTCAGGCAAAGATCTATACCCAGGATTAATCGCTTTGGAGACTTCTCTAGGACTTGTAGAGGTAGATGCAGTTAGAGCTTCTGATGACGAAGATGAACTTGGAGATTTTATCCCTCACGTTCGATCTCAAATTGCATACAATGCTGAATCAAAAGTAATCGAAAGCATGCGTCCTAACGGTATTTTACTCGCTCAAGTTGCTCCAAAAGGAGGAATCATTTCTGGATCCTCATCGGTGATGCAACTGGACGGATGGAATTGGGAAGATGCAACAGTTAAAGCCGATGACGCTATACACCTCAACTGGCCAAGTTCTTTTTCAAGAGGACGCTGGTGGTTAGGAGAAGATCCCGGATTAAAAACCAACACGAACTACCCTAAGCAAGTTGCTGCCATCAAAGAGTTCTTAGAACAAGCACAGGCCTACAACAAGGCTTCTAGCCCTGAAAGAAATCAAGTATTAGAAGCTACTGCAGGTCTTTTTAAAGGAACTCAATCGCTTTATATCAACGCTGATACCCAGCAAGAAATAATCGATGGTGTTCAAACAGCTAAAGGATTAGGTATCGATCGTATTGTGATTGTTGGAGGAACTATGGCCTATAAAATCACAGATTTCTTAAAAGAAAACAACGTCAGTGTTGCTGTAGCTGCTACCCACAAACTCCCTCCTACTGAGGATGCGGATTACGATTTCTACTACAAATTGCCAAAGCTTCTTTCTGATGCTGGTATCAACGTAGGAATTCACACCATGGACAAGGCTAATTTTCAGACTAGAAACTTACCTTTCTTCGCTGGTCAAGTAGTCGGACAAGGTATGGACAAAGAAGAAGCTCTTGGAATGATTACTCTTAAAGCTGCTCAAATGCTCGGTATTGATGATCACTACGGAAGTTTGGAAGTTGGTAAATCAGCCACCTTATTCATTTCAAATGGAGATGCTCTTGATATGAGAACCAATCAACTAGACGCAGCTTATATCGATGGTCGTTCCCTATCATTGGAAACACATCAAACCACTTTATATAAACGCTATTCTGGAAAATACGGACATTAATAGATTTAATTCCATTCAAAAGGCTCCTTTTTAGGGGCCTTTTTTTTATCCCTATGCTCAATCTTCGTATTTTTACTTCATGATTGAAACAGTCTCTATTAGTTCGACCTCTAATTCTAAAATTAAAGACCTATTATCGCTCAAGGAAAAGTCTAGAGTGAGAAAAAAAGAAGGTCTTTTTGTTTTGGAAGGAGCTAGAGAGTTGCAAATTGCCTTAGGAGCTAATTATCAGATTCAACAATTGTTTTTCAATCCAAAAATCATATCTGTTGATGAAGTTCAAAATCTAGTTCAATCCACAAAAATCAACAACTGTTTTGAGGTCTCTGATGAAGTCTATGCAAAAATTGCCTATCGTTCGACTACCGAGGGAATCATCGCCATATGTAAAGCAAAAGAACACGACTTATCAAAGCTGAAAATCGAAAAGAAGAATCCCTTAATTCTCATCGCTGAAGCACCTGAAAAACCAGGTAATATTGGCGCCTTACTAAGAACTGCAGATGCAGCTGGAGTCGATGCTGTTATCATTGCAAATCCTAAAACAGATCTCTACAACCCCAATACTATTAGGGCGAGTCTCGGATGCTTGTTTAGTGTTCAAACCTATACAGCGAGTACTTCAAATACCATTGAATTTTTAAAAGCGAATCATATCAATTTTTACGCTGCAACACTTCAGGATTCTACAGAGTATACCGATATTGATTTTAGAGGACCATCTGCCATAGTGGTAGGTACTGAAGCGACAGGTTTAGAGGAACAGTGGAGAAAAGAAAGCACCAAAAATATTATTATACCCATGAGAGGAGCGATCGATTCAATGAATGTTTCTGTCGCTGCTTCTGTATTAATTTTTGAGGCTGTTCGTCAACGAAATTAAACACAAAAACTGTATTTTTAATCCATGAGTATTACACTGACAGAGGAAGAAGAAAACAAAGCGATTGCTAAGGAGTATAAAAACCTTCTTAGAATTAGCTATCAATCGTTAACGGCAGAAGATAAAAAAATGATTCGTCTGGCCTTTGATACGGCAGTAGATGCTCATAATGGACAGCGAAGAAAATCTGGTGAAGCCTATATTTTTCACCCCATTTCTGTCGCTAAAATTGTCGCTAAAGAAATTGGATTAGACGCAACATCCATCGCTGCTGCATTACTACACGATGTAGTAGAAGACACCAGTGTCACTCTCGACGATATCGAACGCCTTTTTGGAGCTACTGTAGCTCGAATTGTAGATGGTCTTACCAAGATTGCAGGCCTCAAGAAGGAAACGGATATTTCCATGCAGGCAGAGAACTTCAGAAAGATGCTATTGACACTCAATGATGATGTAAGAGTGATCATCATTAAGATTGCCGATCGTTATCACAACATGCTTACCATGGAATCCATGCCAGAGCACAAACAGGTTAAAATTGCTTCTGAAACACTTTATATCTACGCTCCATTAGCGCATCGAATCGGTCTTTACAATATCAAAACAGAACTTGAGGACCTCAGTTTAAAATACACCGAACCTGAAGTTTTTGATAGTATCGAGGAAAAGATTAGTGAATCCAAAGACGATCAAAACAAATACATTAGAAACTTCTCTACCATCCTTAGAAAATCGCTCAACAAAGAGCATATCGATTATAAAATTACTGGTAGATCCAAATCCGTATTTTCCATTCATCGAAAGATGAAAATCAAGGGAATCAGTTTTGAAGAGGTGTACGATAAATTTGCGATTCGCATTATCTACAAATCTGAAATTGATCAGGAGAAATTCCTTGCCTGGAAAATTTATTCAATTGTTACAGATCACTTTACTCCAAATCCAGTCAGACTTAGAGATTGGATTACCTCACCTAAATCAACTGGTTACGAAGCCCTACACATCACAGTTATGGGTCCTAAAAACAGATGGGTAGAAGTTCAGATTCGATCAGAACGCATGCATGAGATTGCCGAAAAAGGGTACGCTGCTCATTTTAAATACAAACACGGAGATCAAAAAGAAAAGGGTATCGATGCTTGGCTCAACAAATTGCACGAAGCACTTGAAAATCAAACATCAGATGCCGTCGATTTTGTAGAAGAGTTTAAACTCAATCTCTACTCCAAAGAAATTTTTGTATTTACCCCAAATGGAGATTTAAAATCTCTGCCTAAAAATGCGACACCACTAGATTTCGCTTTTAGCATACACACAGAAATTGGTTTACATACTAGAGGTGCCAAAGTCAATGGCAAGCTCGTTCCTTTAAACACCACACTAAAGAGTGGTGATTCGGTTGAAATCATCACCTCTGAATCAGTAAAACCAACTCAAAACTGGCTTAATTACGCTACTACTGCTAGAGCCAGAGCTCGTATTAAATCAATTCTTAAGGAAGAGACTAGAAGAATTGCAGAGGAAGGAAAGGCAATATTGAGAAGAAAATTAAAATCTCAAAAAATAACCCTTAAAAATGATGTCATAGACAAAATGGTAAAACACTTTAAACTCAATACAAGTTTGGATTTGTTTTATCAGGTTGGCTCTGGATCTATTGACAATCAAGCGATTAAAGAATTTGCTTCTTCGTACAATAACGCCATTCTGAATTTCTTAAAAAATCGAATCAGAAGAAAATCGACTCAAAAAGAACAACACTCTGTTGAAGCACCAAAATACGATGATTTAGTTTTTGGACCGAATCGAGACCAACTCCCCTATACCTTTGCTCCCTGTTGTAATCCCATACCTGGAGATGATGTATTTGGGTTCACCTCGATTAATGAAGGGATTAAGGTTCACAAAAAAAATTGCCCAAACGCCATTGCGCTTCAATCAAATTACGCCTATCGAATTCTTTCGGCAGAATGGATAGACTCTAGTATTACTGAGTTTGACACGACAATTGAGCTTCATGGAATTGACCATATGGGTATCGTCAATGAAATTACTATGGTGATTAGCAGACACTCCAATGTGAGGTTAAATAAAATATCATTTGAGGCTCAAGGAGGAACCTTTAATGGCAAAATTACTATTGGAGTCAATTCCAATACTGCCTTACAAAAACTCATTGATGAAATCAAGTCGATGAAGGGTCTCAATAAAGTGTTTAGAATTTAAATTTTAGCCTTACATTTGCAACATATTAATCGAGCTCATGGCCTCTGAAAAAAATCAAGAGATAGTTAAAGAAGTGTTTACGACCTATTTGGAAGAAAAGGGTCATCGCAAAACACCTGAACGCTACGCCATCCTACAAGAAATATACGAATCAGATTCTCATTTCGATATAGAGTCGCTCTATATCCAAATGAAAAATAAGAAATATCGTGTGAGTAGAGCTACGCTTTACAATACTATAGAGTTACTCATGGATTGTAAACTGGTGAGAAGACATTTATTTGGAAAAAATCAGGCACAGTATGAAAAGTCTTATTTCGACAGACAACACGATCACTTAATCCTTACTGATACTGGTGAAGTGATCGAATTCTGCGATCCTAGAATTCAATCGATTAAACAAACTATAGAAGAAGTATTTAACGTAAAGATCAACAATCATTCGCTTTACTTTTACGGAACAAAATCAAAAGATAATACAAAATAAATAACACATGGCAGTAGATTTACTACTAGGTCTTCAATGGGGAGATGAAGGAAAAGGTAAAATTGTAGATGTTTTAACAAAAGACTACGACATCATCGCAAGGTTCCAAGGAGGGCCTAACGCAGGACACACTTTACAATTTGATGGAATCAAACACGTATTACACACAATTCCTTCAGAAATTTTTCACAAAAACTCTAAAAATGTCATTGGTAATGGTGTCGTTATTGATCCTGTCATCTTTAAAAAAGAACTGAGCAACTTAGACAAGTTTGATTTAGATTACACTTCTAAATTATTTGTTTCTAGAAAGGCACATCTTATTTTACCTACGCATCGTTTATTAGATGCAGCTTCTGAAGCTTCTAAAGGTAAGGCTAAGATTGGTTCTACACTTAAAGGAATTGGACCAACTTATATGGATAAGACTGGTAGAAATGGAATGAGAGTAGGAGATTTAGAACTCAGTGACTGGAAAGATCGCTACCGTAAATTAGCCGATAAGCACGAAGCGATGATCGACTATTACAATGTTGATTTACAATACAACCTCGAAGAATTAGAAGCCGAATTCTTTGAAGCGGTTGAGAGTTTAAAACAATTGACCTTTATTGACTCAGAACAATACATCTTTGATGCGATTAGTGCTGATCAAAAAATCTTGGCAGAAGGGGCTCAAGGATCTCTTTTAGATATCGATTTTGGAACCTATCCATTTGTGACTTCTTCAAATACTACTGCAGCAGGAGCTTGTACAGGTTTAGGAGTTGCTCCTAACAAAATTGGAAGAGTTATTGGAATTTTTAAAGCCTATACAACTCGAGTTGGATCTGGACCGTTCCCAACTGAATTATTCGACACCGATGGCGAAACTATGGGAAGAGTTGGTAATGAATTCGGAGCAACTACAGGTAGACCTAGACGTTGTGGGTGGTTAGATTTAGTAGCTCTTAAATACGCTGTTCAAATCAACGGAGTAACAGAGCTTATGATGATGAAAGCTGACGTACTAAGTGGTTTTGAAAAAATTAAAGTGTGTACTGCCTACAATTACAAAGGTGAGGAAGTATCGCATTTACCATACAATATTGAGGAAGAAAATGTCAGCCCTATCTATACCGAGCTCGATGGCTGGAAAAAAGACTTAACTGGACTTACGGATGCCTCAGAACTTCCTGAAAGTCTTATGAGTTATATCGAATACCTTGAAAAAGAACTTGAAGTTCCAATCAAGATTGTTTCAGTAGGACCTGATAGAACACAAACTATTTTTAGATAAGATTAAGCCACTTAAATGTGGCTTTTTTTTTATTTAAGGCAATTCTATAGTATTATTGTAAGACTTAATTAGAACCGTGAAAAAAGCCTTTACATTCATTCTTTCATTCATCCTAACTTCAGTGGCCTGGTCACAAGAGGAACAAGAGCCTATTGAGATCGTATACGGAGGAAATTTTACTAAAAATGAAGCTGAATACCCTGGGGCTTCCATCTTTACCAAAGACGATCGTCAATTAGAATTTAAACACAAAGGAGCTCAGCTTTGGTGTGATGTAGCCATCTTTTACCAAGCAGAAAACAGAATCAAGGCAATTGGAACTATAAAACTCGTTCAAGGCGACACTCTTGAACTGGTATCCAAGCGACTCGATTACAACGGAGAAACTCAATTGGCAAAGAGCTGGGATGATGTGGTACTTACCACTCCTGAGATGAATCTCAAGACAGATACATTGTATTTTAACCGAGAAATTCAACAGGCCTATTACCAATCAGGAGCTGTTGTAAAAGACAAAGAAAATACCTTGAGATCACTCATTGGACGCTATGATACCAAACTCAAGAAATACGCCTTCGAAAACAAGGTGCATATTACTAACCCAGAATACGAACTCCATTCAGATCAATTAGATTACCACACAGAAACCAAACACGCTTATTTATACGGACCTTCAAAAATTGAAGCAGAGGAATACACCTTATATTGTGAACGTGGATTCTACGATACCGAACTTCAAGAAGGTTATGGGATTAAAAACACCAAAATAGAATACGACAACAGAATAATTGAAGGGGACTCTGTATACCTCAACCATCCCAAAAACTTTGCCTCAGCAACCAATAATATTAAAATCACTGATACGATCAACAAAGGTGTACTCAGAGCTCATTATGCTGAAATCTACAAAGACAAGGATTCGCTCTTTGCAACAAAACGAGCCCTATCGATAAGTTTAGTAGAAAATGATTCACTCTATATGCATGGAGACACCATTATGGTTACTGGGAAAAAAGATCAAAAAATCATCAGAGCCTTTCAAAATGCCAAGTTTTTCAAAGAAGGATTATCTGGAAAATGCGATTCGATTCACTACGATCAAACCACAGGAATTACTGAGCTGATTCGAAGACCAATTCTCTGGAATGGTCCCAGCCAGATGACCGGAAAAGAAATTTATCTCTTGTCTAATCCTAAGACCAAGGCTTTGGATTCTCTTAAAGTGATCGATAATGCTTTTGTGGTTTCACTCGACAGTATCAGCAAAACAGGATATAATCAAATCAAGGGTAAAATTCTCAACGGAAAGTTTAACGACAATAAATTAGAACACATTCAAGTCGATCAAAATACAGAGGTCATTTATTATGTGTACGATGATAAGGATGAACTCATTGGGATTAATCGAACTATTTGTAGTGCAGTTACCATGGAAATGCTCGAGGGTGGAATCGAAGAAATATCTTTTGTTCTCAACCCCGAGGGAAATATCTATCCATTACGCGATATACCCATTGAAGATCGTAAATTAGAAGGATTTTTGTGGTATGGAACTGAGCAAATCAAATCGTCGAATGATTTGTTTGTCGACGATGATTCCATACAACTAAAAATGATCAGAGGTTTAAATAATCCGATGAATCCGACTAAAAAACCAGTGATTAATAGATCTAAGCCTCCTTTGAAAAAAAAGAATTAAGGTGAAAACTGATGACTTTTTAAAATACCAAGCACAGACCACTCCTCACCCACTTCAAATGGTAGTGAGTAAGGCGAAAGGTTCTTATATCTTTGACGATCAAGAAGAGGCGCATTTAGATTTTGTAGCAGGAGTCTCAGCATGTAGCTTAGGGCATAGTCACCCGGCAGTTATCAAGGCGATTAAAGATCAGGTCGATTCGTATATGCATGTGATGGTTTATGGTGAATACGCTCTTAAACCAGCTGTAGACTATTCTAAATTACTCGCAGACTTACTTCCAAACTCACTTAATTGCACCTATTTAGTCAATTCAGGAACTGAAGCCATAGAGGGTTCACTCAAACTTGCAAGAAGAGTTACTGGCAGAAGTCAAATCATAGCCGCAAAGAATGCATATCACGGCAACACCATGGGATCGCTCAGTTTAATGGGTAAGGAAGAAAACAAAAAACCTTTTGAACCCCTAATAGGTGATGTCGACTTTATTGAGTTTAACTGCGAAGAGGACTTATCACTTATCACTTCGAAAACAGCTGCAGTAATTTTAGAAACCATTCAAGGTGGAGCAGGATTTATTATACCACAGAACGAATACCTCAAAAAAGTTAAAGCGCGTTGCACAGAAGTAGGTGCACTTCTCATTCTCGATGAAATTCAACCGGGATTTGGAAGAACGGGCAGTCTGTTTGCCTTTGAACAATTCGATTGCGTTCCCGATATACTGGTCATTGGTAAGGGAATGTGTTCGGGCCTACCAGGAGGAGCATTTATATCATCATTTGAGCATATGCAACTACTGAGTGATCATCCTAAATTAGGACATATCACCACTTTTGGAGGAAATCCAGTAATTGCAGCTGCTGCACTCGCTACTTTAAAAGAGCTTACTAAAAATAACAAACAACTCATTATCGAAACTCTTAAAAAAGAGCAATTAGTCAGAGAAAAACTAAAACATCCACTGATTAAATCGATTCGCGGCAAAGGATTAATGCTCGCATTGTTATTTAAAAACGAAGCTATTGCCAATTACTTAATCCTTGAAGCTGCCCAAAATAATCTAATCTTATTTTGGTTGTTGTTTGAGAAAAAAGCTGCAAGAATCACCCCTCCGCTTACCATTTCAGAGGAAGAACTCCTGAAGGGTTGTGATATAATTCTTTCCATTTTAGACACTTATCCTTCTTAAACTGTTAACTATTTTGTTAATAAGAATAAACCTCCTTGCTTCATATGGCAAAGGATAACTTCTAAATTTATTTGCATTAGGAACACAAGAATTCACTATGTCATTAGACGAAAACGAAAATTCTGAATTACCTATCGCAAAATTCGAGTCGATGTTAAAGACTGATGAGGTCTACTTTTTCGACGCAGAAGATTTCGAGGAAATTATTCACTACTACCTCAATGCAGGGAAGGTTTCACTGGCTAAAAAAGCGATTAGACTTGGGCTGAATCAGCACCCTCAAGTGATCAATCTGCGATTACTTGATGTTGAAGTACTGGTATTTGAAAACAAGCTTGAGAAAGCAGAAGAAATTCTCGATACCATAGAACTCATCGATCAGTTTAACGATGAAATCTATATTCAGAGAGCGAATATTTACTCAAAGCAAGATAAACACCTAGATGCTATTGGAGCACTTCAAAAAGCATTAGAAATTCAACCCGATCAACCCGATATTTACACCTTGATGGGGATGGAATACCTCTTTTTAGAAGATTTCATAAAGGCAAAAGAGTGTTTTATTACTTGTGTTGACTTAGATCTTGAAGATTATGCAGCACTCTACAATACCGTTTATTGCTTTGAATACCTCGAAGATTATAAAGGCGGAATCGAATACCTCAACAACTACCTCAATAAAAATCCATACTGCGAAGTAGCTTGGCATCAACTCGGTAAAATGTATGCAGAGCTTGAACTCTATAAAGAAGCGCTGTCTTCCTTTGATTTTGCAATTTATTCCGACGATCGATTTATTGGAGCTTATTACGAAAAGGGAATGGTTCTCGAAAAATTAGAGCGCTATGAGGAGGCCATTGAAAATTATGAGATCACAATTAAATTAGAGGATCCTACTTCTCATGCCTATTTGAGATTAGGTCAATGTCACGAGCAATTGGGCAATTTAGATCTCGCTCAGAGCTACTATTACCAAACCGTTCATGAAGATCCACTTTTGGACAAAGGATGGTTGGCAATTACCAACTTCTACTTTACCAATAACAATTTTGAAAAAGCGTCCTATTACATCAACAAAGCGATTAATATCGATGCTGAAAACCCATTGTATTGGAAGCGTTGCGCTGAGATAAACACAGCGATGTTTAAGTACTTTGAAGCTGATTACGCCTTTAAACAAGCAGTAGAATACGGAAATTACGAATTGGAAACTTGGGTATCTTGGGCAGAAGTCATGGTACTTATCAACGATGTAAATTCTGCTATTGAAATTTTATTACAAGCCTTAGAATTTTATCCTGAACAGGCTGAAATCCACTACTTCTTAGCATCTCTATTCCACGACACGACCCAACTATTCAAAGCTGAAAAACACCTCAAAAAGGGATTGAGCATCGATAAAAATGTGCTTAAAAACTTTCAAAACTCTAGAATATTATCTCTTAGTACCAGTTGGGCTAAAGAGATTATTTCTAAATACTAAGTCCAATTAACTCAGTTGATGTATTTTTGTTTACATGAGTAAACGATCAAAAACATTTTACATTTTCAATACCCTTAAGGGAATGGCTATGGGAGCTGCAGATGTTGTTCCTGGAGTTTCAGGTGGAACTATTGCTTTTATCTCTGGGATTTACGAAGAACTCCTAGAAACCATTAATCGATTGAATCTAAAAACCCTTAAAATCCTCTTCAAGGATGGTTTTAAAGAATTTTGGAAGGCGATCAATGGTAATTTTCTAGCATCACTCTTATTGGGAATCGCTATATCAGTAGTGAGTTTTGCCAAAGGAATCTCTTTTCTATTACACAATTATCCCATCGAACTCTGGTCCTTTTTCTTTGGTTTGGTACTCGCCTCTGTGCTTTTTGTAGGAAAAGATATCGATCGTTCCAAAGCAGGTTCATGGATTGCACTAGTATTAGGGGTACTGATCGCCTTGTACATCACTCAACTTAAAGTTGGAGCCTATGTCGATAATCCTTGGTATTTGTTTTTGTCTGGAGCATTGGCGATTTGTGCGATGATTCTTCCTGGTATTTCAGGGTCCTTTATCCTGGTATTACTCGGTTCCTATGAAACGGTTCTCAATGCCGTCCATCAAAGAGATCTACAAACCATTGCAATTGTCGGTGCAGGAGCCATTGTCGGCCTATTGAGTTTTTCAAAACTCCTCAAATGGACCTTTGATCACTATAAAAACATAACTCTAGCCCTACTGACTGGTTTTATCTTGGGTTCACTCAATAAGATTTGGCCTTGGAAAGAAGTCTTAGAGTCTAAACTTATCGACGGTAAAAAGTTCATAATAGCGGAGCAAAATGTATCTCCTTTTCACAGTGGAAACAGCTCAGAATTTATAACTGCCTTATTATTGTCAGTTGGAGGATTTCTATTAATTTACATCTTGGAAAAATCAGTCCGAAAAAATCCTTAAAATGGCACAATCAAGAAGTCTTATCGATAAATTTTTTCTCTTTATCAAGGGGCTTGGAATGGGTGCTGCCAATAAGGTCCCAGGAGTGTCTGGTGGTATTGTTGCCTTTGTAGCAGGATTTTACTCAGAGTTTATTTATTCGTTGACCAAAATTAACTTCAAGGCACTTATACTTCTTTTCAACGGCAGGTTTAGGTCACTGTTCACCTATGTCAACGGAGGATTTATGCTCTATATCATATCTGGAATGGTATTTAGCTATTTTAGTGTTTCTCTAGTTATTGATCACTTTCTATCCACTGCTCCCCTACTGGTATGGTCTCTGTTTTTTGGAATGATTCTCGGATCGATCTACTATATCGGAAAAGACTTTAAGCAGTGGGATCGCACAAGTATGGGATTCGCCTTGATGGGCTTACTACTTGGTATCATAATTAGTTCTTTAGATCCCGCACAACAGAACGACAATCTCTTATTTGTTTTCTTCTGTGGCTTTATAGGAGTTTCTGGAATGACGCTTCCAGGCCTATCAGGTTCATTCATTCTCATACTTATGGGAAATTACGTTCTGCTGATGGTTGAGTCGGTCAACGCCCTTTTAAATGCCATCATCGCATTGTTTTCTTGGGATTTAGCTTTTTTTGAAGTTCCTGAAAACCTTAATTATTTAAAAATTATTGCCGTTTTCACACTGGGTTCCATCGTGGGATTAGTCAGTTTATTACATTTGATCAATTATGTACTCAAACACTATCAAAAAATAACAACAGCCACCATCATTGGCTTTATCAGTGGTTCTTTAGGTGTTGTATGGCCCTGGAAAAAACTTCAATATATGAAAGATGAACTTGGACAGTTCATTCTCGATACGGATGGAAACAAAATTGTTTACAACTACAATCGTTTCCTTCCAGATTTAAGCACAAAAGATAATTTGTATGCCATGGGCTTTATACTCATTGGAGTCCTTGTATTAATTGCATTAGAACACTATGGATCAAAACAAAAAAAATAGATTTGGATTGATTGGAAGGAATATTGATTATTCTTTTTCAAGAGGTTATTTTACAGAAAAATTTAAAGAATTAAGACTTCTTAACCATTCCTATGAGAATTTTGACCTGCAAACCATAGAAGAATTTAAAACAAAAGTCGTAGTTCAAGAACATCTATGTGGCTTTAATGTCACCATCCCTTACAAACAAGAAATTATTCCTTATTTGGATCAGTTGTCTGAAGAAGCTAAAGAAATTGGAGCTGTCAATACGATAAAAAAAACCAATGAGGGGCTTATCGGTTATAATACCGATGCCTATGGGTTTCAGAAGGCTTTAGAACCCTATTTAAAACCTCATCACAGTTCGGCTTTAATTCTCGGAACAGGAGGCGCATCGAAAGCGGTAGCCTATGTTTTAAAGAAACTTGGCATCGATTATCTATTCGTTTCTAGAAATCCAAAAGAAGGGCAGCTTACATATGACCGTCTTAAGGCAGATAAACTAGTGCATCATCCACTGATCATCAATTGTTCTCCTGTGGGAACCTATCCCAATATCGATCAAAAACCTCAATTACCTTATGAGGGAATCACCTCAGAGTTCTTGTTATTCGATTTAATTTACAACCCTGAACAAACAGCATTTCTCAAAGAAGGAGCCCAAAGAGGAGCCCAAACTTCCAATGGATATCAGATGTTGATAGGTCAGGCTGAGAAGGCTTGGGAACTCTGGAACTCTTAAAGTTCTCATAAACTTATAGGGCTTATTTAAAATTCTAATCAACAAGTCTTTGCTATTTACGCGCTTGTTAGTATCTTACTTCGAAATTGATCCCTAAACATTAAAAAAATGTTATCAGAAGACGGTAAACTTCCAAGTGAAGTAGAACAAGCTCAAGAAGCTAATCAACAAGAAGAATCGAATACTACAGAGATTTCTGAGAGTACATCTTCAGAAGCAATTCAAGAAGAAAGTCCAAAAGAAGACGATCACATCGAAGCGATCGAAGAATCGAATGCTGAAGATGCCGAAGACCATCACAATGAGGAGCGACATCGAATACCCTTATTGGATTATCACTCTATGTCTTTAGAAAACCTTGTCGGTGAATTTCAAAGATTAGTAAAAAATGAGAAGATTCAGGCAATCAGAAAACACGTCGATGAAATCAAGAACGAATTCGATCAAAAATTTCAAGAGCTTTTAGATCAAAAGAAAGAAGAGTTCATCCAAAATGGTGGAAATGAAATTGATTTTAGATATTCTTCAGTTGCTAAACGCCAATTTAACGAACTCTTTAAAGAATACCGCGAAAAAAGAGATCAATACTATAAAAACCTAGAAACGCAACTCAAAGCAAATCTAGCACACCGATTAGAACTAATTGAAAGTTTAAAAGGCTTGGTGAATGTCGAAGAGGATATCAATACTACCTATCACAATTTTAAAGATATTCAAGCTCAATGGAAGACCGCAGGTCCTGTACCTAGAGGTGAATACAACAATGTTTGGAGAACCTATCACCACCATATTGAGATCTTTTACGATTTCTTAAATCTCAATAGAGAATTGAGAGATCTAGATTTTAAACACAATCTCGAAGAAAAACTTAAACTAATCGAAAAGGCTGAAGCTTTAGCTACAGAAGAAAATATCGGCAAAGCATTTCACGAGCTTCAAACGCTACACAAGATTTGGAAAGAAGAATTAGGACCAGTTGACAAAGAAAAAAGAGAAGAAATTTGGGAGCGTTTTAGCAATGCCACTAAATTAATTCACGATAAGAGACAAGAACATTTTGCTAACATCGAAAAGTCCTATGAAGGCAATTTAGAAGCAAAAAATAAAATTTCTGACAAAATTCTTGCAATAGCTAATGCTATTTCAGATTCACACAAAGGTGTTCAAAAACAAATCAAAGAAATCGAACAGCTCAGAGATCAGTTTTTTAAAGCTGGAAAAGTTCCTTCTAAAAAAAACGAAGCCACTTGGAAGCGATTTAAAGAGGCTACCAGAGCTTTTAATAGAGCTAAAAACAAGTTTTACAAAGAGATCAAAAAGGATCAACAAGACAATCTCACTAAAAAGAGAGCTCTATTAGAAATAGCAATATCTTTAAAAGACAGTCAAGATTGGAGTGCGTCTACAAAAGAGATGAAACGCATTCAATCAGAGTGGAAGAAAATAGGACATGTACCTAGAAAACATTCCGATAAAATCTGGAAGGAATTCAAGGCCGCTTGTAATCATTACTTCGATCAATTACACGCTTCTAAAAACAGTCATCAAAAAGTTGAGTTAGAAAATCTAAAAAAGAAAGAAGAGCTCATTCTCAAGATTGAAAAATTTAAGACTTCTAAAGATCAAGAAAAAGATTTAGAAACTCTTAAATCAATTAGTGAGTCTTGGAATAGCGTTGGATACGTACCAAGAAACAAAAAGAATATCGAAGACAAATTCAACAAAGCCTTTGAAGCTCGTCTAAAAGAATTGGGTATCGATCCAAAAGAAGCTGAAATAATCAAGTATGAAAACACTCTTGATGCGATCAAAAAGTCTGAAAATCACGAGTATGAAGTTAAGAGAGAGAAATCATTTATCAAGAGAAAGATCGATGAGGAAAAGGCTGAAATAAGACAATTAGAAAACAACCTTGAATTCTTTTCGAATGCTTCAGACGACTCTCCTTTAGTTAAAGATGTTCACAATAAAATTGAGGCTAGAAAAGAGAAAGTTGATTTACTAAAAGAAAAATTGAAGAGTTTAAATATCTTATCCCACCAATTCGATAAAGAAAATGAAGTAGATCAAGATGAATCTACTGAAGAATAAGTAAAAAACAATTATTCAAATACAAAAAAAGACCTAAGATTACTTAGGTCTTTTTTAATTATAACAATTTGTCTGTTTTATTTAGCTACGTTTACTGCTCTAGTTTCTCTAATTACAGTAACCTTTACTTGTCCTGGATAGGTCATATCCGTTTGAATCTTTTGAGAGATTTCAAATGATAATTCAGCAGCTTTATCGTCGTTTACTTTTTCACTTTCAACGATAACTCTGAGCTCTCTACCAGCTTGAATTGCATAGGCTTTCTGAACTCCTTTAAATCCAAAGGCAATATCCTCTAAATCTTTTAATCGTTGAATATATGAATCCAAAACCTGTCTTCTCGCTCCTGGACGTGCACCTGAGATCGCATCACAAACTTGTACGATTGGAGCGATCAAGGATTTCATTTCTACCTCGTCGTGGTGAGCTCCAATAGCATTGCAAACATCTGGCTTTTCTCCGTACTTCTCTGCCCATTGCATTCCTAAGATTGCGTGAGGAGTTTCTACTTCAGCTTCTGTATTAGGAACTTTACCAATATCGTGTAGAAGACCTGCTCTTTTAGCCAATTTAGCATTGAGCCCCATTTCTGCCGCCATCACTCCACAAAGTTTTGCAACTTCTCTAGAGTGCTGAAGTAAATTTTGCCCATATGAAGAACGATAACGCATTCTACCTACAGCTCTAATAAGTTCAGGGTGTAATCCGTGTATTCCTAAATCGATCACAGTACGCTTACCTATATCGATAATTTCTTCTTCGATTTGTTTCTCTGTCTTTTGAACAACCTCCTCAATACGTGCTGGGTGAATTCTTCCATCGGTTACTAATTTGTGTAATGACAAACGTGCCACTTCTCTTCTAACAGAGTCAAAACAAGAGAGAATAATCGCATCAGGAGTATCATCAACAATGATTTCAACACCAGTTGCAGCTTCAATAGCTCTAATGTTTCTACCTTCTCTACCGATAATTCTACCCTTTACATCATCCGATTCTAAGTTAAATACAGACACACAGTTCTCCACTGCTTCTTCTGTACCGATTCTTTGTATGGTATTGATAATAACTTTTTTAGCCTCCTGTTGAGCAGTGAGTTTAGCCTCTTCCATACTTGATTGTAAGAAGGCCATCGCATCGCTTTTTGCAACATCTTTTAGCGATTCAACTAATTGTTGTTTTGCTTCATCAGCAGACAATCCAGAAATTACCTCTAATTGTTGAACCTGATTTTGGTGCATTTTCTCCACCTCAGCAGTTCTCTTTTCTAAGTATTCATTTTTGTGGGTAATCTCTTTGAGTTGTTCTTCTAGACGCTCGTTGAGTTTTTTACTTTTAGAAAGTTCTGAACTCACTTGAGACTCCTTATCTCTAGTTCGTTTTTCAGCTTCACTGATTTTCTTATCCTTTGCAACGATGTGCTTTTCGTGTTCTGCTTTGAGCTCTAAGAATTTTTCTTTTGCTTGAAAAATCTTGTCTTTCTTTATGTTTTCACCCTCTTTATGAGCGATTTTAATGATGCTTGAAGCTTCTTTTTTAGCTTCAGCAATGGTCTTAGAGGCCTTTCCTTTTTCAAGAACCTTGGCGATTGCAAATCCAATCACTAGGCCAACAATCCCTATAATTATTAGTGTACTATTATCCATTTGATTTACTATTTATATAAAAAAAAACCCACATCAATAGAAATGAACAAACTCCTTTAAACAGGTTTAAGGTTAACAGAATGGTCGGATTTCCAGTCAAGCAGGCATATCCTAACAATCTCGACTCACCTTTTTTAATTCATGTAACGTTGAGTTTGTCAAATAAGTATTAATGTGGGCAATAACTTTATTTTATTTTAAAGAACGTATCTAATCCAAAACCTCATCTAAGATTGTGTGAAGTGCGTTTAAGCGTTCACGAGTTTGGTCCGACATCTGATCTTCATCGATCTGTTGTTGTTCCAATTTAGAGGCAAAATGTAGGGCACACATCGCCAAAACATCTTGTTTATCTCTTACTGCATAATTCTTCTCAAAGTTTTTCGCAAGCTGTTCAATCTCTTTTGCAGCCTTTCTCAAACCCTCTTCTTGCTTAGGATGTATCGTCAATGGATACACTCTATCGGCAATGGAAAGTTTTATCTTTAACTTATCTGCCATTTTATGCAGAGAGCGAACCAATACAATGGTCCAACTCTTTTATTAATGTGTTAATCTTCAATTTAGCTTCGGTAGTGTTGTTATCACTGCCCAACATAGAATTAGCGAGTTTTAAAGCATTGTATTGGTCTTCCCAACTTTTGAGCTCTTGCTCAAGATGCTTTTTGTGATCCTTTAGATTTTCTAGTTCAACACTCAACATCTGGTTCTTCTTTTCTTCAGTGTTAAGTCTTTCAATCAGCTTTTTTAACTTGATTTCTAGAGACGTTACAAGGGAAACAAAATCACTCATCTACAACTATGCGTTTTAACAAAAGTAGAGATTTCTACTGAATTATCATTGCGATTTAACACATATATCTCTAGAGATTTAAAATTGTAGTATTTAAAATACAATAGGTATTTGTTTAATCAATAATTTTTAAATTTGAAACTATGAGAAAAACCCTTTATCTAATTCTTGTTGCTTTACCTCTGATGCTACCATTAAAAGCTCAGTTAATCAACAATCCTCCACATCCACCTCTTAAGATACCCTTGATCTTAGCAGGAAATTTTGGAGAATTGAGGACCGGTCATTTCCACGCTGGATTGGATATTAAAACCTATCACAGAGAGGGATTGTCAGTCCTATCGGTCAATCAGGGTTATGTTTCTAGAATTAAAATTTCGACTAGTGGCTATGGTAAGGCTCTGTATATCACACATCCCAATGGACTTACATCAGTATATGCCCATCTTCAAAAATTTTCACCAGAGATAGAGAGCTATATTAAAGAACTTCAATATCAAAAGCAAAGCTTTACAATTGAAACCTTTTTAAAACCTGATCAATTTCCAGTTGAAAAAGGTCAATTGATTGCTTTCTCTGGAAACACTGGAGGTTCTACTGCACCTCATTTACATTTTGAGCTCAGAGAATCCACAAATTCCAATCCTCAAAATCCCTTACTGTTCGATATCGATATCAAAGACACGAATCCACCAGTACTGCAAAAACTCTTTGCCTATCCCATCAGTAGTGACGCTGTGATTAATAAAAGTGAACTCAAAGTTCAGATTCCTTTTAGCAGACAAAAAGACGGAAGTTATATCGCCAATAAGGTTTCTGCTAAAGGTCAAATCGGCTTTGGTATCAAGGCTTATGACCGACAAGATTTGGCTGCAAATCACAATGGACTCTACAAAGTCGATCAACTATTTAAAGACCAACTACTTATGAGAATGCGTTTTAATCACTTCTCATTTGAAGACTCTAAACACATCAATACCCTGATGGATTACAAGCATTTAGTGCGCTTTAGAGAACGCATCATGTTTTTGTTTAAAAAGGATTACAGCAACCTAGTGCTCTATGAACAGTCCATTGATAACGGCACCATAAAAGTTGATCAAACCACCAAGGACACTCTCGAAATTCACCTTTTTGACGCAGCATCAAACAAAACTGTCATCAAGGTCCCCATCGAATATCAAGAAATGGAAGCGGAAATCAAAAAGGAAAAATTAGAAGGTGCTATCACCATAAATCCTCAAAATGAGAAGCGTCTAACTTTTTCAAATGTCAATGTTCATTTCAAAAAAAATACCTTTTACGAACCAGAAGATGTTCTGATTTCTTCAGAGGCGAACCAGTTAGAACTCAGTCCTGACAACCTTTATATTAAAACACCCATAAAAGTTGAATTTTCTTTAGATTCAATAGATGCGTCTTTAAGACCTTTTGCTTTCTTAGGAATTAAAACGCGAGATCAGAGTTTTACCTTTGTAAATAGTGAGCAAAAGGATGGCAAACTAATCGCTGGGGTTAACAATATGGGGGTTTATCAAATTAAATTTGACAGTATTCCTCCTTCTATTAAGCCCAAAAACTTTAAAGATGGAGAGCTCCTCAACTACTACAGCAAACTAATTCTCAAAACTGAAGATGTTGAAAGTGGTATAAAATCCTATGAAGGATATATGAACGATCAATGGATCTTATTAGAATACGAGCCCAAGGATCAAACCTTAACTTATAATTTTGACGATAAAATTGCAAGGGACAACAATTCTTACCATCTTCGCGTGGTAGTTACTGATCAATTAAATAACAGCAAGGAGTTTCATGCCTATTTCAAGAAAAAGAAATAACAAACTTTATATATTGAGCACACTGCTATTGATATTAATAGCTTCTACTAAAGTGTTTGCTCAAAAGAACATTTATGAAAATGTCAATTTCGAACAATTGAGTCAAAATCATAAATTATTGGCTATACTCCCCTTTTCTTCTCAAGTCAACTTGAGTACGAATGTAGACACCAAAACCAAAACAAGCCTTGAAATCAATGAAGGAGAAGCTGTTCAGGATGCTTTGGAATCGTATTTTTTAATTCAATCGT